>ENA-ORMO01003546-ORMO01003546.1-human-gut-metagenome-genome-assembly--contig:-NODE-3546-length-9971-cov-2.279347_pt1 | contig 9971 bp, 7 predicted proteins | sample MGYA00242106_ERZ509001 | MGnify/ENA primary metagenome ERZ509001 (study PRJEB26280, sample SAMEA2338736) | human gut metagenome | biome: human gut; feature: human-associated habitat; material: faeces... | reverse complement strand
GAATAATGCCATCTAATCCTACCATAATCGTAATCAACATATGGTTGGCTTGACCAATTTCAGCTTTAAAGCGTTTCAAGGCAATGCTATGATTGATTTTCAATTTTTCACCTCCGCCTATATAACTTATATCGATAATATAACTCTACTCGATATTGTTGTCAAGCAAATATCGAAAAAATATCGAGATTTGTTTTTAGTGCTTGTTATAAATATCTATATCAGTTATATTGATATTGAAGAAGGTGATATTTTGAATAGATTAAAAGAAGCTCGCAAAGCCAAAGGTCTCACCCAGATGGAGGTTGCCCAGGAAATCGGTATTTCCCAGGCTCAAGTAAGCCGGTTAGAAAAACATGCTTTGAAGAACATGCGTACCTATCTGCGTTCTTAATTGATGCTCATAAAAAACCGTAAAAACAGCAGGGGAATAACAATCTTCCACCCGCTGTTTCCACGGTTTTCTTTTTATTTTACTTTTTTATTTCCATGTATTTTTTTGATAACCACTAAGGTAGCCAGCATAAGCACGATTCCAACAGGAAGTGCAATCCATGCACGCTGTACAAATCCAGCCACAATATAGGTTACGAAACTTACCGCTGCAACAGTAATCGCATATGGGAGCTGTGTAGATACATGGTTCACATGATTACACTGTGCTCCTGCTGAAGCCATGATGGTAGTATCTGAAATCGGTGAACAGTGATCTCCACATACCGCCCCTGCCATACATGCAGAAATAGAGATAATCATCAGCTCTGGATTCTGACTTTCAAACACCCCAACTACAATAGGAATCAAAATCCCAAAAGTTCCCCAAGAAGTTCCTGTAGCAAATGCCAGGAAACATCCTACCAGGAAAATAATTGCAGGTAGTAAATTCATTAATCCTTCTGATGAAGATTCCATAGCAGTTGCCACAAATACATCTGCCCCTAAACTATCTGTCATGGTTTTTAAAGTCCAAGCAAAAGTAAGAATTAGAATTGCAGGAACCATTGCCTTGAATCCTTCTGGAATACATTCCATACATCCCCTGAAAGAAAGTACTCTTCTGCATACATAAAACACAACCGTAAGAAGCAGTGCAAAGACACTTCCGATGGATAACGCAAGAGACGCATCACTCTTAGAAAATGCAGTAACAAAATCAGTACCGCTGAAGAATCCGCCTGTGTAGATCATACCAGTAATACAGCAGATAATCAGAATGATAATCGGAACTACCAGATCAATCACTTTTCCCTTTGGATTCGGTTTTACAGATTCTCCGGCATCTACACGCTGGCCGCTTGTATAAATATCACCTTTCAATGCATTAGTCTCATGGACTGCCATTGGTCCAAAATCTACTTTCATAAGGACCAGGCCAAACATCATAATGATTGTCAGCAACGCATAAAAATTATATGGAATCGCTTTGATAAAAATAGCCAGTCCATCTTCTCCCTCTACAAAACCACTAACTGCGGCTGCCCAGGATGAAATTGGTGCAATGATACAGATTGGTGCTGCTGTGGCATCAATTAAATACGCAAACTTCGCCTTTGAAACATTATGCTTATCTGTGATTGGGCGCATAACACTTCCTACGGTAAGGCAGTTAAAATAGTCATCCACAAAAATCAGCATACCTAAAATAATCGTAGAAATCTGAGCTCCCACTCTTGTCTTAATATGAACACTTGCCCACCGTCCAAAAGCTGCAGAGCCGCCTGCCGCATTCATCATACATACCATTGCTCCCAGAATTACCAGGAAAATTAAAATTCCCACGTTATAAGAATCGGACAAAACTCCAATAAATCCGCCTTCCAGGATGTTCAGTACCGTTCTCTCAAACTGGAAATCTGATGCAAACAGTGCCCCCACTAAAATACCTACAAACAGAGAACTATATACCTCTTTTGTAATCAGGGCAAGCCCAATGGCAATCACCGGAGGTACTAAAGACCAGAAGGTTGCATACATATGCGGCTTTGGTGCATCCCCTTCCCCGGCAAAAACAGTTACTGCAAATAAGGCTGTCATCACCAGTGCTGTAACGATTCCCACCCAGATTTTTCTTTTCTTGTGTGTCATAATCATTTCCTCTCTTTCTTTTTTACCTTTCAAAAACAGAAAAACCATGAACGATATCCCCCTTCGGGAACGCATTCATGGTTTTCTCATACAAAATTCATTATGACCAATGCTGATAGCGCTCCACGATTCCGTGACAGTCTGCTGCATATTCTGCAACATCCCAGAAGCAACATCCCGGGCGGATCTTACTTCTTCGGCAGTTTCCCCTTTCTAACACTGCGGCTGCCCTGCCGTGTGCAGTGTTATACTCTTGAAACCTGCGCCTCTATCATAATATCGTTCCTGGCATACGCCAGAACCGTTTTTTCTGTTTTTCTATCATATCACTTATTTACCGATATGCCAATACCTAATCTTAAATTATTCTGGAAGCTGTTCTCCATCTTTTACCATCTGCATCAGAGCTTTTACATTTTCTACAGATTCCATGTTTGGCTGCATAACATATAAAGCAGTTCCCGGCATAGAATAGCAATACTGGCTGTCACCAGTTCCTTCTGCTGCTACAGACTTAATAGTCCAGTTTCCACCTGTACTTAACTGGCTCTGAATCAGATTCTGAATCTGATCCATAGACATATTGGTTTCTACGCTGTCGCTAACCTCAGAAATCAGAGTTGGTGCCTTCATCAGCATTTCCGGTGTGATCATTTTCTTGAACATGGCCTGGATAACCGCCATCTGGTCTTTGCCTCTCTGGTTATCACCACCAGGAACATTATAACGTTCTCTTGCAAAAGCAAGCGCCTGTTTACCGTTAAAGTGATTCAATCCCTGCTGCACAGACATAACAGCACCACCGGCACCACTAGTTGTAAATGCATAATCTGAATTTACATCAATGCCTCCCATCAAATCTACCATGGTGATCAGAGAGGTAAAGTTTACTCTTGCGTAGAATGGAATCTCGATTCCATATAACTGTCCAAGAGTAGCCATTGACTTATCCACACCGTAGATTCCTGCGTGGGTCAGCTTATCCTTGCCTTCTCCTGTAATTCCCGGAATCGGAACATAGTAGTCTCTCGGGGTATTGGTGAGAAGAATTTGTTTCGTAGTAGGATTTACTGTAGCAATAATATTTACATCACTTCTGCTCTTAGAAGAAACCGGTCCATATACATCGATTCCGCTGATATACATACTAAAGGTTTCGTCTTTTACATCTACCTCAGCCGCTGCACCTGCAAGTACTGTTTCCTCCTCTGTAGGCTCGCTTTCGATACTGTACTGACCGATAATCTTAGTCTGGCTGCTGAAGCCTTCATACACTTCATCCAGAATTCCGCCGTATCCTTCATTATATACAATTGCCTGGACACTGCCATCCAGAAGAGCTGCTGCCTGTTCATTAAGAGTATTGTACTCCGCAGTCATAACTTCTGCACCGGCATCCTCATTTACTTTTTTCATGGCATGATGAATTTCGTCTTCCACAGCACTGTGCTGCACACCATAAATATAGTCTGCGGTATCCTGAACTTTTTCTGCCGGGTCATCCTGTAATACAGCTACCAGAACACTGTCTACCTGTTTTCCAAGGGAATCACCACTGATATCCGCTACTGCATTATGGGTTCTGAACAAATACGCAGAACCAAAAACAAGAACTGCCGACATCAGAATACTCACCAGTTTACTAACGATTGCTTTTCCCCTTGTAATCACCTGCATGGTAAAGAGAAGTGCTGCAAACACCAGCAAAATAGCAGCCAGTCCTGCCACCAGCTTCGTAGGAATCATTCCCAGTCTCCATATAAATGCAATAAAAACAAGAGTCACAAGAATTTGAATCCCAACCAGAATTTCTCCGGCAATACGAAAGGCTTTGTTGATACGTTTCCGTCTTCGTTTAGCCGGGCTCATCTTTTTTTTACGATTTGTGTTCTCCATTTTTCATTCTCCTTATTTTAATACGTTAACACAATCTGTCATCCTTTTAAAACTACAACTTTTAATATAATATATCTGTGTGGAAAATGCAACCTTATGAAAATAGAATCCCCAAAAAATCACCCCTGTCTTTGCAAGTCCCATGCTCCTTTTCTTATTCCTGTTTATCTCTTTTATGTATCTTTGAAAATATTTCTTCATTTCCTTTATATTTATGGAATTTTCGGAATATTTATGTTATAATAAATTCAGCAAAAAAAGAAACGTATTTTATGTATGTAAGGAGGTTTTTGTATGGCTCATCGTATTATCACAATTAACCGTATGTATGGAAGCGGCGGAAGGCTTCTTGGAAAAGCACTTGCCGAAGAACTTGGAATCCATTTTTATGACCAGGAACTCATCCGTCTTGCAAGTGAAGAGAATGATATCCCTTATGAAGAGTTGTTAAAAGTAGATGAAAAAAAAGCCAGCCAGTGGCGTCTTCCCATTAAAGATCAGATGCAGATGCAGCCCCAGTATCATTTTCATCCTATGAATGATGTCCTGTTTGAGACCCAGTCGAAAATTATAGAAAATCTGGCTCAAAAAGAAGACTGCATCATTGTTGGAAGATGTGCAAATTATCTTCTTCGTGGCAAATGCCTCAGTCTCTTTGTTTATGCACCATATGAATACCGTGTACAGCGGGTCATGGAACGGCTCGGAAGAGAAGACCGCAGTGCCAGAGTCCTGATTCGTAAGACCGACAAATCAAGAAAAGCCTACTATGAGTTCTTTACTGACGAAAAATGGAATGACCCGGAAAACTATAATTTCTGTGTAGATACCAGCCAGTTTTCGAAAGAATTTCTGGTGAAGCTTCTAGCCGAAGCCTACAGAGAATGGAATCCTGACGCTTAAAGCTCTTTTTTTATAAAACAAGACTGTCCCATCACTTATATCTTTTTAAGATATCTGCCTGATGGGGCAGTCTTATATCCTTTTAGAACGTCTTTCCTGTAAATACTGCCACTGATCTTGGACGCATGACAAAAGAACCGTCAATTCTTATTTCCTGTCCTTCCGGATAACAATATCTTCCTTCACCGTCTCCATAAGTGTTCACACTTAAATACCAGGAACCTCTCTTGTGAAGATCCGGCAATGTAATCTCCACATCCTCCCAGTAAGTATTCAGTGCGATGTACACCAGGTCGTCCTCCCCTTTTTTCTTATCATAGCCGGCAAAGCTGACCGAAAAGGTTCTGGTTCCATCCGGGAGGTTGGTGTTCTCTGCCCGCACATCATGGGCATGAATCGGCTCCATCCCACAAACAGCATTTGGAAGTTTCTTTCTGATGACAGCATGCTTGTGTCTGTATGCAATCATAAATTTGAAAAATTCGAATAAATCCCTGTTTTTTTCCAGATAGCTCCAGTCAAGCCATGAAATCTCATTATCCTGGCAGTAGGAATTATTATTTCCATACTGGGTATTACCAAATTCGTCTCCGGCCAGAAACATAGGTGTTCCCCTGCTGCACATCAAGAGAGCACAGGCATTGCGGATCATCCGGTAGCGGAGTTTCAAAACTTCCGGATCACTGGTATCCCCCTCTGCCCCACAGTTCCAGCTCCTGTTATCATTTGCCCCGTCTGTGTTATTCCAGCCATTATTTTCATTGTGCTTGTCATTATATGAATATAAGTCATACAGGGTAAAACCATCATGGCAGGTAAAGAAATTAATGGAGGAATTATAACCGACATAATCTCTGTTATCATCGGTAGACAGCCCTCCGTACATATCACCGGAGCCGCAGATTCTCCATGCCGCATTCCAGGCTTCCCAGTTTTCGCCCTTGAGATATCCTCTCATGGTATCCCGGTATCTTCCATTCCATTCTGCCCATCGTCTTCCTGCCGGGAAACTGCCGACCTGGTACAGTCCGCCTGCATCCCAGGCTTCTGCAATAAGTTTTACGTTGCTTAACACTGGGTCATTAGCCAGAGTCTCCAGAAGAGGCGGGTTGTTCATGGGTGATCCATCTGCATTCCGTCCCAGAATACTTGCCAGATCAAAGCGGAACCCGTCTACCCGGTAGCTCACGGTCCAGTACCGGAGGCATTCCAGGATCATCAGCCTTACAATAGGATGATTGCAGTTCAAAGTATTGCCGCATCCGCTGAAATTATAGTAATTTCCATCTGGAGTAAGCATATAATACAGGTTGTTATCCATTCCTTTAAAGCAGAATACAGGTCCCTTCTCATTTCCTTCTGCTGTGTGATTAAACACAACATCCAGAATCACTTCAATGTGATTTTCATGAAGCTCTTTGATCAGTTCCTTTAACTCTGTTCCTTCCTGGTTATACTCATCCTGTGCAATATAACTGGTATTCGGTGCAAAGAAACTGACTGTATTATAGCCCCAGTATTCCAGAAGCTTCTGCCCATTGACTTCCCTGGCATTCATGGTCTCATCAAATTCAAAAATCGGCATCAGTTCTACTGCATTGACTCCCAGCTCCTTTAAATACGGGATTTTCTCCCTCAGCCCTTCAAAGGTTCCTCTATGCTTTACCTTCGAAGACGGATGCTGGGTAAACCCTCTTACGTGGAGCTCATAGATGACCAGATCACACAAGTCTTTATGGGATTGCTTCCTGTCTCCCCAGTCGAAGACATCTTTCAGCGCCCTGGCATGATAGGCACCCTGCTTCCGCTCGCCCCAGATTCTCTGGCCTGCGACCACTCTGGCATATGGATCTAAAAGCACGTTATTTTTATCAAAAAGCAATCCCTTCTTTGGTTTGTTCGGCCCATCAATACGGTATGCATATTCAAAATCTTCCACATTGAGATCATAAACAATCATGGAGTACACATCCCCAATCTTATATGCCTCCGGGAAAGGCAGCACTGCATAAGGTTCTTCCTCGCCTCTGTGAAACAGCAAAAGCTCACAGGATGTTCCATTATGCGTATGAACCGTAAAACTGACTCCATTCGGCAGTGCAGTCGCACCATTTACATCAAACATGCCGGGCCGCACTTGAAACCCGTCAATCTCTGCCATTGGATTGACAGGAACCTCATTCTCTAGTATATATTTATGACTATAAAATTTCACAATTCTTCTCCCTTACTTCTCTAAGTTTTTACCAGAAAATCCCAATGGAAGCAATTCCTCCAGGGTATATTCCTGCCAGCTTCCATCTCCCTTTCCCAATAATACCAGAAAAGTCTCCGGCTCGCAAAATTCTCTCAAAACCTGACGGCAGACTCCGCAAGGTGCTGCAACCTCCCTGGGAGGCTCCAGTCCCGGCCCTCCGGCAATGGCAATGGCGTCAAACTCCTGAATCCCTTCCGAAACAGCCTTAAACACAGCCGTGCGCTCTGCACAATTGGTAGGTCCATACGCAGCATTTTCAATATTACAACCAGTAACAATGTCTCCGTTTCTGCAAAGAAGCGCTGCTCCCACCCGGAAGTCCGAATACGGTGCATAGGAATAGAATCTTGCCTCCAGAGCCTTTGCCACCAGTTCCTGTTTCATCTCCTCTGTCATCTTCCCTCTCTGTCCTTTCTGATCAGAATTTTCAGTGCCTCCACAGCTACCCCAATAGCTGCCTCCGTCTCATGTACAATCGGATTTTCCAGTCCCGCTCTGTCCCTCTCCTGGTTTCCAATCACAAGAAAATCAGAGCCTGCCCGGACTTTCAGATAAGATGCAACTACGAATAATGCTGCTGATTCCATCTCGGAAGCCTTACATCCAAGACGTTTCCATGCCTCCCACTTGTTCAGCAGCTCATAGCTTACTGGTTTTGTTTCCGGTTCATGCTGCCCGTAAAAAGCATCTTTACATTGTACAATTCCTGTATGGTAAGAATACCCGCATGCTTTTGCGGCTTCCACCAGAGCATTGGTCACATCCAGATCTGCCACTGCCGGGAATTCAATGGGTGCGTATTCTTTGCTGGTTCCCTCTGCACGGATAGCCCCGGTTGCTATGACGATATCCCCGCCTTTTACCTCCATATCGATACCGCCACAGGTTCCTACCCTGATAAACGTATCCGCACCGCACCGGACCAGTTCTTCCATTGCAATGGATGCAGACGGACCACCGATTCCGGTGGAAGTGACGCTGACCTTTTCCCCGTCAAGATACCCTGTGTAGGTGACGTATTCCCTGCTGTCAGCCATAAGCCTTGGCTGTTCAAAATGTTCTGCAATCTTTGCACATCGTTTAGGGTCTCCCGGCAGAATCACATAATGGCCTACGTCTCCCGGACGAAGCTGCAAATGATACTGCAAATCAATTTCTCCTGAATAATTTTGCATAAAAATCACCTCTTCTTTCTTCTCTCATGCTGTATATGCTGTTTTTATTATACTTGAAAAAAAGCCTTTTGACACCTTTTTTATGAAAATTCGTGCCAAAAGACTTTTTATGTATCCATTATTTTCCTGGTCTCCTTATTTCAGAGAATCTACCAGTTCCTGTGCATCCTCATAACCTTGTTTTTTCAGTTCCTCCACGAACCACGCTTCTACTCCCTGTACTGCATCTTTGAAGGAATCTACATTGATATCCTCTGTTTCTGTAATGGTCACACCATCCTCTGTGTTCCATCTTTCTTTGATTTCATCGTCTCCGGCACGGTTGATTTCCCTTTCATACTGCACCGCTTTCTGTCCGATTTCATCTACCACTTCCTGCTGCTCTGGTGTCAGTGCGTCATAGACATCCTGATTGATACAGAAAAACAGGCAGTCATAAATGGAATTCCACATAGAACAATATTTCTGTACCTCCTGCACACTGGCCGCATCAATGGCTGGCAATGGGTTTTCCTGCCCCTCCACGGTTCCCTGCTGCAAGGCGGTGTAGGTTTCAGACCAGTTCATATTGGTGGCATCTGCTCCCCAGCGTTTATAGCATTCCATTAACAAATTGGAACCTGCCACACGGATTTTCAGATTTTTCATATCCTCCACGGATTTTACTTCCCTTTTGGAATTGGTCAGCTGGCGGAAACCATTTTCTGCCAGTCCCATGCAGTGGAGATTATATTCTGCCAGGATTTCTGAGAATTTTTCTCCTGCTTCACCATCTAACTTCGCATCAGCATCCTCTACCGATTCAAAGAGGAATGGCAGAGAGACTGCATTGAATCTTGGATCAAAGGCAGAATAGATCAGATTGGAATGCATGGAAATCTGCACCGGGTCTCCCTCCATCAACGCCTGAATACCCTCTGACTGATTTCCATTGGTAAGCTGGTCTGCTGCATAGACTTCCACATGCACTTTGCCTCCGGTAGCTTTTTCCATCATTTCTCCAAACTTTCTTCCTGCCTGTGCCCAGGTACTGGTATCTGTGGTGGAACAGGTGAAATTCCAGGTCTGCTCTTCCCAGCCCAGGTCACTTCTGTCTTCCACCTCATAAGCATCCCCATTTTCTGTGCTGAATGCTCCAATGAGTTCTTCCACTTCTTTTGCATCATATCCCTGATGAACCAGCTCCTGCTCAAACCATGCAGGAATACCTTCCACTGCTTCGCGGAAAGAATCCATATCCAGTTCTTCGTGAGGAATCACCTCTACGCCATCTTTCTCCTGCCATCTTGTGAGGATTTCCTCATCACCGGCACGGTTGATATACCGTTCATAGTCTACCGCTTTCTTACCCGCTTCATCCACAACCTTCTGCTGCTCTGGAGTCAGAGAATCATACAGTTCCTGGTTGATACAGAAGAACAGACAGTCATAAATAGAGTTCCACATAGAGCAGTGCTTCTGCACTTCCTGTACACTGGCTGCGTCAATAGCCGGAAGCGGGTTTTCCTGTCCGTCTACCGTCCCCTGCTGCAAAGCTGTATAGGTCTCAGACCAGTTCATATTGGTGGCATCTGCTCCCCAGAGCTTATAACATTCCATCAGCAGATTCGATCCTGCCACACGGACTTTCAGATTCTTCATATCTTCAACACTTG
>ENA-ORMO01003545-ORMO01003545.1-human-gut-metagenome-genome-assembly--contig:-NODE-3545-length-9972-cov-2.272663_pt1 | contig 9972 bp, 5 predicted proteins | sample MGYA00242106_ERZ509001 | MGnify/ENA primary metagenome ERZ509001 (study PRJEB26280, sample SAMEA2338736) | human gut metagenome | biome: human gut; feature: human-associated habitat; material: faeces... | reverse complement strand
AATCTACATTACAGAAAATGTTGAATCCTTTCTCCTTTAAATATGAGAAGTATGGATTATCGCTCGTATATGGCTGCCAGTCTCCGATATCTGCGCCGAATGCAAAGATGATCACATCCGTATCTCCAACCACAGTCTCTACATTGTCAAGCCACCGCTGCGTATCCTGCATTACACCGTCTATTCCTGTCGCTGTCGGTGAAATATGTCCCCATGTATGGCTTGCAAACTCCCATCCGTCTGCACGCATCGCCTCAGCGACCGCCTTTGCCTGATCGACTTCCTCCTGCCATGCCGCTTCATCAAAATCAGGGTTCTCATCAAAAAACTTCTGCTGATATTCTGTCACCCTGCCCGCTTCCCGTGTGCGGTATACTTCATCTGTCCGGTAGCCGAGCACACCTTCATATCCGGTGAGCGCGATAATACCTTTATGCCCGTGATAAGAGAAGTCAGGATGCTCATCCACAAATGTATCGATCCACGGAACCATGTCATAATCCCCGACCGACACTGTTCCGCCCTCTTCAATGTACGTGTTCTTCACATCTCCGTTCTCATCAAGGATCAGCTTCTGCGCAAAACCGTCCCCGTCCATATAGTGATAATAGCTCACATCATCCTGAGACAGCACAAACGGCTTTTTGCCCGGAGGCAACAGAATCTCCCCCCGCGATACTGTCCCATCGCTGTTCACCACAGCCATATCATGCAGGCTTACCATGACGTAACCCTTCTCATACATCGACTGCATAATGCCCGCGAATTCGCTCATCGTCGTCATCACCTGATTGTATCCTGCTTCTTTGCTGTCTCCGTCAAATGCCTTTGCAGAATCTACGACCATTGTATGAAAAAATACGTGTGTGATCTGGTCGAGCGGATATGCTGTACATGTTGCTTTTGTGCTCTCATATCCCGCAACTGCATCCTGCATTGTCTGACTGCTGCTGTAGCTCTGCGCTGATTTCAGATAGCTGATCGCTCCATCGTAATCATACTGTGCTGCCATCAGATCTGCCTTCGCGATGATATCAGCCTCTGATCCGGAAGGCTGGTTTTCTGATTTCCCTGTTTCACCCGAAACCTCCTGCATACCGTTTTGCTGTGTTTCTGACAGATTGCCGTTGTCCACACCCTGCTGACTGACGTTTTGCATCTGCTGCGCCTGCTGACGTTTCGGCTTTCCTGCGCCTGTAATCTGCGGTATCAGCGCATCCTTGATCAGTATTACCGAAAGAATGATCACAATAAGCACTAGCAGAGAAATAATGCATTTTATAATCAGCTCATTGCGTCTGCGCTTCATCCGCCTTTGCTGCAATTTTTCATCTCTGTCTTCCATTGTATCTTAGTCCTCCTGCTTTAACGCGCCGCTATAAATTCTCACAGCGGCGCGTCTATCTTATGTTACTGCTTTTTCAATATTGCTTCTTACTTCTTCGTCTGTACTGCCGTCTGCTTACATTATCTGCTTTCCCGCATAAAATATACAGATCCGAACGACCGCTTTTTCGGTCAGTCCTATTGCTTTAAAGCGACAGTGTACTGCGCACACCTGCGCCTCTTAATTTTTTAGCGATCTGTCAGATTGGAGGTACCGTAGACGGCCGCAGCGGATCCCATGCTTTCTGAACATCGAATAGATCCTCCAGCATCTCCGGATTATAGTACATTCTGTATCCATCCACATTCCTTCTTGACTGCCGCACATAATCCGGCTCTACCTGAAGCCAGTATTTGGCAGAATCCACTCCGCAGAAATAATCAAAACCACACTTTTTGAAATACTCAAACCTCTCGCCGGAATACTTCTCCATCCCGCGTATATCTCCTCCGAACGCATAGATCAATGTATCAGTCTCACCGATCAGCGGCTCTACCCATGTCTCCCAGCGATCTGTATCGCGTACAAAGCTGTCAAAGCTAATCCCGTTTGTCTCGCTCATGTTTTGGTGCCCCCATGTATGGCTTGCAAAACGCCATCCGTTTGCTTTCATTGCTTCTGCAACCTTCTTAGCGCCCTCGCATTCCTTTTCAAAAGCCGCCTCGTCAAATCCGCCCGGATAGGAATCAAAGAACATCTGCTGCTGCACTGTCACACGGTCTGCCTGCTTTGTTTTATACACCTCGTCCGTCCGATACCCGAGGATTCCTTCATATCCTGTCAGTGCAATATACCCTTTTTCTCCATGATAAGAAAAATCAGGATGCTCCTTCACAAAACTGTCAATAATCGGCACCATATCGTAATCACCGACTGACACTGTCCCGTCATCTTCAATATATTCATTTTTTACATCGCCGTTTTCGTCTACGATCAGACGGCTCGCATATCCGTCCCCATCCATATAATGATAATAGCTTACATCATCCTGAGACAGGACAAATGGGATTTTCCCGGCAGGCAGCATAATATCCCGCTTGGCAAATGTCTTATTCCCGTTTGCATCCTCCGTACCGGGTGCGATCTCATCCAGAAATACCATTACATATCCTCTGTCATACATTTGCTGAATAATGCTGCGGAATTCATATTCTGTCACCATGAACTGATTATAACCCGCTTCATATTCGTCTCCGTCAAATGCCTTTGCAGCATCATGAATGAGCGTATGGAAAAAAATATGTGTAACTTCCGAGGCCGGATACGCGACGCACGCTGCTTTCTGCTCCAGAAGCTTAGCGACTGCCGCCTGATACTCCGCATTTTCCTCATATCCCTCTGCCCCTTTAAGCAGCTCGATCGCACCGTCATAATCATACTGCAGCGCCTTAAGCTCAGCCTGCGCCTTAAGATCTGACGGCGCAGCGACAGCCTGCGCTGCGGCATCCTCATTCTCTGTGCCTTTTGCTTTATCAGACTTTTCTCTGTCATCTGCTGACTGCTTGTCGCCTTTTTTGCTGTCAGAATCTTCCTTTCCTTCTTCTTCCGAAATATTGCCGCCAATTATCTCGATCTGTCCGTTCTCAGCCATCCTTTCCCTGCCGGTCTTTTTTGTCCCGTTTCCAAGCACTACTTCATAGATAATTGCCGCGATCAAAATCACGCTCAAAACAAGGAGTACGCCTGACAGAAAACGGACTTTTTTCTCATTGTCATAATCAGGCTTACTCTCCCGCAAAACGTGTGTATATCGTTTTTTCGGCACGTCTCTTTGTACTGTATGCTGCTGAGTCTGCCGCAGTGTCTCTTTCTGCGCTTTACGCTCCTGCGTCTGCTGATGTATCTCTTTTTGCACGCTGCGCTCCTGTGTCTGCCGCAGTGTCTCTTTCTGCGTTCTGCGCTCCTGTGTCTGCTGATGTGTTTCTTTCTGTGCTCTGCGCTCCTGTGCCTGCTGCATACCCTGCGGCATCTGATGTATTTGACATTTTTGCGGCGCTGCCGCATCCTGCCTGCGCATCCCGTTTTCCGGCGCAGTGCGCCTTACCTGCCGGACCTCGCCTGTATATATCTGCGGTTTCCCCATCGACCTTTTTTCTTCGTCCATCACAAATCCCCCATACTTCTCTTCTGTCTTTTTCGACAGTTTTTCTAAAATATAGGATAGTGGATATGCCACTCTTTGTCAATCGCCGCCGCTGCTCATTTTCTTAATTTTCCATTACGACCACACTTTTATCTGCCGTCAATTCTGTTTTTTGCTTTTATCCTCTTTCGCAAAGCAAATGTGCGATCCGCATTATGTTTTACTGACTTGATCCTTGTCCGCTTTGCGTCATGTTTTTACACTCCTGCTTTACTAAAACAATTTACAGTGCTATACTAGAGGTAAAACTTCGGAGGAATATGCAGTTATGAAATGGGCAGATAAACCATACCACAGTCTCGATTATGAGATGAAGCGGCGTTTCGGTGAAAAAGTTTACCGGATTGCCTTAAATGGCGGCATGACATGCCCTAACCGTGACGGTACGCTTGGCAGAGGCGGCTGTATTTTTTGCAGCAGAGGCGGCTCCGGCGATTTTGCCGCAAGCCCTTCTCTTTCCATAACAGAGCAGATACGTTCTCAGAAAGAAATGATCCGCCAAAAGCGTCCGGTCGGCAAATTCATTGCATATTTTCAGGCATATACAAATACATATGCACCCGTTTCCTATCTGGAACGTATCTTTCTGGAAGCGCTTTCAGATGAAGATGTGGCTGCACTTTCCATTGCCACCCGTCCCGACTGTCTGCCGGATGATGTTCTCGACCTTTTGGAACGGCTAAATCGTATCAAGCCCGTCTGGATCGAGCTCGGTCTGCAGACGATCCATGAGCCCACAGCAAAGCTGATCCGCCGCGGCTATACGCTCTCGTGCTTTGAACGGGCAGTAAAACAGCTTCGCAGCCGCGGTATTGAGGTGATCGTTCATGTCATCCTCGGACTTCCTCATGAAACGAGGGAGCAAATGTTTGAAACTGTCAGCTATCTGAATACCTGCGGCATTCAGGGGATCAAGCTGCAGCTCCTTCACATACTAAAAGGAACGGATCTGGCTGATTATTATACTCAGTCGCCATTTTCTGTCATGACAATGGAGGAATACATTGATGTACTGATCGGCTGTATCGAGCGCCTTTCGCCTGATATTGTTATCCACCGTATTACCGGCGACGGTCCGCGTGAGCTTTTGATCGCTCCGCTGTGGAGCCTGAACAAACGAACTGTACTCAATTCAATTCATGCCGCTTTTCGTACCCGTGCCTCATGGCAGGGAAGAATTTTTTCACAGGAGGAAACCGTATGCCGGAACCATTCACACTATATAAGCTAATTGTTTTATATATGCTTCAAAAAGTCGATTTTCCGCTCACCAACGCACAGATTTCCGAATTTATCCTTGACCGCGGTTACACGACATACTTCACACTGCAGTCCGTTCTTTCAGAGCTGTCCGAAAGCGGAATGGTGCATCAGGAGACGATCCGCAACACTTCCTACTATACCCTGACTGACGCCGGAGCAGAAGCGCTGCATTACTTTCAGAACCGTATTTCCAAAATGATCCGCGATGATATTGACAAGTATATCGCAGATAAAAAAATGGAGCTGCGCGATGAGGTCTCTGTCATCGCTGATTACTACAAAAATACAGCCGATGAATATTCCGTCCGCTGTATCGTAAAAGAGAAATATGCGAATCCTATCGATTTAACTATCACTGTTCCTGACGAAGCGCAGGCAAAAATCGTCTGCCGCAACTGGAAAACAAAATGCCAGAAGATTTATGAAACAGTAATGAAAGAACTGCTGTAATCTCTGGCAATATACGGCCGCGTTACAGGATCCCCGCCTTGTGGCAGGCGCATTCTGTCAGCATCCGTATATACTACTGCGAAAAACGACGGAACCTCGGGACAGATACATCCGAATTTCCATCGTTTTTATATTTTTAATCACACAACAGGAGGACACCATGAAAGACACTTATATTTCTGATTCTATTGTCTATGTCGGCGTAGACGATAAAACTATTGATCTGTTTGAAAGCCAGTATCATGTACCAAACGGCGTTTCCTACAATTCCTACATCATTTTCGATGAGAAGATCGCAGTGATGGATACTGTAGACCCGCGCGGAACCGATGAATGGCTTGCAAATGTCAAAAAAGCCCTCGCCGGCAAATCACCGGATTACCTTGTCGTACAGCATCTTGAGCCGGATCATGCAGGCAATGTAAAGACATTGATCGATCTCTATCCTGATATGAAAATCGTTGGAAACGCCAAGACATTCCCGATGATCCATCAGTTTTTTGACGTAGAGCTTTCTGAAGAAAAAATGATCACAGTAAAGGAAGGCGATACGCTCAGTCTCGGAAATCACACACTTCAGTTTTTCATGGCACCGATGGTACACTGGCCTGAAGTCATGGTGACGTATGAGCAGGCTGAAAAAATCCTGTTTGCAGCCGATGGATTCGGCAAATTCGGAGCACTTGACTGTGAGGAAGAATGGACTGATGAAGCAAGACGTTATTTTATCAATATCGTCGGCAAATACGGCACACAGGTTCAGGCTCTTCTGAAAAAAGCGGCAACGCTCGACATTGCAATGATCTGCCCACTGCACGGACCTGTCCTTAAGGAAGACCTCGGATACTACATCAGCAAATATCTGACATGGAGCAGCTATGAGCCGGAAGAAGAAGGCGTTGTGATCGCCTATGCTTCCATCCACGGCAACACCGCAAAGGCTGCTGCACAGTTTGCCTCTATTCTTGAAAAGAAAGGTGCGAAAAACGTTGTCCTGTTTGATCTTGCAAGGGACGATATGGCAGAAGCGATCGCAAGCGCTTACCGCTACGACAAGCTCGTACTCGCTGCCGCTTCCTACGATGCCGGCGTATTCCCATGTATGGAAGATTTCCTGAACCATCTGCGCGCAAAGAATTTCCAGAAGCGTAAAGTCGCTTATATTCAGAATGGAAGCTGGGCGCCTTCAGCGGGAAAGACAATGAAAGCTCTTGTTTCATGCTGTAAGTGCATCACTGAAATCGAACCAATGGTAACAATCAAATCAACAGTAAAGCCGGAAAATATATCTGAAATGGAAACGCTGGCGGACGCATTGCTCGCATAACGCCACGCGGATACATAGGATAAAGCGATTACATACTGCTTGCATCCGTGCGCATCTTTATCTTGATGTCATAGGAAAGATTTTCGCGAATCAACGTGACAAGACCTTTCCTATGACTGACATAAAAAACGACCGCAGACTGCATCAAAGGGAAATAGATGCGCAGCCTGCGGTCATTTTTGTAGATGAAGTTTAATAGAACTGGTGGTCTCCGATTTTCATTCCTTTTCCCGATCCTGTATTGAAATACAGCGCTCCTCCGACCGGATTTTCTCCATTAAGAGCCGCTACAGCAGCATCATAGCAGGTGCTGGGGACACCATTTGCAAGCGCGCTTGATAAGGCTCCGCTGGAAGCCGGCGTAAACTGACCTCCCTGATAAATAACATCGCTGATCGTATTTGGGAAGGATGCGCTGGCAACACGATTCATAACGACCGCGCCTACCGCTACCATTCCTTCGTAGCTCTGATTTCCTGCCTCACAGTAGATCAAAGCGGCAAGCAGATTCGTATCATCTGCTCCTGCTGACGAGCCGGATGACTCTGTCTCCGGTGTTGACGTCTCAGGTGCGGATGTCTCCGGCGCTGATGTCTCAGGTGCTGATGTCTCAGGCGTCACTGCCGTACCCTCGTATACCGGATTCCAATATGCGTCATAGAGTGTGCCTGTACCTGAATCATAGTACAGTCCGGTATTGGCATCATAGTAGATACCAGTTGCCGGTTCATAATAACTGCCATCATCAGCAGTCGGAACTCTTCCTGAGTCAGCCGCGTCTGTCTGCTCGACATATTCCTCTGTATATGTCTCTTCTGCATACGTCTCTTCTGTAGAGGAATCGTCCGTCCACGTCTCGCCTGAGGAAGAATCGTCTGTCCACGTCTCGCCCGCAGAAGAATCGTCTGTCCACGTCTCGCCCGCAGAAGAACCGTCTGTCCATGTCTCGCCCGCAGAAGAATCGTCTGTCCATGTCTCACCCGCAGAAGAATCGTCTGTCCATGCCTCGGCTGAGGATGTACTGTCAGTATAACTGTCTTCCTGCGTATATGTATCATCCGCATAAGACTCCTCATAATACGTCTGCGCTGCATCCTGATTTACAGCGTCTGTCGATACTGCTGTATCAAGAAGAAGTACACGCGAAACGTCCTCCGATGATACATACGCCGTACTGTCTGCGCCGCGCTGTACTTCGATCCAATGTCCATTGTCCTGTGTCAGGATCATCGAAGAGCCGGAATCAAGTGAAGTAATGACTTCAGAAGCGCCGTCATCATCTGCATAAACCTTCACATCATCCCATGTCGTAGCGACACCTTCTGTACCGTGATTCTGCGCCATATTCTTTGCATCCTCACCGTATGTCAGATATTCGTTCTTTACAAAACCTGTAATCCCACCAGAATAAATCTCTGTCCACTCCTCACCGCGGTTCAGCACCCATGCCGCCCCGCCGTGATACATATAGCCGATCACATCACTGTTCTCATCGGCTGCGCTTCGGATATTGATTCCGGTGCTGACAGTATCGTCATTCGTCACCGCAAGCTCTTCCCACGCAGACTCCTGATCATGCGGAACTGCTATTGTATTCTCCTGTGCAGATGCCGTCATACCCATCATCGCGGAAGCTCCCACGATCGCTGCCATACAGACTACACAGATTTTCTTCTTTTTCATTGGTGTATTTCCTCCTCAAAAAGCCTTTAATACATCTTTATTAAAATTATTACATAATTGTTAAGCTCTGTTACGAATGTATTGTAATATGTTTACCCCTTTTTGTCAACCCTTATCCTTAAATTTCCACACAAGCCACGGGCTTGCCCACCTGTATTTGTCCTTTTTAATACCTTTTATAATTTATAATGGTGTATAGAAAAGCTGCTGTAAAATCTATCCGCCGGCATGACAGATACTTTTACAGCAGCCTTTCTATACCTCTTTATAAAATTCCTATGCTTACTTATTTATAAGACTGATTTGCAGGAAGCTTTTGCATTTGATTCTCTCTGATAATAAGAGGTAATCCCCTTTCCCGCATTTGGATGCCCGACAGAATACACCTCATCTGCGCAGAAAGCAAGAATAAGTGTTATACACAATGTTATAAGAAGCTTGACCGGAATCCTGCGAATCGCATTATCAAGGATAGGTGCAAGGACATATACGATTACAACGCCGCCGATTCCAAACACAAGAAGTCCTTCCGCGCAGATACGGCCATCCAGATTCAAAAAATATCCGCTGTAGTTCCACCATCTCTGTCCCCCGCTCATTTTCTCCAGAAAATAAGAGGTCCAATACTCTACCACGCCGCACAATATGATTGCCGCAGCAAACTCTGCAAGAGGATGTTTCCGAAGTCTGTTCAGCACAATGAGAATCAGGATACCGCCGCTCCCATAAATCGGCAGCCACGGCCCGTGCAGCACGCCCCTGTTCACAAAGTCACCTGACACGATCAGATGAAGCGCTACCTCCCAGGCCCATCCAATAAATGAAAACACGAAAAACATCAGTACAAGATTCCATATATAATACGGTCTTAAATAGCGCGCCTTGTCCACCCACATACGCTTTTCCCCGACAGGCATCATGGAAAGCCGGACAGGATAGCTTCTGCCCTCAACCTCACTTTTCATCAGGAGTATCCTCACATACTCATCCTGCCATTGCCCGTATGTTTCTTCTTCCTTTGTGCGCGCAAATATAATGCCGAATATCTCAGCAATCTTTCCTAAAACGCCTCTCCGCTTAGGAAGCTGCATCTCTTCTTCCATCATATCTACAACGTCGCCGTATGCGATGTGAAGGATCTCCGGTGATGCCGTTTCAAAAAGATAACGGTCATCAAGTCTTTCACTTCCCGGAAGCCTATTTTTGATCGCAAGCGCACGCAGTTTGGCATAATACTCTCCAAATGACGCCACCTGATACGGATATGAAAAAAACACTCCGCTTATGCGAAGCGTCAAGATGCTCAAAATATCCCAGCCAATAAAAGACAGCTCAAACAAAAAACACTCCCATTTGCGGCCGTACATCATTTTTTGTGATAAGGCGACCGCCTCCCGCGCGCTGATGTCAGGATTCTCCGCCACGATAAAGGGGACGAGATAATAGGCATATCGCTTAATCACGCCTCCTATGACAGTCAAGTCCCATAAAAGGCGATATATACTTACCACGAGCATCGTTCGGGACACCTTGCCCCAACGCCTGATCCGAAGCAGAAACAGAATCCTCTGCATCGGTATTCTCTGATAGCCCCGCCCCTCCAGAAAAATCCGCCGTGAGATCACAACGTACATATTCGTTCCAAACATCCAGAACGCAAAGTACAAAAGCATCGCGCATACGATCAATATCGCAAGCGCAAGATTCTTTGATCCGACA
>ENA-ORMO01003544-ORMO01003544.1-human-gut-metagenome-genome-assembly--contig:-NODE-3544-length-9977-cov-10.911308_pt1 | contig 9977 bp, 10 predicted proteins | sample MGYA00242106_ERZ509001 | MGnify/ENA primary metagenome ERZ509001 (study PRJEB26280, sample SAMEA2338736) | human gut metagenome | biome: human gut; feature: human-associated habitat; material: faeces... | reverse complement strand
ATCAGATTCATTAAGAAATGTCGTGTTCAGTGTCTTAATTTATGAGACCATTATACTCCGCTATTTCCGTAAAATCCTCCAACCGATTTCTACGATTCCACCAATGCTTCAACATATCCTTGCACGCATTTGACGCCGTAACGATCAACCACGCTTTTTTATGCTGTTCCGAATCAAAGGTGCGGTCAAGATGATAATATTTCAAAAATGTCTCATGCACAATATCCTCCGCATCCATATGATTTTTCATAAAAGAAAAGCATAAACGATATATGTCATTCACATAGGCTTCATAAGTCTGTGTAAAATTATTTTTTTGGCCGGTACCATCCAAAGTATTCATTCTTTTCTCTCCTCCTTTCACTATAGATACGATTGACGCACGCAAAACGTCGAAACCTTTTTTATTTTTCAAATTGAAAAACACCCTTATAAATAATTGACAGTTTATTCCCTTTTGTTGTATGCTAAAAAAAATTGGAACTATAATTATATCATAACTTTAACACAGGGGGATTCCAAATGAACAAGAACATAACAGTTATGACGGTTTTTGCCGCCCTTTTATTCACAACTATATTATCACCGGTTTCTGCTTATGCGCAAAACACGGCAACACAAATGCCGTCTGCCACCACAACACCTTCTGCCACGCAGACACCGGCAGCTACAAATCAGCCAACTGCTGCCCCAAAAAAGAAACAAAAAAAGAAAAAGTCAGTAACTAAAATCACGATAAGCGCAGCCGGTGACTGTACACTTGGTTCCGATTATAAATCTCCGGCAAGCGTTAATTTTTATGCAAAATACAAACAAAAAACACCTTCTTATTTCTTTAAAAATGTTAAGAACATTTTCAAAAAAGACGATTTAACACTTGTCAATTTTGAAGGCACTCTAACAACAAGAAGTACACGTGCCGACAAAACATTTGCGTTTAAGGGAAATCCTTCTTATCTGAAAATTTTACAAAAGGGAAATGTAGATGCTATCTCTTTTGCCAACAACCACTGCCGTGACTTTGGAAATGGAAGTTACCATGACACAATCTCTGTTTTCAAGAAAAACAAGATGCCTTTTGCTTCCTATAGTAAAGTTTCGATTTACAAAACGAACGGTAAAAAAATTGGTATGATTGCGGTCAACGGCCTCGAAGGTGTATCCTCCAGCAAACACTACATAAAAAGCGGTATTCAAAAACTGAAAAAGAAAAAAGCGGACCTTATTATTGTCAGCATGCACGCCGGTATTGAAAAGACAAGTTCTCTGGATGCCGTTCAGAAAAGTATTGCCCACTATGCCGTAAAACAAGGTGCCAATCTTGTCCTCGGCCACCACCCGCATGTCCTGCAGGGAATCGAAAAATACAAAGGTGCCTATATCGTTTACAGCCTTGCAAATTTCTGCTTTGGCGGCAACACAAATCCACCGGACAAAGACACCATGATTTACCAGCAGACCTTTACTTTCAAAAAGAACAAATTACAGAAATCCAATGATGTAAAAATCATTCCATGCAAGGTTTCTTCAACCAACAGCATTAATAACTATCAGCCAACTCCGGCAAAAGGAAAAGCAAAAAAAAGAATTCTTGCGAAAATGAATCGCTATTGTAAACCTTTTAATGTTCATTTCAAAAAAAATGGCAAGGTGGGGCGGTAGCTCCACCTTGCATAACTTACTTTCGACTTAAAATTCCAGACTGTCTGCATTAAGAAGAAAATATTTCATTCCCAGACTGTAGACAAAATCCACGACATTTGTCTACAGTCTGATGGTGCTAGGACAACAGTCCTAGCACCACTTTGTCTTTTTATACTTTTCATTCTACAATAGCCCTTATCATTTGTCAAGATTAATGCATTTATATTCACTCCTTATTTTTGTACATTGCACAAAATTTAGTAATGCTATTGTCCCATGAAGTATCTATTATTTCGATATCATTACTAATTTTGTGATTTTTCACATTTTACAAACCCAGTAGTTGTTTCTTTTTCGCTGTGAACTCCTCTTCCGTTATAGCTCCCACATCAAATAATTCTTTATATTTTAAAATTTGATCTGGCACTTGTATTGCTTCATTTTTTTCAGTCATTTGTGGTTGTTCCATTACATTATTTAATTTTGATTCGTTAATCGATGCAATTTGGGATTGAATATAATTATATATTTCATTAGCCTGATTCACTTTGCTTTTCGTATTAACGAAGCAAAATATAACATCCATATTAGACTCATCTGCCAAATGACTATTTTGGAAACGGATAAACCCATACTCTTCCTCACTTATCGGCCCATAAAAAGTAACAATATCATATTCTGCATAATAAATTTTTTTATCCCCTGATGATATATTTAATGTTTCTGATTTCTGAGGTTTTTCATTATAGGAGACATTTCCGCTAATCGCGTTGGATGCAACGCCACTCCCTAATGCTTTTATTCCCGACTTTATAAAACCTCTCCCTGGAACTATATTTCCAATAGCCATAGAAACAATTTGCGTTGCCTGCTGAGCGGAAACATAATCACCAATTCCAATCGCTCCCCTTTTTCCTGCACACATCCTTTTATAAGCCTTTCTAATTTCTTTGATGTCAAAATCCGCCTCTGTTTTAATAATAAGTCTATCCGAACAAACAATTATCTTTTGTCCACACCCTCCACTAAATTTTCTGTATAATCCATCTATCTTTTTTGAAGAAAAAAAACTGCTTAGCCCTTCAATAACTTTTGGAGAATAAGAATATTTACCCGCTAATTTTATGACTTTTTCCATTTGTCTGTCAATTTCTTCATTCGAATCATATTCTTTGTTCTTCCACGTTGAACTCAATAATTTCATGCTACATTTCTTGCACAAACAGACATCTGAATAATGTTCCGGCATTAAACTTTTGTTACCACATTGATCACATAAATCCATTTATCATTCCTCACTCTCATTCTTTTGTTCACTCTGGACTTTGTATTGTTACTCTTATTGCACAATCTTTTTCTTCAAAATCAAGATCCACGTTATATCCATCCGTATTATCTGCAGAATAAGAATTATCAAAAGAAAGTTCATCAACAATATATCCTAATTTTTTACATTTATCTACATATTCATTAAATTCATCGATTGTGAATCCATATGCTTCAAACTTGAACTCATCATCTTCATCTGTATCAGCAATAATGCATTTAGAATCAAGTTTTGGTATTTTTTGCCCAATTGCCCTTTTGGTCCACTGATTTGAAGGTATTATTTCATCATCATAAGAATAACTGTCATTAGCATAGTCATAATACATCGTATGAATCTTGCCATCATCAATATATTTTATAGTAGCGATATCTGGCTCACAAAGTTTCAAATGATTTATATCCTTTAAATAATAGCTGCCACCAAAATAATAACAATTAATTTTATCAACTGTTTGACCAGCATCAATCAATCTGTTTGTTTCGGCATGCATAGAAATTTCTTTTTGTTTTAACTCATTAACATCCTCTTCATTAAATTTAAAGTTCTTTTGTATTTCATCATAAAATTTGTTTTTCTGCTCATTCGTGACATCTTTTTTTGCTTTATATGTCAATTCAAAATTTGTAATTACATATTTAGAATTATTGGTTAATTTCATCATCACATAGCGTTCACCATTATCAACTTCAACATTAACCTGATAATTCAACTCTTCAATTTTGATTTTAGCTTTTTCATCTTCCGTATTACCGTTTGCCTCACTTCCAGCTTCCTTGCTTCCACAAGCCCCCAAAATAAATACCATGCAAAAAATAACTACCATTGATAATAATTTTTTCATTAAAATTTCCTCCATTTTACTGTTCTAACACTTTTCGTTGTTTTTTATTTTTAATCTTCATTACTAAAAGAGTCACAGCTCCAGCCATAACAATAACCACACCAATATACCCTATGTACAGTGCTATTCCACCATCATATTTACTGTTTGAAATCACACCTCTGTCTTCAAAATCCCATTGTATAATTCTAAACACAACGAATGTAAGTAAATCAAAAATAATTACAGGTATTGCTTTCCTTAATATAGAAAAAAGCAATGTTAATAGCGCAAAAAAAGCAAATACTGAAATCATCGCAATACAAGAAATACTTATGTCTCTTGAAATTTCCATTCCACTTAATGCAGAATATATTCTTTCAAATTTAAACAATGATACATCAAGCAATTGTTCATTTGTTATATCCAATTCCTCAATACTCACCGTATTTGCGTACTTTTCTAAATACTCCCTATGATCATCTGTAGCAGATGCAAAAGGCACAAACAAAGTTATTATTAACATTATTGAGCCAATCAACATAGCCAAAAATGAAACCACAATTATTTTCTTTTTTCCATCTGTTTCTGTCATCTTTCTTCCTCCTTAATCTTCACTACAATGTTCCTTTTCTCCTCCGGTCGAATCACTTCATATCCATATGCTTCCAGCAATTGAATTACATCCTGCGTAATATTAGGCGGAGCAATTTCCTTCTCCTCAAAGCTGGCATTTCCAGCCATTATATGATGCATGGCATCCACAGAAACACCTATGATTTCAGCCAGTCGATACAAATTATCCCGATCTGGGACTCCACCATCCGTTTCCCATTTTGCAATTGCAGATTTGGACACATGCATCTTATTTGCCAGTTCTTCCTGCGTCATAAACTTTTGTTTTCGCCTCGTCGAAATAAACTTTCCGAGGCTAATTTTGACCCCCATAAAACTACGCCCCCTTTCATAATATAACTATATAAATTTTGCAATTGCATTTCAAATTACTTTTTGATTACTCTGCGTAACTTTTCAGATATCTGTGAGATTATCCTATCACAAAATAATCAAAAAAATCCCCACCAAAACGGTGAGGATTTTGCTTATTCTTCTTTTGATATTTTTTTTAGCCCCTGCCTCTCAAGCATATCATCAATTTCAAACAATTCATATTTTCTATTATTAATTGCGACAATGAAACAGGCATCTCTCTTATCCTTCGCATACAATGGATTCATTCCATATAATTTAAGTGCCCGGTTCACTTCATCCAGCAAAAAATGTCCCGCTATACAAAATCGAAGAATCAAATCGCGGTTTTTCGTATGCTTTTCCATATTTAGAATTTTCTCGCCGTAAGATTCAGAGACACCAGCAATTGAATAAATATCCTTCAGACATATTTTTCGATTCGTACACATTAAATTCTTATTTGCCAAAACATCTTTCATATAATAAGAAAATGTTTTCTTGTCATCTGCCATATATTTTTTGTTGTCTTTGTAATAATCGCCTAATTGCTCAGGCTTCATTTTTTCCAAAAGTTCATCCAGTTCATCTGTCCTTTTTTCCTGCATTCGTATTCTCCCCTAAATAGTTGTCCAATCGTTCAATTAACTCGTCTGCACTATACCGGGTATCCGCATCCAAAGATATACACCGTTCTACGATATCCCACAATTTTCTTTGTGCCGGTTTCTCTTTCGGAAGTTTTCCGGTAAGCATTACATTTAAAAGAATCCCAACTGCATAAATATCGGTTTTATTTGAAGACGCTTTCATCCCATATCCAGCCTGCTCCGGTGCCGCATAGTTTCTGGTGCCAAGCAGTCTTGTGTCTTCGTTTTCCTCTGAGTTATACCATTTTGCTACATTCATATCAAGCAAAACAACTTCTCCTGATTTGGCAATCATAATATTCGATGGTTTGATATCCCGATGAATAATCGGCTGCCTCTGCGTATGTAATTCATTTAAAATACAACATAAATCCCTTACAATACGCGCCGCCTCAAATGGCTCAAAAGTACCTTCCCGCAGGTGTTCTGATAATGAACTTCCTTCGATGTATTCCTCAATAATCACTAAATACCTGTCACCCCGATAAACCTTAAAAATCTGCGGCATATGGGCAATTGGATGGCACACAAGATACCGATACACACTTTCATTATATGTACTGAGAATTTTCTTTACATAGTTTTTCCCATCCATTTTTACGAGCAGGACATTCTCTCGGTCATCCAAATTACGGATTTCTTCATAACTCATAAGTTCAATTACATCTTCATCCGTCATTCCCTTATAAGGATTCGAAAGCGCCATCTGATATTCATCCTCGGATAAATAAATCATCCTTTCATCAATTTGATTTACAAATCCACACTCTGTGCATTTCCAACTATCACAGTTTTCGCTAAAATCATCTTGTTCATTCAGCAGGGCTTCACATTGGTCGCAAATCCACGCCACCTCATTGTCTGTTTCCACACGCGGATTTATCAGCATCTCTCCACACCCCTTGCAAACCCAGTAAGGCAAATCGTTGCGATAACCTTTTTGCAGTGTTAAATTGGCATCACATCGTGGACAAAATTCATCTCCATCATTTGCTGCCAATTGCCTATAGTTATTTCTGATGATTTCTGAAATAACATCAGCCGCAATTTCACTTCCTACAGCACTCGGATGGCAGCCATCATCTGCGTAAATAGGTGTATCACTTGAATTTTGATAAAATGCTGTCCCTACATCCGCAATAAGTGCTTTATTTTCTTTTGCAACTTCATAATAACTTTCATGCATCTGCTCATACATTTCATCATATGAAAGCCCAAGTTTTACAAGTTTAGCGCAGTCCTTCTGATAAGCCCACGTCACATAAAAAACCGGTTTTGCACCTAACGACCATATCAAATCACACAAATCTCCTGCACTGTCACGAAAACTTTCTTTCGAGGTAATCGGTCCGTTACTCATTTCCTGCAAAATAACAAAATCCCACGGTTCCTCTTTCAATGCCGCTAATGTTTTTGCTCCCATCTTTGTATTAGGATTCAAATGTTCCTTTAACCTTGCACCACCTCTTGTATGTGCTACAACCTCCGCACCGGTTCTTTTTGCAATTAATTGGGGAAGATTGTTAGCCGAGGTAAAACTGTTCCCTAACATAAGTATTCTCATGATAATCACGGTCCTCCTATTGATAAATTTATCATACCAGTTTAGAGGGCAGATAACAACTCATATTAATCAACATGCCTTTTTAGCCCTAGTAAAAATCATAGTCATCCGGATCTAAGCCGGCTTCTTCTAACGCCTCTGCCCTCTCATCCGGATCCATAAGTTCTAACTCATCAACATCAAGGCCTGCTGCCATGGCATCAATTTCAAAATCATCTTCCATATCATCATCGAAATCTCCAGCATCTCCAAATAATGCCTCATGCTCTTCTTTACTCGTGCAAAGCATTTCTTCAGCAAACATGCTCTCACTGCTATCCACCTCACCGTCGCCATCAAAATCCATCCAATCTCTCATCTCTCTACCTCCTACAAGACCATAAAATAAGGCAGCCCCACATAACTGAGTCTGCCTTACTCTCTTTATTTAACGTTGATGCCACTGGCATATTCCTGCCATTTTCTAGAATAGCTTAAAGATATTCACACGGTCATTCATCTTGGCCGCTCCCTCTGCCAGATTAATACTGATCGCAGTATTCTCTTCGGAGGATGCAGCATTGCCCTGTACTACGCCGGACAGCTGTTCAATTCCCTGGCCAATCTGCTCCAAGGACTCTGCCTGGGAGTTGGCTTTCTCCATGGTGTTCTCTGCAAGCTCTGCAAAGGACTCCATATCTGCAATGATCTGATTGAATGATTCTGCTGTTGTTCTTGTAATCATATTGCCCTTTTCGATTTCCACTAAGGTCTTATCGATCAGATCTCTTGTATTTACAGCAGATTTTGCACTGTCTGCTGCCAGCTTACCGATCTGATCTGCCACTACTGCAAATCCTCTTCCTGCTTCTCCTGCTCTGGCAGCTTCAATGGAAGCATTCAGGGATAACAGGTTGGTCTGGGATGCAATATCCTCGATATCTGTGATAATATTACCGATCTCCTTGGAGATTTCTGTAATGTGCTCCATTTCCTTCAGCAGATCGTTCATTTTTTCTTTTTCTTCATTCGCTTTATTTGCAGAGGCTTTTACACGTGCAGATGCACTCTGTGTTTCCTTCGCTGTATTTGCCGCCAGATCCACGACCGTATCAATGGTGGCATTCAATTCCTCGATGACTCCTGCCTGCTCTGTTGCACCGTCCGCCAGGGATTTTGATGCATTTTCCACCTCGGATGAATTCGATGATACCTGTTCTGCCAGATTGCTGATCTCGGTCAGGGTACTGTTAAACCGTTTCAGAATATACAGCAGTGATGCCTTCAATTCCGAGAAATCTCCTAGGAAATCTGTAATATCATCACCATTTCTGGTCAGGTCACCCTGCGCTATTGCCTTTACCTCCACAGAGATCTCGCTGACATAATCTGCCAGAATACCCATGGCTTCTTTCAGATTTCTGATGGTATCGCCAAGCTCATCCTCAGACTCATAGGTAAGCATTTCTACATTAGACAGTTCGCCCTTACGCAGGCTGGCAACTGCTGCCTCTATCTGTTCTACCGGCTCGGTAATGGAATTGGTAATGATCTTTCCGATCAGTGTCGTCACTACAGCAATCGCAAGACCTGCTGCCACGATCACGACAAATATGATGATGGTGCATACATTGGCCATGGTCTTTGCCTGATCTAATTCTGCCTGGAACTCGTCACGTAATATAGTTAATTTTTCAGCAAAAGCTTTATATTCTTCATACACCTCTCCAGTCATCAGCTTCGATGCTTCCTGCTGTTTACCCTCACGGCTCAACTTCAGGATTTCATCTGAAGCATCTCTGTATGTTTCCCATGCAGCACTTGCTGCTTCGTAATCATCCTGTCCTTTTTGAGCATCACTGTCTGCGGACATGATTGCATCCAGATTCACACTGGTATCCTGAATCTGACTCTCCAGCTTCTGGATTTCTTCTTCGCAGGAGTTCATGACTGCATCATCTGATTCTACCAGATGCTGATACTGTTTGATTCTGTATTTCGCAGTCATTGTCTCTAAATCCTGCAGATATCCCAATGACGGAGACCAGACCTCCGTAATCTTCTCTATATTTGAACGGATCACTAATGTCGAGATCAGTGCCACCAACACTAAAATTAATGTCATAACAAGCACTGTCATTCGATATACTTTTAATTTTCCTGCAACCTTTAAGTTAGCTATACGCTTTTTGATCTTTTCCATGATAGTTTTCCCTTCCTTTGTAAATTATTGATCTTTTATCACATTTGTTTATCCATATATAAAACTAAGATAGCATACTTTATTGGAAAAATCTATCAAAAAAGCATTAAATTATTTTCTACTAATTATTAGTGGTTCTATTGTTAGAAACTGGTGAAAATTAATCTAAATTCTGTCTCCTGGATGAACACTTTTCACAATGCTGATTTTTATTCTATTTTTAGTTTATTGACGTGAACCTAAATTACGCTTCTTGCAAACCTTTTCCTTCTGTGTTATAGTATTCAGACTTGGGTGATTGACCCATTGTTACATCAACAATATCTTCAAGTTACACTTCATCCCCAATCTTTGCCACAATGTCAAGTGATGAATAAAAAAAAGACAAGTACCATCAAAGAAAAATTTCTTTCACAGCACTTGTCTTTCTCTATTATATTATCGTTCTAAAAGCTCCTACTTGAATGCTTACAAACTGTTCTTCAAAATCTCCAATACCTCATCATGATTCAACACCTTATATCCACCTTCCATGATGATGGTTCCATTTGCGATACCATGCAACATTTCTTCTGTTGCTCCCAACTCATGGAGATTCATTGTAAGTCCCAGTTCTTTCATCCAAACTTCCATACAGGAAAGCCCTTCTCTGGCAACCTGTTCATCAGCTTTTCCGGCAGGATCGACCTCCCACACATTCACAGCAAAACGGCAAAACTTGCTAAGTCCATAAGGCATAATATAATGATAGTAGGGAAGTGACACCGCAGAAAGCGTCATTCCGTGAGTTGCATCCGTATATGCTCCTACTGCCTGAC
>ENA-ORMO01003537-ORMO01003537.1-human-gut-metagenome-genome-assembly--contig:-NODE-3537-length-9997-cov-9.713036_pt1 | contig 9997 bp, 5 predicted proteins | sample MGYA00242106_ERZ509001 | MGnify/ENA primary metagenome ERZ509001 (study PRJEB26280, sample SAMEA2338736) | human gut metagenome | biome: human gut; feature: human-associated habitat; material: faeces... | reverse complement strand
GCCTCGATGTCGGCCGACGTCGGGAACCCCGCAGCCCGCGAGGTGACCTTCACACAGCTGGCCGAAGCCTACACCGACCAGGCGCGCGGCCTCGTGGACGGCGGCGCGGATATCCTGCTGGTCGAAACCGTTTTCGACACGCTCAACGCCAAGGCCGCCCTCTACGCCATCGACACGCTGGCCGCACAGCTCGGACGCGCAATCCCCGTCATGGTCTCGGGCACGCTGGCCGACGCCAGCGGCCGCACCCTCTCGGGACAGACCGTCGAGGCTTTCTACGCCTCGGTATCGCATGCGCGGCTCCTCTCCGTCGGCTTCAACTGCGCCTATGGCGCCCGGCAGCTGATGCCCTACCTCGAACGGCTGGCCGCGGTGGCCGAATTCCGCATCTCGGCACACCCCAACGCCGGGCTCCCCAATGTCATGGGCGGCTACGACGAAACACCCGAGATGTTCGCCCGCGACGTCGGCGAATACATGCGCCGCGGGCTGGTAAACATCGTCGGCGGATGCTGCGGCACCACGCCGGCACATATCTTCGAGCTGGCGAAGATCGCAGGGAACTACGCCCCGCGCCCCGTGCCGGCACCCAAACATGTCACGACGCTGAGCGGCCTCGAACCGCTGCGCATCGTCCCCGAAGCCAATTTCGTGAACGTCGGCGAACGCACCAACGTCGCAGGCTCGGCCAAATTCGCGCGGCTGATCCGCGAGGGCAACTACGAGGAGGCGCTCTCCGTCGCCCGCGCCCAGGTCGACGCCGGGGCACAGATCGTCGACGTCTGCATGGACGACGGGCTGATCGACGGTGCGGAGGCCATGCGCACGTTCCTCAACCTGATGGCGTCGGAGCCCGAGATAGCCCGCGTGCCGGCGATGATCGACTCGTCGAAATGGGAGGTGCTCGTGGCCGGGTTGCAGGTCACACAGGGCAAGGCCGTCGTGAACTCCATATCGCTCAAGGAGGGCGAAGCCGAATTCCTGCGCCGCGCGCAGGAGATACACCGCTACGGTGCGGCCGCCGTGGTGATGCTCTTCGACGAGCGGGGACAGGCCGACACCTACGAACGTAAGACGGAGGTGGCCTCACGCGCCTACAAACTGCTCACCGATGCGGGATTCCCTGCCGAGGACATCATCTTCGACCCCAACGTGCTGGCCGTGGCGACGGGAATCCCCGAGCACGACAGCTATGCCAAAGCCTTTATCGACGCCACGCGCTGGATCAAGCACAACCTGCCCCATGCCAAGGTCTCGGGCGGCGTGTCGAACCTCTCGTTCGCCTTCCGCGGCAACAACGCCGTGCGCGAGGCGATGCACTCGGCGTTCCTCTACCACGCCATCCGTGCCGGGATGGACATGGGCATCGTCAACCCGCAGATGGTGCGGGTTTACAGCGAGATAGAGCCCGAACTGCTCGAACGGGTCGAGGACGTGATCCTCTGCCGGCGTCCGGACGCTGCCGAACGGCTCACCGAATATGCCCAGCAAGTGCGCACGGTTGCCCAGACGCAGCCCCAGGCTCCCGACGCATGGCGCGCGGGGACGCTCGGCGAGCGCATCGGCCACGCAATGCTCAAAGGCGTGGCGGATTTCATCGAGCAGGATGCGCTGGAGGGTTACGAAACCCTGGGCAGCCCGATGGCCGTGATCGACACGCTGCTGATGCCCGCCATGGAGCATGTCGGCACGCTCTTCGGCGAAGGCAAGATGTTCCTGCCGCAGGTGGTGAAAACCGCCCGCGTGATGAAGCGCGCCGTGGCGGCGCTTACGCCCTACATTGAGCAGGGGGCGGCCGGGGTGTCGAACCGCGCGGGCAAGGTGCTGATCGCCACCGTGAAAGGCGACGTGCACGACATCGGAAAGAATATCGTGGCGGTCGTGATGGCCTGCAACGGATACGAAATAAAGGATCTGGGGGTGATGGTCGAGTCGCAGCGCATCGTCGACGAGGCGGTGGCGTGGGGCGCCGACTGCATCTGCCTGAGCGGGCTGATCACCCCGTCGCTCGACGAGATGGCGCATGTCTGCGAGGAGCTGGAACGCCGCGCCCTGCGCATCCCGGTCATCATCGGCGGGGCGACGACCTCCGACCTGCACACGGCGGTGAAGATCGCCCCGGTCTACGCGGGCGTGGTTGTCCATTCGCCCAACGCCAGCCGCAACAGCCAGATACTGGCACAACTGCTGGGCCCCGACGGGGCGCTTTACGCCGACAAAGTCCGCACCGGACAGCAGGCTATGCGGAGCGAATACGAGCACGCCGAGCGCACGCGCAACCTGATCCCGATCGCCGAGGCGCGCAAAGCCCGCAAGGGCGCCACACCGCACCGTCCCGTCGTACCGGCGCACCCCGGACGGATGGTCTTCCCCGATTTCGACGTGGCCGATGCCGAGCCCTACATCGACTGGAACTTCTTTTTCCCGGCATGGGGGCTGAAAGGGCGTTACCCCGAGATCCTCGACCACCCCGAAAAGGGGGAGGAGGCCCGCAAGGTATTCGCCGACGCGCAGGCGCTGCTGGCACGTATCCGCGACGAGCGACTGCTCACGCTGCAGGCCGCCGTAGGCATCTTCCCGGCGCGTTCCGAGGGCGACGACATCTGGATCACAGACCCCAAGGGCCGCGAACACCGCCTGGCGATGCTCCGCAACCAGACCCGCGGGCAGGAAAACCTCTCGCTGGCGGACTTCATCGCCCCCAAAGGCGATTGGATCGGCTGCTTCGCCGTGACGGCGGGCATCGGGCTGAAGGAGCTGTGCGAAAAATTCCACGCTGCGGGCGACGACTACAACGCCATCATGGCCAAGCTGCTGGCTGACCGCCTGACCGAGGCGTTCGCCGAAGCCGTGCACTCGTTCGTGCGGCGGCAGATGTGGGGCTACGAAACCGGCGAAGCGCCCACTCCCCGGCAGGTCATCCGCGGCGAATACCGCGGCCGCAGGATGGCGTTCGGCTACCCGGCGTCACCCGACCATTCGCTCAAGCGCGAGGTCTTCGACCTGCTGGCGGCTGAGCTGACCACGGGCATGAAACTCACGGAAAATTACATGGTCGATCCCGGGGAGGCACTCTGCGGACTGCTGCTGGCCGACGCGGACTACTTCTCGGTCGGCACGGTCGACACCGAACAACTGCTCGACTATGCCCGGCGCCTCGGGCTTGATGTCGAACTGGTCAAAAAACTCATACCGCATAATATCTAAACCCCATGAATGTCGTAGACATCATCAATAAAGCCATTTCGGAACGCCGTACGCGCTTTGCCTTCGAACTGCTGCCGCCGCTCAAAGGAGACGGCTGCTGCGGCGTCTTCGGAAGCATCGACCGGCTGATCGGCTTCGACCCGGCCTACATCAACGTGACGTTCCACCGCGAAGGCATCAAGCAGGCGGTGCGCCCCGACGGCAGCGTCGAATGGCACGTCGTGCGCCGCCGCCCCGGCACGGTAGGCATCTCGGCCGCCATCCAGAAGAAATACGGCGTGGAAGTCGTGCCGCACCTGATCTGCGGCGGGCAGTCGAAATACGACATCGAGGATGCGCTGATCGACCTCGATTTCCTCGGCCTGCACAACGTACTGGCGCTGCGCGGCGACAAGTCGCAGAACGAAAAGTTCTTCATGCCCCACCCGCAGGGACATACGCATGCCGTTGACCTCGTGCGGCAGATCGCGGCCATGAACCGCGGCCAGTTCGTCGACGGCGAGGTCGAGGAGTGCCACCACTCGAAATTCTCGATCGGCGTGGCGGGTTACCCGGAGATGCACGAGGAAGCCGCCTCGCCCGAGGCCGACATCGCCTGCCTCAAGGCGAAGGTCGACGCCGGGGCGGAATACGTCGTCACGCAGCTCTTCTACGACAACGCGCGGTTCTTCGATTACGTACGCCGGTGCCGCGAGGCCGGCATCACCGTCCCGATCATCCCGGGCATCAAGCCGTTATCGACGGTGCGCCACCTGACGCTGCTGCCCCGGACCTTCGGCTGCCATATCCCCGAGGAACTCGAGCGCGAGGTGCTGCGCCACAAGGACGACCCGAAGGCCGTCCGCGAAGCCGGCACCGAGTGGGCCGTCGCCCAGAGCCGGGAGCTGGTCGAGGCGGGCGTCCCCGTCCTGCACTACTACCCGATGGGCAAGGCCGACAACATCATAAAGATTGCAAAAGCGATATTTTAAACGACACGAATGAATCCCACTGAATTCCGCCGCCACCTGCATGCACACCCCGAACTGTCGTTCAAGGAACACGACACGGCAGCCTTCATCGCCGACCGGCTCACGGAGCTGGGCATCGAGCACCGTCCCATCGCCCGAACGGGCGTGCTGGCCTGGATCGAAGGACGCGGGAAAGCCGATCCCAAACGCCGCGCCGTAGTACTGCGCGCCGACATCGACGCCCTGCCGATCACCGAACAGAACGACATCGGCTGGCGGTCGTGCACCCCCGGCGTCATGCACGCCTGCGGCCACGACATGCACGCGGCTGTACTCTTCGGGGTATTGCAGCAGCTCGCCGCTGAACCCGACTTCCGCGGCACGCTCTTCGGGCTGTTCCAGCCGGGCGAGGAGTGCAACCCGGGCGGTGCGTCGCTGGTGCTGGCCGAAAACCCGTTCGACGGGTACGAGGTGCGTGCCGTGGTGGGCGAGCACATCGAGCCGCAACTGGAGGTCGGGACGCTGGGATTCCGCGCCGGGAAATACATGGCCTCCAGCGACGAACTGCGCTTCTCGGTGCACGGTACGGGCGGGCACGGCGCCATGCGCCCGCAGCTTAAAGACCCCGTGGCGGCCGCCGCGGAGTTCGTGACGCGGCTCATCGCGCTCAACCACGAGGAGTGCGTGCTCTCGATCGGACGCATAGAGGCCGGAGGTGCCACGAACATCGTCCCCGACGAGGTCTACCTGGAGGGGACGCTGCGCACGTTCGACGAGCGTGAGCGCGAAATCATCCACCAGCGCATTCGCAACATCGCCGCCGAGATCGACAAGCGCCTGGGGGTGCGGATCGCCGTCGACATCAGCCACGGTTACCCCTGCGTGGTCAACGACGAACACCTCGTGAAACAGGCCGCGGCACTGGCCCGCGAGGAGAAACTGCAGGTCGAGATGCTCCCGCTGCGCACCACGGCCGAAGATTTCGGCTTTTACTGTACCAAATACCCGTCGCTGTTCTACCGGCTGGGCGTAGGCGCCGCGGCAGGACGCCCCCACACGGCGACATTCAACCCCGACGAAGGGGCTATCAACGTGGGCATCGGCTTCATGAAGCGCCTTGCCCTGCAAATTCTGAAGAAATGAAAAAGCAAACACAAAAAAAGCGCCCGGCAAAGGGTGCGAAGAACACCGACAGGGCGGCAGTCATCCTGAGCCTTTTCCGGGAGTTCCCCAACAATAAATTCTCGCTCAAGCACCTGGCTTCGGCCTCGGGAGGCGCCACGAAAGAGGGGCGCCGCGAAACATTCGAGATCCTGGGACGGCTGCACGACGAAGGCATCGTCGAGGAGTGCGCACGCGAGAAATACCGCCTCACGCACAAGCACCTGCCCCACTTCGAAGGCGTGGCGGACATGACGGCCACGGGGTCGATCTACGTGCGCGTCGAAGGTGAGGAGAAAGATATCTTCGTCAACCAGCGCAACACGGCCAACGCCCTGAACGGCGACCGCGTGGAGGTGGTCGTCATGCACCGCGGCCGCGACGGGAAGATGGAGGGCGAAATCACGCGCATCGTCGAACGCAGCCGCAAGCCCTATGTCGGCATCGCCGAAGTAGGGGCGCACCAGATATTCGTACGGGCGGATTCGCGCCGTATGCCGATGGACATCTACCTCTCCAAACGGCTGTACCCCGACGTGAAGGACGGCGAAAAGGTCGTCGTGCGCATCGCCGACTGGGCCGAAGGGAGCAAGAGCCCCGTGGGCGAACTGATCGAGCGGCTGGGCATGGCGGGCAACAACGACACCGAGATGCACGCCATCCTGGCCGAATACGAGCTGCCCTACCGCTTCGAGCCCGAAGTCGAGCAGGCGGCGGAGGATATCGACGGTCGGATTACGGCCAAGGAGATCGCCCGGCGCCGCGATTTCCGCAATGTGACGACCTTCACGGTCGACCCGGCCGACGCCAAGGACTTCGACGACGCGCTTTCGGTACGCAAGGTCGGGGAAGGCATATGGGAGATCGGCGTACATATCGCCGATGTGACGCACTACGTGCGCCCGCACTCGGTGATCGACGACGAGGCCGTAGAACGCGGCACGTCGGTCTACCTGGTAGACCGCACCGTCCCGATGCTGCCCGAGCGGTTGTCGAACGAGCTCTGCTCGCTGCGCCCGCACGAGGCGAGCCTCTGTTTCTCGGCGGTATTCACGATCAACGAAGGGCTGGAGCTGCTCGACGAGTGGTTCGGCCGCACGGTCATCCACTCTGACCGCCGGTTCACCTATGCCGAGGCGCAGGAGATCATCGAGACGGGCCGGGGTGATTTCGCCGAAGAGGTTCTGACCCTCAACCGACTGGCACAGGCGTTGCGCAGGGAGCGTTTCAAGAACGGCGCCATCAGCTTCGACCGCGAGGAGGTGAAATTCCAGCTCGACGAGGCTGGGAAGCCCATCGGCGTCTATTTCAAGGAACAGAAAGAATCGAACCAGATGATCGAGGAGTTCATGCTGCTGGCAAACCGCCGCGTCGCCGAGTTCTGCGGCAAGCGCAAGACCGACAAGGGGCGCACCGTGGAACGCACGATGGTCTACCGCGTGCACGACAAGCCGAGCGAAGAGAAGCTCGACCGTTTCCGGCAGTTCATCCTGCGCTTCGGGCACATCTTCAAGGCCACGGGCGGGCGGGCCGTGGCCAAGGAGCTGAACAAGCTCTTCGCCCAGATCAAAGGTTCGACCGAGGAGAACGCCGTGTCGACGATGGCCGTGCGTTCGATGGCAAAAGCCTTTTACACGACCGACAACATCGGCCACTACGGCCTTGCATTCCCCTACTATACGCATTTCACGTCGCCCATCCGCCGCTATCCCGACATGATGGTGCACCGCCTGCTGGCGCACTACCTCGCCGGGGGCAAATCGGCGGACAAGGCCGAAATCGACGCCCTGTGCGAACGGGCGTCGGACCGCGAGGTGATCGCCGCGGAGGCCGAACGCGCCTCGATCAAATACAAGATGGTCGAATTCATGAAGGAGCGCATCGGCGAAGAGTTCGACGGCCACATTTCGGGGCTCACCGAATGGGGCATCTACGTCGAGCTGGACGAAACCCACATCGAGGGCATGTCGTTCCTGCGCGACATCGAAGGCGATTTCTTCCAGTTCGACGAAGCCAATTACGAGATCGTCGGCCGCTCGACAGGCCGCCGCATGACGCTGGGCGACGCCGTACGCATCCGCGTGAAACGTGCCGACCTGCAGAAGCGCCAGCTCGATTTCGAGCTGCTGATAGACAACGGTCGTCCCATGGCCCCCGCACCCCGCGAGGACGGCCCGAAGGTACGCCGCAGCACCCGCCGTAAAAACCGATAGCCGTGCAACGCATCTACGACAAATGCCGGCGAAGGGAGCCGCTCTCACGCGAGGAGGCCTACCGGCTCTACGACCAGGCTCCGTTGCAGGAGCTGGCGCTCGTGGCCGACGAGGTGCGCCGCGCCGTGGTTCCCGACCCGGAGGTGGTGACCTGGCAGATCGACCGCAATGTCAACATCACCAACGTCTGCATCTCGGGTTGCCGGTTCTGCAATTTCCACTGCAAGCCCCACCAGACAGACCGGGCATTCGTCACCACGCTGGCCCAATACCGCGAGAAGATCGACCGTACGCTGGAGCTGGGCGGCGACCAGCTGCTGTTGCAGGGCGGCCTGCATCCGCGGCTCGACCTGAAGTGGTACGAAGAGCTGTTCCGGCAGCTCAAGAGCGAGTTCCCGAACGTGAAACTGCATGCGCTGGGGCCGCCCGAAATCGCGCATATCGCACGTATATCGGGTTTTACGGCGGATGCGGAAGGGTATCGGACCGTACTGGAACGGTTGCAAAAGGCGGGCCTGGATTCGTTGCCCGGCGCAGGCGCGGAAATTCTGGACAACGACATCCGGAAACGCATCTCGCCCGGCAAATGCTCAGCGGACACGTGGCTGGAGGTGATGCGGACAGCGCACCGGATGGGGCTTTGCACCTCGGCGACGATGATGTACGGCCATGTCGAACAACCTGAACACCGCATCCTGCACCTGCTGAAAATACGCGACCTGCAATCGCTCCGGCCGGAAGGGACGCCCGGTTTTCTGGCTTTCATCGCCTGGCCCTACCAGGGACGCGGCACCGCGCTGGAACGCGAAGAAGGGCTTCCGGGCGGTGCCGACACGGCCGAGTTTCTACGGATGATCGCCCTGAGCCGACTGGTACTGAACAATGTTCCGAACATCCAGGCGTCGTGGCTGACGACGGGCATCGCGGCGGGCCAGATGGCCCTGCACGGGGGAGCGAACGACATGGGTTCGATCATGATCGAAGAAAACGTGGTGAGCGCGACCGGTTTCGAAGGCCGCACGACGATCGACGCGGAACGGATGCAGGAGGCGATCCGCGCGGCAGGCTTCACTCCGGCGCTGAGGAACCAGCGGTACGAACTGTTGTAACGCACTGTGCCCGACTGTCCGAGGAGACCGTTTCCTCCGGCTCCGGAGACAGCCGCGCCCGGCCGATCGGAACCCGGTCCTCCGGAGGCGGTCGGGGCATACCCCGCCGGCGTACCGGTTCCTGACGGTCGATATTCCTCCGGAGCCGGGGCGGTTTCGGGGAAAAAGTGTTACCTTTACCTTCGAAAATGTCCCCAATGCCACATCCCCGGATACACAGGAATTCCGTCTGCGCCGTCGTCGGCTACGGGAGTTGGGCGACCGCCATCGTCAAGATCCTGCTCGAAAACGGCAGCATCGTGCGCTGGCACGTCCGCAATCCCGAAGTCAAAGCCCACCTCGCCGCCCACCGCACCAATCCCAAATATCTCAGCCAGGTGCATTTCCCGGCCGATCGGCTGACCGTTACGGACGACATCGGCTCGGCCGTGCGGGACAGCGACGTGATTATTTTCGCCGTGCCTTCGGCTTTTCTGGGACTTACCCTCGAACCGCTCGACCGCGGCGCTCTCGACGGCAAATTCATCGTCTCGGCCATCAAGGGCATCGTGCCCGACGGCTATGTGACCGTCGCCGAATGGTTCAACCGGCGGTACGGCGTGCCGTTCGACCGTATCGGGATCGTCACCGGCCCGTGCCATGCCGAAGAGGTGGCCCTCGAACGGCTCTCGTATCTCACCATGGTCTGCAAGGATCCCGCAACGGCAGAGTTGCTGGGCGACAAGTTCGCCAACGACTATATCCGCGTCTGCTTCTCGACCGACATTTACGGGGCGGAGTATGCCGCGGTGCTCAAGAATATCTATGCCATCGCGGTAGGGATCGCCCACGGGCTGGGATACGGCGACAATTTTCTCGCGGTGCTGATCTCGAACGCGGCGCTGGAGATGGAACATTTCCTGACCGAAACGTTCGCAGCCGAACGGAACGTCTGCCGTTCGGCTTATCTGGGCGACCTGTTGGTGACCTGCTATTCGCAGTTCAGCCGCAACCGCACGTTCGGGGTGATGATCGGCAAAGGGTATTCGGTGAAAAACGCCCAGATGGAGATGAATATGGTGGCGGAGGGCTATTACGCGGCCGACTGCATCCACCGGCTCCGCACCCGGTTCGGGATCGAGATGCCCATCGCCGAAGCTGTGTATGGCGTGCTGTACGAACGGCGCAGCCCTGCGGCGCAGCTGAAAAACATTCTGGACCGACTGGTATAAAAGGACGCTGCGGGGAGGTTCGGGAGGCGCGGAGCGCAGGAGCAAAGACGACGGGACTGGGAGCAACGCGTGCATCGGGACGTTTTGCGATATATTCGTACAACCGAATATTTTGTCCCGGTTTCGCGTCGTCCCGCCGGCGGCGA
>ENA-ORMO01003536-ORMO01003536.1-human-gut-metagenome-genome-assembly--contig:-NODE-3536-length-10007-cov-1.816720_pt1 | contig 10007 bp, 8 predicted proteins | sample MGYA00242106_ERZ509001 | MGnify/ENA primary metagenome ERZ509001 (study PRJEB26280, sample SAMEA2338736) | human gut metagenome | biome: human gut; feature: human-associated habitat; material: faeces... | reverse complement strand
TTCGAACTGTTTCAGGGAAGAAAGTATAAGGTATACCGTGGTATGGGATCCATTGCGGCGATGGAAAACGGCAGCAAGGACCGCTACTTCCAGACAAATGCGAAAAAGCTTGTTCCAGAAGGTGTTGAGGGACGTGTCGCTTATAAGGGCAGTGTAGAAGATGAGGTGTTCCAGCTTCTCGGCGGACTTCGTTCCGGTATGGGATACTGTGGTACTTCAACGATCGAAGAACTCAAGCAGAACGGAAAATTCGTAAAGATCTCTGCTGCATCCTTAAAAGAATCACATCCGCATGATATTCATATCACGAAGGAAGCTCCGAATTACAGTATCGAGCAGTAAAACATATATAATCAGGTATTTTCCGGGCTGTCTGTTTGAACAGACAGCCCGTTTTGTGCTACAGGAAAGTTACGCACAAACCATTTACGTTTGATGTTTTAGCGTTTGGGGATAAGTTACACGAATGTTTCATTGAAAAAACAGGAAAAAGCAAAAAAGAAGATGCATGCACGCGAAAAATGTTGTATACTAATGCGTGAACGAAAATTGTATTGGAGTTTTGATGGTATTATGAGAGAAAAAGACAATAACACGAAGAGGAACAGGGGTATGCGCTGGGAACATGCCGCTGTGTGGGTTGTTGCTGTTTTGCTGACCTTGCTTGCAGTTTTGCTGCTGTTTCGGATGATTCCGAAAGAAGATACTGACGTTGACCTGCTGCTTGAGGAAGCGGAGAACCTGCAGCTTGAGACAGAAGGGGAGACGGAGAAGAAAAATGCCGTACCGCGGCCGGACATTGACGAGCAGCTTCTGACGATCAATGAGTATTCCCGCCCCGGAGAAAAAGTAGATGCGATCGAGAAGGTCGTGATCCATTATCTTGGGAATCCAAAGACAACGGCACAGCAGAATCATGACTACTTTGAAAGCTTGAAGGATTTGCAGAATACTTCTATGAGCGCGAATTTTGTGGTTGGGATCGATGGAGAGATTATTGAGTGTGTTCCGCCGGGAGAGATTGCATATGCGTCCAATTCGATGAATCATCTTTCCGTGTCTATTGAGAATTGCCATATCGATGAGACGGGGCAGTTTACGGAAGAGACATATGAGGCTTGTATGAAGCTTACGGCGTATCTGGTGGAAGAGTATGGACTGGAGCGGGAGGATATTATCCGCCACTACGATGTGACCGGAAAAGAATGTCCGCTGTACTATGTGGAACACGAGGATAAATGGGAAAAGTTTCGCGATGATGTGATGGCATATATAGAAGAGTGCCGTGCGGCGGTGAAATAGCGCCGGATATAGCAGAAAGCTGCGCATCGGCAAAAGCGGCAGTGTACACAGCAGTAAGCTGTATAGCAGTGAAATGGAAAAATAAACAATAAGTGATGAGTAGTGTAAACAGGAAAATAGATAGAGAAACAGACAGGGAAACAGGTAGAGAAACCGATAAGGAAACAGACAGGGAGAAGAATGATCAGAGAATATTACGAGAAAATTTGTGCAGGTAAGGATTTGAGGGCGAATCTGATCGCTTTGCGCGAGTGCATGAAAGAAGAGAAAAATGTAAGGGCGTTTGCATATCTGCTTGGTGGAGAGTTTGACGAATTGGTGAAGCTGCTGCAGGCAGAAGATCCGAAGATCAGGAAGAATGCGGCGCTTATTCTTGGGGAAATGGAATCGGAAGATCTGCTTCCGGTTCTTTTTGACGCATATAAAGCAGAGAAGACGCTGTTTGTGCGGGCGGATTATTTAAAAGCCATTTCGGAGATGGATTACCGGCCGCTGCTTTGCGAACTGGAACAGCGGCTGGAAACACTGCGGTCATATGAAACGTGTGCGGAGGAAGAAAAACATATTGCGAAAGAACGGCGGATACTCCAGCAGATGGTGATGAAATACCGCAGAACGCGCCGTCACAGATTCACGGGATATGATGTGCCCTCTGAGCTGATCCTTGTGACAAACCGCTGTCAGAGAGAAGCAACAGCTGACCAGATACACGGACGCAGGATCGCTCTGCTTTCGGGCGGACTGCGCATACACAATGCAACGGTTGAAGAAATCAGGCAGATACGTACGTGGAGCGAACTGCTTTTTCCGATCATGACAAAGCCTCTTGCGGTCACTGAGCCTTTGCGGATCGGGGAAAATCTTGCGTCTCCTGTATTGGAAAAGGCTCGCAGGATGCACGAAGGGGATGCGCCGTTTTTGTTCCGTATCGAAATGCGCACAAAGCTTGCGCCGGAAAAGAAAGGTGCATTTATCCGAAAAATATCGGACGTGATAGAGCAGGAGTCCGGCGGTATGCTCATCAATTCTGTGAATGATTACGAGGTGGAAATCCGTCTTCTGGAGCGGCGTGACGGTACGTTTGCGCCTATGGTGAAGTTTTTTGCAATCGAGGATAACCGCTTTGCATACCGAAAAGAAAGTATTGCGGCATCGGTCACTCCGGTCAATGCGGCGCTTACAGCCCGTCTGGCGCTTCCTTACCTGAAAGAGAAGGCACAGGTACTTGATCCGTTTTGCGGTGTAGGAACGATGCTGATTGAACGTCACCGCGCGGTCAAGACAGGTGTCATGTATGGAATTGATATTTTCGGAGACGCGATCAGAAGCGCCCACGTAAATACTGAATTGTCAGGATGTCGTGTATATTATATAAATAAAGACTTCTTTGAATTTGAACATGAGTATTTATTTGATGAAATTTTTACTGATATGCCACAAGTGACTTCTTCAAAAGGCGAGGCGGAGATCTCTCTGCTGTATGAGCGCTTTTTTGAAAAGGCATCTGTTCTTTTGAAAAAGAATGCAGTGATCGTCATGTATACGACACAGCCGGAATTTGTGCACAGAGAAGTGAGGCGGTATGCAGATTACCGGATTGCGGAATCTTACATTCTTAATGAAAAAAACAATACGACAATATTTGTGATCTGTAGAGGGAAAAATGAGAAAATATATAGGGGATAAGAAGTTTTATATGATGGCGCTGTCAATCGCAGTGCCGATCATGATACAAAATGGTATTACGAATTTTGTAGCGATGCTTGACAACATTATGATCGGTCGTGTGGGAACGGAGCAGATGTCGGGCGTCGCAGTCGCAAACCAGCTTTTGATGATTTTGAATATCAGTATTTTCGGAATGGTATCAGGAGCCGGTATTTTTGGCGCGCAGTATTTCGGAAGCAATAATATGCGGGGTGTGCGCGATACCTTCCGCTTTAAGATCGTCTCAAACGCGCTTTTGATTACGGCAAGCATTTTGTTGATGTATTTTAAGGGCGGCGCGCTGATCACGCTGTATCTTCACGAAGGAGAGGCGGCAGGCAGCGCGGAAGCAACGCTTCGGTACGGAGTACAGTATCTGCGATTGATGCTCATTGGTATGGTACCGTATGCAATGACGCAGATCTATGCGAGCACGCTGCGTGAGATGGGTGAGACGGTGGCGCCGATGAGAGCGGGCGTGGCTGCCGTTATAGTGAATACTGCCCTGAATTATATTCTGATCTTCGGAAAATTCGGCGCGCCGAGACTTGGCGTAGCCGGCGCCGCAATTGCAACGGTCGTTTCCCGTTTTGTGGAGTGCGGTATGATCATGCGCTGGACGCATAAGCGTTCCGAGAGCCTTGTCTTTATCAAGGGCGCTTATAAGACGCTGCGTGTACCGGCTGATCTCGTGAAAAAGATTCTGATCAAGGGATCACCTCTGATGATCAATGAGGTGCTCTGGTCGGTCGGAATGGCAGCACTGATGCAGTGCTATTCTATGTACGGTCTTGTTGTGATCGCAGGACTGAATATTGCATCCACGATTTCTAACGTGTGCAATGTCATCTGGCTTGCCATGGGAAATGCCTTGGCGATTATTATCGGACAGCTTCTTGGAGCAGGAAAAATGGAAGAGGCAAAAGATACCGACAGAAAGCTTATTTTCTTTTCAGTGGCGAGCTGTTTTGCAATCGGTGCGGTTCTTATATTACTGGCGCCGCTATTTCCGCAGATTTATAATACTTCTGACGAGGTGCGCTCTCTTGCAGAAAAGTTTATAATCATAGGAGCGTGCCTGATGCCGGTGCAGGCGTTTTTACACGCATCGTATTTTACGCTGCGTTCCGGCGGAAGGACGGTCGGGACGTTTTGCTTTGACTCGGGCTTTATATGGGTGTGTACTATTCCGCTTGCGTTTTTCCTGAGCAGGTATTCGGGACTGCCGATTCTTGCGACGTACATCCTGTGTCAGGCGGTCGATATTATTAAATGTGTGATTGGATACGTGCTCGTAAAGAAGGGCGTCTGGCTGCAAAATATCGTGGAATAACAGAAAAACAACAAAAGTAAAATTGGATGATTGATAAAAAACTGCAAAGCGCGTATGCGCGATGCAGTTTTTTGCATATAATTAAGAAAAAGAATCATAAAAAGTAGTTGCTATTTTTAGAAGGGTATATTACAATAATATTACAAAATATTAAAAAATAAAAATAATTGTTACACATAGAGAAATGGATGGTAGTTAGATGCGATTATGGTTGAGCTCACGAAAACGACAAACAAATATACAGCCGAGCGCTCCGAAATTGAATAAAGAGCTTTTGACACGTATTCTGGATTTTTCGCGCAGTGTGGAAGTGTTGCGTCTTCCTGCAAAGATGACGATAGATCTTATATCTCAAAACGGTGCGAAGGCTCAAAGGGAAAAAGAAGGTTCGACATATTATTTGCTCGTATATTCTGATGAGCTGCCGTACGAATATATGAACGCTGGATATGCTGCGGGACAGATACTTGCGTATCTTTGTTTTCTTGGAATTCCTGCGGTTCTGCCCAACGGTATTCCGACCTGGGCAAAAGAGAAAAATGGTCAGAAGTGCATTACTGCTGTAGCGTTTGGAAGTTCGTTGCCGTCAGGACGGCGTCTGAGGCAGTCGAGTTTAGAGGATGTACCATGTATTTACCATGATTATCGGGAACACTGGTCAGAGGAAGTTCTGCGTTACGTCAAGAAGCGTTTCCCGACATCACTACGTGCTGTACGTGCAGTTCATGAAGAGGGGCGTATCTGCATTGTGCAAAAGAATACCTTTGCCAGAAAAACAGCTCTTTCAGAGTATGAGGCGGGACTTGCTGCTGCACGAATTATGACGGCGGCAGAGGAGTTGTGGATGGACTTGACTTTTGCCGAGACGAATGAAGCGCAATGCCTAATTAGTGTATGCCGAAGAACGGATTCGGTGAAACTCAATAGAAGAGTGCCGGAGAAGGCGGGAGTCGGTGCGAAAGCAGTGCCATTGTATAGTTAAAAAGAAATGAAGCAGAAAATTGGTGTAAAGCCGGTTTTCTGCTTTTTTGTCAGAATGGGATTTTCAGCAAAGTATGCGGGATGTCTGAATTAGATTCAGAGGATAAAATTTTTGTTTAATTGTTGACAACAGATAAGCAGATGTGATATAGTCACTTTTGGTTAGTTGCAACTAACTAAAAATAAAGAAGGAGAGATAAGATGAGAAAGAAAGTGTTTACATTTATATTAGGTATGACTATGGCGGCTGGTTTTTTTAATGGATTTAGAAGCAATGCAGCAGCACAATATCCAATCATAATTTCACATGCTTATGGCGAGACGGAGATTATAACCAAGCCAGAGCGCATAGTGACACTTGGATGGGGGAATCAGGATACAGTTCTTGCGCTGGGAATAGTTCCCGTAGGCGTTTCGGCAGCAAATTATGGATATGTGACAGAACATCGGTTACATGAATGGACAGAGGAAGCTTTTATTGCATTAGGTGACACTGATCCGAATGTATTTGATGATACGGATGGATTTGATTTTGAGGCGATCAGTGATGCTTCGCCAGATGTGATTCTTGCGGCATATTCTGGTATGACTGATGAAGAATATGAGACACTTTCTTCCATTGCTCCGGTAGTTCCATTTGAAGAAATTGCTTGGAAGACAAGCTGGAGAGAACAGACGGTTCGTAATGCAGAAGGGATGGGAATGAAAGAAGAAGGAGAAGCATTAGTTGCAGATACAGAAGCACTGATTGCAGAAAAAGTAAGTGAGCATCCTGAATTTTCTGATGTGAATGCAGGATTTTTCTGGATCGATGCAGATGATTTCAGTACATTTTACGCATATCTTCCGGCGGATCCGCGAGCTTCCTATTTACAGGATTTAGGGTTTAAGCTTCCGGATAGTATCAATAAACTTGCAGGAGATGGTTCTGATTTTTCTGTAACATTGAGTCGTGAGAATGTAGAGGTTCTTTCTGATATTGATCTTATGGTTGTATACGGAGATGAGAAATTGTTAGAGACGCTACAGAAAGATGAATTAATGTCAGAAATACCGGCTGTCAAAAATGGTTCAGTCGTATTGCTTGATAATGCTTCCAGCCTTGCCGCATCTGCAAATCCGACTATTTTATCGATTCCGGCAACAATTGATGAGTATCTCGGTGTTTTGTCAGAAGCATGCGGTAAGATAAATGAATAAAAAGAGAACGTTTTCTGTATGCTGCATAATGGCAGGGATAATGATTCTGTGTATTTTCCTGTCGGTTGCCTGCGGAGTAAAATCCGTGGGTATCCAAAGTATATTCGGTGCTTTTATCAAAAATGAAGCGCCGAAATTGGAGGTAAATATTGTACTGGCCAGAATTCCAAGAACTATATTTGGAATTCTGGCTGGTGCAGCACTCGCTGTATCAGGACTGCTTATGCAAGCTGTTACCAGAAATCCTATTGCAGATCCGAGTATTCTCGGTGTGAATACAGGCGCCTCTCTTTTTGTAGTTTGCGGAATTGCTTTTTTTCATATTCAAAGTGGAAATCAGTATATCTGGCTTGCATTTGGCGGAGCAGCTTTTACAGCAATACTTGTATATGGGCTGGCATCTGTCGGATCAGGAGGTGCTACTCCAATTCGTTTGGCATTAGCAGGTGCGGCGGCATCAACAGCACTTCAGTCTCTTGTAAATACGGTAATGCTTCCGAATACACAGGTAATGGATCAATTTCGCTTTTGGCAGGTAGGAAGCATTAGTGGTGCTTCCTGGGAAGATATTAAGCTGATGACACCATATCTGGCAGTCGGTTTTTTGTTAGCAATCTTTTTGATCCCCTCTTTGAATGCATTGACATTAGGGGATGATGTAGCGTTGGGGCTTGGTGTAAATGTAAAAGTAGTACGTGCATTCGCAGCTCTTTCGGGTGTTTTATTATGTGCATCTGTGACGGCATTGGCTGGTCCGATCAGCTTCATCGGACTGATGGTTCCTCATCTTATGCGCGCGATTGCTGGTCCTGATCTAAAAAAGATAATGCCGTTGTCTGTTATCTGCGGAGCATGTGTTTTGTTAATATCTGATATTTTAGGAAGAATATGGGGAAGACCGGGTGAGTTAGAATCTGGTATTGTTACAGCGTTGATCGGCGGACCTGTATTTGTTTTTATTATACGAAAGGTAAGGGTACGCTCTTTATGATTGGTAAAAATGCTGTCTGGATGGGCTATTACAAAAGAAAGAGAAGATACTGGTTTGTAGTCTGGCTGCTTCTTCTGCTTGTTTTGGTGTTTGCATGCATCATGATGATCTATGGGAAGACAATATATACGCCTGGAGAGATATTTGAAGTACTAAAGGGGAATGAAACAAAGGGTGCTGCCTTTACGATAAAATCACTTCGTCTGCCGCGTATGCTTGCGGCAATATTGTGTGGGAGTGCATTTGGACTTGCCGGAAATATATTCCAAAAATTATTAGGAAATCCGCTTGCAAGTCCGGATATTATCGGAGTAACATCTGGAGCCAGCGTTGCTGCTGTGTTTGGAATTCTTGTATTAAAGTGGAATGAGAATGTTGTATCTGTCATGGCTGTTTTGTCGGGATTGTTTGTTTCTACTTTGATTTATTTTCTTGCCCAACGAGGTGGTTTCTCAAGTGGAAAATTAATTTTGACAGGAATAGGAACGCAGGCCTTTTTGAATGCTGTAATTTCATGGATGCTTCTAAAGGCTTCAGAGTATGATGTGTCCAGCGCATTAAGGTGGCTGAGCGGAAGTCTCAATGGGGTATCATTAGATCAGATTTCACGACTTTTTGTTGCGTTAGTTATATCTGCTGCAGCAATGTTCTTTCTTAGAAGATATTTGGAAATTTTGCAATTAGGAGAAGCTTCTGCCAGAGCACTTGGAGTAAGAGGTGGAAGTGTAAAACTTGGATTGATCTTATCAGCCTTGCTGCTGATTGCAGTGGCAACCTCTGTAACAGGCCCGATTGCTTCTGTTGCATTCCTTTCGGGACCAATTGCAGCTAGAATTTCAGGAACAGGAAGGAACAACTTAATAACATCGGCTCTTACTGGCAGTTTGCTTGTAATGATTTCTGATATGATAGGCCAGTATGGGTTTTCATCACGTTATCCGGTTGGTGTTGTTACAGGAATTCTAGGTGCGCCATATTTGATCTGGCTGTTGATTCGTATGAATCGAACACATGGATAAGACGGCATTTTACATATATTTTTCGTGCTTGAAAAATAGGAGTGAATAATATTATGACTTATCATATTTTAAAGGCAGAATGTATAAAAGCGGGTTATAATCATAAAAACGTTCTTTCAGATGTTACAGTTGATATTCCTCACGGTAAAATAAGCGTTATACTCGGTGCGAACGGTTGCGGGAAGTCGACATTACTGAAAGTCTTATCAAGATTATTACCTCCTCAGAGTGGAAAAATCATATTAGATAATAAAAATATTTCAGATATTTCGTCTAGACAGATTGCAAAAACAATAGGTCTTTTGCCGCAGTCGCCTTTTGTACCGGAGGGAATCAGGGTGATAGATTTGATTTCCAGAGGTCGTTTTCCGTATCGACAATTTTTAAAAAGCATGAATAAAGATGATTTTCAAGCTGTAGAAGAGGCGATGGAGCTGATGGGGATTACAGAACTGGCGGATCGAGTCGTAGAAGAACTATCCGGAGGGCAGCGCCAGAGGGTATGGATCGCCCTTGCGTTAGCACAGCAAACAGATATTTTGCTGTTGGATGAACCCACAACTTTTTTGGATATCGCATATCAGATTGAAATATTAGATATTCTTGCGGAGTTAAATAGTAAGTATAAGACGACTATTGTAATGGTTCTGCATGACATTAATTTATCGGCAAGGTATGCGGATTATCTCTTTGCAATGAAAAATGGAAAGCTTGTTGCAGAGGGGACGCCGGATGAAATTATTGTACCGGAATTGATACAAGAAGTATACGGATTAGCGTGTGATGTTATAATAGATCCGGTTTCCAAATCTCCTATGATTCTTCCGAAAGGAAGAAAATACAATGTCTTGAGGCAATAAGTTTGAGTAAATGATATGAAAAGCAGCGTCCCTTATGCAAAGGACGCTGCTTTTTGTCTGAATATTTTTAAAGCTTAAATCAAGCCTTATCAACGCTGCCAAGAACGTTTTTGATCTTGTGAGCAACCATTTCTTTAACAGCCTGACGAGCCGGTTTCAGGTACTGGCGTGGGTCGAAGTGATCCGGATGCTCTGCGAAGTACTTGCGGATATTTCCTGTCATAGCGAGACGGATATCAGAGTCGATATTGATCTTGCAGACAGCAAGCTCTGCTGCATGACGAAGCTCTGCTTCCGGAATACCGATAGCGTCCGGCATGTTTCCGCCGTACTGATTTACCATAGCGACGAACTCCTGCGGAACAGAAGAGGAACCGTGAAGTACGATCGGGAAGCCCGGAAGACGCTTGATGCACTCCTCAAGAACGTCAAAACGAAGTGGCGGCGGAACAAGGATGCCGTCTTCGTTGCGTGTACACTGAGATGCTTTGAATTTGTATGCGCCGTGGCTTGTACCGATAGCGATAGCCAGAGAGTCACATCCTGTTCTGGAAACGAACTCCTCTACCTCTTCCGGACGTGTATAAGCTTCCTTACCAGCCTCTACAACTTCT
>ENA-ORMO01003525-ORMO01003525.1-human-gut-metagenome-genome-assembly--contig:-NODE-3525-length-10030-cov-3.014637_pt1 | contig 10030 bp, 7 predicted proteins | sample MGYA00242106_ERZ509001 | MGnify/ENA primary metagenome ERZ509001 (study PRJEB26280, sample SAMEA2338736) | human gut metagenome | biome: human gut; feature: human-associated habitat; material: faeces... | reverse complement strand
CGCAATACCGGATACAGAGTGGATTCCGAGACATCCAAAACTTTTCGGACATCCTGCGTAATCTTATAGCCATAGGTGCCTTCCTCCTCTTTCGACACAACAGCTAACACGATCGCGTCTAAGAGAGCGGCTCCTGTATTAAATACCATACGCTCATCTCCTTTTCTTTATAATATTCTATCTGTTTTAATATTATTTTCTTATTAATACTATATTTCGTATAATATAATTTGTCAACATTTATTTTATGGAAAATATTATTAAAGAATTCTAAAGATTACAAGATATTGAGATTTCATTGAATTTATATGAAACAAATAAAGCAATAAAAATACCGGCCTCCAATCGTTAGATTTTTAGGTCTAAACTTTTGGGGTCGGTACACTTTTCGATATCATATCTCTTTTTTCATATACAAAAAATTATAACTGCCTTACTATTTCGCACCAAACAGATACACGCCGCGCTCTGTCACACGGATCTCCGGTATTACCGTAAGTGCCATAAAGGAAAGCGTGATAAATGGATCGATGTCCTCGGAAATGCCAAGTTTCTTTGCTTCCTCCAACATGTCCGCCACTTTTTCCGTGATCTCATCACAGGATTTTTCGCTCATCAGACCGCAGATTGGAAGCGGAAGCACATCCACGACTTTTCCACCGGAAGCGATAACATATCCGCCCTGATTTTCTTCCACACCTTTGATTGCTGCAAGGATATCCTCATCATTATCGCCCGCAACGATCAGGTTATGGGAATCATGTGCAACGGAAGTCGCCACTGCGCCGCCTTTGACGCCAAACCCTTTCAGCGGCGCAACACCGATCTCCCCTGTCTTTCCATGACGCTCTACCACGCAGATCTTGTTGTATACACCATCCGATTTGAAATATCCGTTTTCTGTCGGCACTTCCTCCACCAGATGCGTGGTCACGATCTGGTGCGGGTTCATCTGTATCACATCCGTTTTTCCATCACAGGAAAGCCTGATTTTCTCTTTGGTGACCTCTCCCACATGAACGGTATGAAGCAGCTCATCCGGAACCGGAACGGAATAATCTTTCGCATAATCTTCCTCTGTCAGAATACGTCCGTCCTTCATGACATCAAGCGGTCTGACCTGCTCTAAATCATCTAAAAATACGATGTCTGCACGGTAACCCGCACCGATCGCGCCATAATTTTTCAATCCATAAAACTCTGCCGCCTGATAACTTCCCATCTTATAGGCTTTTGCAACCGGCACGCCAAGTGCAATCGCCTTGCGGATGCAGGTACTGATATGTCCCTCTTTGCGGATCTCCTCCACATGCTTGTCATCCGTACAGAAAGCACAGCGGTCTAAGCATACACCTGCATCTAACATTGTTTTGATCAGTGTCTCTAAATTCTTTGCACCACTTCCCTCGCGCACATAGATATGCAGTCCGGCACGGAGTTTATCGAGCACTTCCTCAGCGGTAGAACACTCATGATCGTTTTCCACACCGGCAAGACGGTATGCCTGCACTTCTTTTCCTCGGATTCCAGGCGCATGCCCATCAATATGTTTCTTGGCAAACAGCTCTAACTTGTCTGCCATTCTCTTTTCACCCTCACAGCACTCCATAAAACGCATGGTCTCACCGAGTCCAAGTACTCTTGCATTATCCACATATTTCATCATGTCAGAGGCAAGAAATTCACCACAGCCGTTTGTCTCCACATCCGTTGCAGGAACTGCGGAAGGCACCATAAAAAATACGTTTACCAGAAGTTTTGCAGCACATTTTAAGAAATAGTCCATTCCTTTTGTTCCGCTGACATTCACGATCTCGTGCGGATCGGCAATGATCGTCGTTGTTCCCGCCTTCGCAAGGACTTTGGCAAGTTCTCCCGGTGCTGCCATACAGGATTCAATATGCATATGCGCATCGATAAAGCCCGGCACCAGATATTTCCCGGTACAGTCGATTTCTTCTTTTCCCTCGTATTCACCTACGCCTACGATCGTGTCCCCGCAGATCGCAACATCCGCTTTTAACACTTCCTCCGTAAAGACATTCAGCACATTTCCGTTTTTCAATACGAGATCTGCTTTTTCACGTCCATTTGCACAGTCTAACTTTCTTTTTCTCTCTAACATACGCTTCCTCTTTTCGTTATATATTTATTATGAAAATAACTTTTTAAAGAAATCTCCCACAGAAGAAATGATCGATTTAAAAAATCCACCGACAGCCGCTGCTATACCGCTATTTGAACTTCCATCTCCGTTTTTAAACGAATTGTACAAAGACTCCGCATAATCCACAAGTCCGTTTAAATCAATTCCGAGTGAATTGATCTTCTTGATCAGATCTATGATCTGCTGACGCTCATCATCCGATAACGTCACACCATATTTTTCACACGCCTCATCGATTGCACCGTTGATCCCGGCATCATCCGTCAGGTCATCTTTTGCAATCAGAGCCTTGATATATGCGATAAATTCTTCTACTTCTGCATCTGAAACACCTTTTAGGGAATCTTCTAACTGTCCGGTCAGCACAAGTTCATTGAGCGCCGTATCAACTACCGAATCACTGATCTCTTTTCCTGTCATCTCCTGATATGCTTTTAATACGCCTACTAAAGCCGCCGTTCCGGAAATTGGAGTTGGTCCTGCTACAATAATATCTGCATCTGTTACCCCTGCAGTAGTCAGCGCATTTTTATACATACCAACGGTACAATAATTAATATTTGTTGTGGAAATGTTTAATCCGCTTCCCTTATCCCTCTGTACGATCACAACAGAAGAAAGCGATCTTGTTCCAATCTGCGAGGATGAAATATAGGAATCTAAATACTGGTGTTCCTCTGCATTTGTCACATAGACCACATCATAATTTGACAGATTTGCCGCATCAATGCCCATAATAGAAAGAATCGTCGCTCTTTGAGAATCATTAAGATCTGCTCCAAGCGCAAGGTACGGTTTATCACTTGCCTTGATTGTGACATTATCGCTGTCCTCGTTTTGCACAATCGTTCCGCTGATATCCTGTGACGCCTGGTCTGATGTCGCATTTCCATCCTGCTGTGGCGTCTGATCCGACGATATATTTCCATCCTGCTGTGCATCAGAATTGTTTGTCTGAGCCGAATCATCCAAATACTGAATGGAACCTTCCAGATCGTCACTATCTGCATTCTGCGCAGAATCCTCTGCCGAAGTTTCTGCTGCATTCTGCACATCATCTGTCTGATCTGCCGTCGCTGCAACTGCCCCTGCCTGTGCTGCCTGCACACCCACACCGGAGGAAACAGGCATCGCTGCTGCAAGTATCACACATAATATTTTAACTACTTTTTTGTTTCTCATAATAATCCTCACTAACACTGTCCATCCCTGCTTTATATTTTATGCAGGTAAATCTATCTTATATTTTATATCTGTGCAATTCTGACACTCATCCATGCACAGATATCCGCATAAACCTGATCGCGGTCTGTCTCATTTAATATCTCATGACGGTCTGTCTCATACAAACGGTAGGTCAGATCATCCACACCCGCATCTTTGTACATATGATAAACTTTTTTTACCCCTTCACCGAGGTCACCAACCGGGTCATCTGCCCCGGAAACCATGAAAACCGGCAGATCTTTCGGCACTTTTTTTATATTATCCATCTGATTGTCAAAATATACCGCTTCCATCAGCCCATAGTACCCGTTTAATGTAAACAGAAACGTGCAGCGTGGATCACTGTAATATTTTTTGACATGCTCCACATCCTTTGTCAGCCAGCTGTTGGTATAATCTTTTCCATAAAGGTCAAATTTGTGGTATGGCTTGCTGTAGGAAAGTTTCTGCACCAGTTTACTTCTGTAATTCCAGCCACGGAAAAAGGCTAAAAATTTACACAGCGACATACCAAATTTCATGGTGCCATCCGGCACACACCCAGTTCCCATAATGACCGCTCCACTTAAATTTTCACCATGCAGACACAGATATTTTCGCAGCATATAAGAACCCATGCTGTGTCCCATCATAAAATACGGTATCCCCGGATTCTCTCCCTGAACTGTTGTTCGCAGGCTATGCATATCCGCAACAAGCGTATCACTCGGATTTTCTGCAAAATATCCCCACTCTGTTTCATCTTTTACCGAAGCGCCATGCCCTAAATGATCGTGGCCAACAACCATAAATCCGCGCTCTGTCAGGTACTCTGCGAACTCATGATATCTTTCAATATATTCGATCATGCCGTGCGTGATCTGTAAAATTGCCTTATACTTTCCATCCTCCGGCATCCATTTTACCGCATGGATCTTTGTCGTTCCATTCGCAGATAAATACGTCATCTGTTCTTCTTTTGCCATATAAGTTCTTCCCTCATTTCTATACTGCTCTTTACTATACCGCTGACTGTTTTGCATGCAGATATTTCATTACAGATTTCTTACTCCATATTCAAAAGTGCTTTACATCCATTATAGATCTTTTCCAATTCATCCTCAGCAGATTTTTTTGCATTGATTTCTTCACGCAGTGCTGTAACCTGCACTTTTGCCTCATCCCCGAGTTTTAAGAAATCCTCCCCGGCCTGTTTTATAAAATCCGCAGCCGATACTGCGTTGCCGGACATGTGCTCCCTTAAGGAAGTCTGTCCATTTTCATATATGGAAAGTTTCTGTGCACTGTCACTGTACAGTTTCATTACCATCGATGTAATACCCGCCTGCATTTCATTGATCTGTGCAGTCTGTTCTTTGATTTCTTTTTGCGCCTCTTCCATCGCGTCGATCTGTTCTGATAATGCCTTTAGTCTTTCTTCATACCGCTGTGCCACATTTTTGATCTCCTCCGCAGCATGAAGGAATTTTTCTCCATTCTCTCCCATTCTTGCTGCTTCGATTGCCGCATTCAATGCAAGCACTCCCATATTTTTTGCATCATCTTCCAGTTCAGCTGTCACATTTCCAAGACCATCCTGCTCTTTCGAAGCACGGTAAAGACTTTCTTCTAACTGTGCACACGGTTCTTTTAACGCCTTGTGCTGTTCAAAAACTTCTTTGATCTTTTCATTCTGCTCTGCCACCTGTCCAATAAAAATGGAATGATTTGCCTCAAAAGATTCCACAGCATTATGTACTTCAACGAATGTACTGTACAGTTCTTTTCCTGTTCTGCAGCTCTCTTCTGCCAGTTCACCCACACATTCTAACTTTTCCTCAAGAATTTCTATATTTTCTTCCATCTGGACACGGGATGCTGTCATCTGCACAGAATCTTCTTTTAATTCATCACTGTATTCTGCAATCTGTTTCTTGATCGTATAGAGTTCGTCCTGCAGTGCCTTCTCTTTCTTTCCACCAAACATATATGTCCTCCATTTACTGATAATTCTTTATCACAATCTGTATGCTTTCATTTCCCTGATACCTGTTTATCTCGGGATAATATACCACAGACATCCGGATTCCATTTGTCCTGCCAAGGAATGCCTGCTGCACTTCATTTTTCCCATATTTTCTTCCATAATATTCCCGGAATTCCTCCACATCTCCAAAATAAACAGCAGATATGGATTTTCCACGTTCAGTCTTAAGTGTCAGTTTTAATACATTCTGATTTTTCCCGACTACCACCGCACGATCGATTCCAAGATTCTTATCCGCAAACTGAGGTTTTACATTTGCTTTCCCGAATGGTTCTAACAACAACAGTTCATTTACCAGCGGAATGTCCGGATAATCGACGGGCATGGGAATATCTATTTTTATCTTAGGAATAAAATCTTCTTCTGTCAAGCCACAGCAGGCATTTATTTTCTCCCTGAAAATCTCTACATTTGCTTCCGGCAGGGAAAGTCCTGCTGCCATCGGATGACCGCCAAATTTTGTAAATAATTCCTGACATTTGCACAGTTCCTCATACATCGAATATGCCTCGATTGAGCGCCCGGAGCCTTTAACCCCATCCTCACTCTTTGTCAGCACAAAAGTCGGTTTATGACACGCCTCCCGGATTCTTCCTGCAATGATTCCTGCAAGACTTTCATGCACATCCGGCAGATAGACAACCAGGACTTTTTCACCCGTATTTCCCTCTTCCACCTGCTGCATGGCAAGTTCTACGCCCTCTGCAGTCATGTCTTTTCGCTGCGCATTCAGATCGACCAGTTCCGCTGCGATCTCCGATGCTTTTTTTACGTCCTCCTGCAGGAAAAGATTTAAGGCAATTTTCGCTGTCTCTAATCGTCCGCTTGCATTGATGCATGGTCCTAACACAAATCCGAAATGATAGGAACTGATCTGTTCCGGCTCTAATTTATTCTGTAAAATCAATGCGCGCATCCCCGGATTCATGGTCGTATGGATCCGCTTTAATCCTTCCCTTACCAGGATTCTGTTCTCATCCGTCAGATCCATCACATCCCCGACCGTCGCAAATGCCACATTTTCCAAAAAATCGTAGGACTCCTCCACCGCAATGTCACATTTTTCATAGAGGATCTGTATCACTTTCCAGGCAACTGCAGCACCGCAGAGATTTTTATACGGATATGTACACTCCATCTGCTTTGGATTTACAATGGCATCCGCCTCACTTCTTTTATAATGGCGTTCTCCCCTCTCCTCCGTATATGGTATTTCATGATGGTCTGTGACAAGAACTGTCATTCCAAGACTTTTAGCGTGCGCGATCTCGCCTATCGCTGCAATTCCATTATCACACGTCACAATGGTATCGATTTCTGCTTCCAATGCCCGATCGATCAGATCCCGGTTCAATCCATATCCGTCTTTCATCCGATCGGGAATATCCGTATCTACATTTCCGCCAAGCCTTCTGATTGCTTCTGATAAAATATACGTTGCATTTACTCCATCAATATCATAATCGCCAATAATTCGTATCGCATCACCTCCGCGTATCTTCTCGCAAAGAATTTCAACCGCAACATCCATATCTTTCATCAACATTCCATCGAGAAGATCTGCGATCGTTCCATACAGATAATTATGAATTTCCTCTTCGGATATCACATCGCGATTTCGTATCAGACAGGCAAGTCTCGGACTGATTCCGAATTTTTTTCCGATTTTCTGAAAATCTGCTCCTTTTCTTAAAATAAACCATTTCTCCATACAAATGCCTCATTTATCCAAAAAGGGCGTTCCGCCTTCCGGAACACCCTCCTGTATTTTATTCTGCTATTTTATTTTTACCAATTTTTGTCTTCATAAGATACCACAGTGAACCTGTAATACATACAGAAGAATATGCACCCCAGACAATTCCTACCATAAGCGGAAGCGCAAATTCTTTAATAGAGCTTACACCCATAACATAAAGTACTGCTACCATAATAAAAGTTGTCAGGGAAGTATAAATACTTCTCGTCAGCGTTCTTGTAATACTGAGGTTGACCACTTCCTGAATCTTCTCTTTTGTCTTTACTCCATGGATTGTCTTTAACTCCTCACGGATACGGTCAAAAATAACAATCGTTGCATTGATTGAATATCCGACAATCGTCAGCACACATGCAATAAAGGTCGTTCCGACAGAAATTCTTGCCACACCGTAAAATGCAATGACAACAAGCACATCATGAATCAGCGCTATAACTGCACTCGTAGCAAAACGGATATCGCTGAATCGGAACCAGATATAAAGAAGCATACAGATTGCCGCGATCGCAACTGCAACAACCGCATCGGCACGCATCTCCTTACTAACCGTTGAACTGATATTTTCTGTCGTAATCTGATCTTCTTTGGCGCCAAACTGCTCTACAAGCGCTTTGGAAAGTTCTTCTCTTGTCTCCAGATCCAGCGTCTGCGTTTTAAAGATCACTTGCGTTGTTCCTTTTACAATCTGCTGCTGTACATTCTTATCGCCTGTAATCTTTTCAATGACCGGAATAATTTCCGCATCGACTTCTTTCAATGTGTATTCCTTATCAAATGTCACATTTGTAGAAGTTCCTCCCTTGAAATCAAGGCTGTAATTAAACGCACCTTTTCCCTGACTTGCATTGAATCCCATGATTCCGAATCCAATCACCATAACTGCAATAGAAAATGCAAAGAAATACTTCTTCTTGGCAAGGAAGTCAATACTTCCTTTTCCACTCTTCGGATTGTAGAATTTCACATCGCGGAATCCAACAGCATACAGAGCGTTCACAATAAATTTCGTCACAAAGATTGCTGTAAACATCGAAAGCACAATACCAAGTGCCAATGTCTGTGCAAATCCTTTTACACTTCCGGTTCCCTTCAGTCCTAACACAAGAGCCGCGATCAGCGTTGTCACATTACCGTCGATAATCGCAGAGAGCGCTTTCTCAAATCCGGTCTTTAACGCTGTGCGGACAGTTCTTCCTGCTGCCAGTTCTTCCCGCACCCGGGCAAAGATAATGACATTGGCATCTACCGCCATACCGATAGACAGGATAATACCTGCAATTCCCGGAAGTGTCAGCGTAATATCAAATGCGTTTAACACAACCAGCGTCAATCCTGTATAGATCAGAAGTGCAAGTCCGGAAGCAAGTCCCGGAATCAGGTATACAATACACATAAAAATAATGACAATCGCAAGTCCGATCGCACCGGCTTTTAAACTTGTCGATACCGCTTCTTCTCCGAGCTGTGCGCCGACAACATTGGAACGGAGTTCATGAAGCTCTAACTGAAGTCCTCCGATACGGATTGTGGAAGCAAGATTTTCTGCCTCTTCAAAGCTTGCCATACCGGTGATCTCTGCTGTTCCTCCAGAAATTTCGCCATTTACGCTCGGCACACTGACAAACGTATCATCATAATAAATACCAATCGTATCTCTGCCGGCTTCGAAAGCTGTTTTTGTTGCTTTCGCAAATTTTGTTGTACCTTCTTTTGTCAAAGTCAGTTCTACCACATACTGTGTCGCACCTGACTGCTGATCTTCATACTGTCCGGCCTTTGCAGAACTTACATCTGTACCATTCAGTACAATTCCACCATTCTCCTGGAGTTCACTGAGCTCTTTCGTCAGCTTATACTCTCCCGTTGCAGTATCTAATGTATAGTTCTCATTGCCCTCTGCATCTTTGTGGGCAATAAAATAGAGTGAGCCTGGTTTTCCAAGTTCTGTTAATACTTTATTGGCATCAGACACACCCGGAATTTCAATATTGATCCTGTCATCGCCTTCCTGATAAACAGTTGCCTCTGTACTATATTGATCTACACGCTTCTGAAGCTTATAGATAGTATCGTCCATTGCTTCCTGTGTAATCTTATCTCCTTGTGCTGGTAGGTGATACTGACGCCGCCGGCAAGATCAAGTCCAAGCTTAATGTGCTCTGCCGCACCTGTTTTCTTCGGTCCGAATCCGACAATCGTTGTAAATGCAAGAAGCGCAATTACTGCTGCCGTTGCAATCAGGACGCCTATGCCTTTATTCTTCTTCATCACTTACATCCTTTCCTCTGCCAGAGCTGCTTTAATCATAATTGCACATTCTACTCTCTTGCGCTCCATCTCACAGCCGACTTCATATACGTCATTGATAGAACCGCAAAGCTTATGCCCGTTCGCTGCACATCCGCCGCTGCAGTAGAACTTTGCAAAACAGTTTTTGCATTTTTCTTTTGTGTACACATTGCAGTCGCGGAAACGGTCTGCAATCTCCGGTTTCGTAATTCCCTCGTCCACATTTCCCATCAGGAAATCATCTTCACCGACAAACTGGTGGCAAGGATATAAGTCTCCCCACGGTGTTACCGCAAGATATTCTGTTCCGGATCCACATCCGGACATTCTCTTATAAATACATGGTCCGCCTGTCAGATCAATCATAAAGTGGAAGAAGTTAAAGCCTTTTCCTTCCTTCTCTCGCTCGATCATATACTTCGCAAGCTTATCGTACTCTTCAAAAATCTTAGGAAGATCTTCTTTCTGGATCGCATACGGCTCAGACTCGTCTCCGACTACCGGCTCGATAGACATCTGCTGAAATCCAAGCTCTGCGAAATGTTTCACATCCTCTGAAAAA
>ENA-ORMO01003522-ORMO01003522.1-human-gut-metagenome-genome-assembly--contig:-NODE-3522-length-10037-cov-2.459026_pt1 | contig 10037 bp, 7 predicted proteins | sample MGYA00242106_ERZ509001 | MGnify/ENA primary metagenome ERZ509001 (study PRJEB26280, sample SAMEA2338736) | human gut metagenome | biome: human gut; feature: human-associated habitat; material: faeces... | reverse complement strand
TTACATTGATTCCGTCATAACGGATTTTTCCATCCTGGATATCATAAAAACGGTTCAGAAGATTGGTAATAGTGGTTTTTCCAGCTCCTGTAGAACCTACAAAAGCAATCTTTTGTCCCGGTGTGGCATACATCTTAATATCATGAAGTACGATTTTGTCATCGTTGTATCCAAAATCCACCCCATCCAGAACCATGTCACCCTTCAATTCCACATAAGTTGTGGTTCCATCTGCCTTATGAAAATGCTTCCATGCCCAGCGGCCGGTACGTTCTTTGCTCTCTGTAAGCTGCCCATTTTCTTCTTTTGCATTTACCAGCTCCACATATCCCTGATCTGCTTCTGACGGTTCGTCCATCAGATCAAAAATTCTCTTTGCACCTGCCAGTGCCATGACAATACTGTTTAACTGCTGGCTGATCTGATTAATCGGCATGGTAATACTTTTATTAAACGTAAGAAAACTTGCCAGGCCTCCCAGGGTAAATCCCCATACACCATTAATAGCCAGGATTCCGCCTACAATGGCACATACCACATAATTCAGATGGCCTAACTGAGCATTTACCGGTCCCAGATAGTTTGCAAATTTATTTGCATTGTTGGCACTTTCAAACAACTTGTTATTAATCTCATCAAATTTTTCTCTTGCTTCTTCTTCGTGACAGAAAACCTTTACCACTTTCTGTCCTTCCATCATTTCTTCAATATAACCATTGACTTTACCAATATTGATCTGCTGCTCCATAAAGAATTTTCCGGAAAGGGAAGCGATTTTCTTGGTGGCTGTCGCCATAACCACCAGCATGACCACTGTAACAAGTGTCAGCGGCACATTGAGAATCAGCATACTGATAAATACACTGACAATGGTCATCAAACTGGACAGCATCTGGGGAATACTCTGACTCACCATCTGCCGCAATGTGTCAATATCATTGGTATAAACGGACATGATGTCTCCGTGCGGATGAGTATCAAAATATTTGATAGGAAGACTTTCCATCTTTTTAAACATATCATTACGCAAGTCTCTTAAAGTTCCCTGGGTAACATAAATCATCAGACGGTTATACAAATAGGCAAATAACACTCCAATGAGATAAAACATAGCAACTCTCAGAATCGCCATGCCAAAAGGTCCGAAATCCGGCTTGTCAGCCTGTACAAGCGGCACGATATAATCATCAATCATGGTTTTCATGAACATGGTTCCCTGCACATTTGCAAGCACACTGGCAAAAATTCCAATCACTACAACAATCAGATGAAACTTATATTTTTTCCCTACATAGGCAAACACTCTTCCCAGAAGTTTTCCCGGATTATCAACCTTTGTCCCCGGCATGTTGGGATGTTTTCTGCTCTTCATTCCTGCCATTACTGTTCACCTCCCATATTTGCTGCCTGGTCGAAATCTCCTCCGCCCTGATTCTGGGATTCATAGACTTCACGGTAAATTTTATTATGCTCCATCAGTTCTTCATGAGTGCCAAAGCCATTAATCTGCCCATTGTCCATGACAATAATGCGGTCAGCACCTTTCACACTTGAAATTCTCTGTGCAATGATTAATTTGGTTGTATCAGGAATCTCTTCTGCAAATGCTCTGCGGATTTTGGCATCTGTAGCCGTGTCCACAGCACTGGTAGAATCATCTAATATCAGAATTTTCGGTTTCTTTAAAAGTGCCCTGGCAATGCAGAGACGCTGTTTCTGCCCACCAGACACATTACTTCCTCCCTGTTCTATGTAGGTGTGATATTTCTCTGGCATCCGTTCAATAAATTCATCTGCACAGGCTAACTGACATGCCCGGATACATTCCTCCTCCGTAGCATTTTTATCTCCCCATCTCAGGTTTTCCAAAATAGTACCGCTGAACAGTACATTTTTCTGCAACACCACAGATACCTGATTCCGAAGAGCTTCCATATCGTAATCTCTTACATCCACACCGCCTACCTGAACACTACCTTCTGACGCATCATAGAGGCGGCTAATCAGGTTGACCAGGCTGGATTTGGCACTTCCCGTACCACCAATGATTCCGATGGTCTCCCCGGAATGAATTTCTATATTAATATCTTTCAGCACCGGTTCACCACTGGATTTCCTATATGCAAAATCCACATGATTGAAAACAATGCTTCCGTCTTTTACCTCCATCACCGGATTTTCCGGATTCTGCAAATCGCTTTTTTCATTGAGAACCTCTGTGATACGTTCTGCGGAAGCAAAGCTCATGGTAACCATAACAAAAATCATAGAGAGCATCATCAGACTCATCATAATATTCATACAGTAAGTCAGAAGACTCATCAGTTCTCCTGTAGTAAGACTGCCTACTACAATCATTTTCGCTCCAAGCCAGCTTAAACCTAAAATGCAGGCATACACCGTAAACATCATAAGAGGCTGGTTTGCAACAATGATGTTTTCTGCTTTTACAAACATCCGATATACATTTTCTGCTGCCTTAAAGAACTTCTGATTTTCGTAATCTTCTCTCACATATGCCTTTACCACACGGATTCCTGTGATATTTTCCTGGACACTGGCATTTAAGTCATCATATTTCTGGAATACTTTCTGGAAATATTTCACTGCCCGGCTCATGATGAGAATCAGGCATGTTCCAAGAACCACCACTGCTATAAGATAAATGCTGGCCAGCTCCGCATGGATTGTAAATGCCATGACCATAGCACAGAGCAGGCTGGCCGGTGCTCTGGTAAACATACGCAGCAGCATCTGGTAAGCATTCTGCAGGTTCGTCACATCGGTTGTCAGCCTTGTGATCAGCCCAGCTGTACTGTATTTGTCAATGTTTGCAAAAGAAAAGTTCTGTATATTGTCATACATGGCTTTTCTTAAATTTCTAGCAAATCCCGTAGAGGCTCTGGACGCATATTTACCGCCCATAACGCCTGCCCACAGGCCGCACAATGCCAGAACACCCATCATAGCTCCGACTTTATAGATATGATGAATGTCTCCCATCTCGACACCTTTGTCAATAATAGAAGCCATAAGCAATGGAATCATTGTCTCGAACAATACCTCTAAAATCATAAACACCGGGGTCAAAATCGAATCTTTTTTAAATTCCTTAACTTGAGAAGCTAAGGTTTTTAACATAAATTACCACTCCCTTTTTCTGTAAAACCTTGTTGTCTTTTATTCTTTTCTGGGGTCACCAACCGCCTCAGCCTCCAGATACTCTTCAAGAGTAATGCCCTGCTCCGTGATTTCTTTCGCTGCTTCTTTTCCCACATAACGGTAATGCCATGGTTCAAAAATAACACCTGTGATTTCTGTTTTATCCACAGGATATCGGAGAATAAATCCATACTTCCAGCAATTTTCCATGAGCCACTGCTGGTCTTCTGTCTCCATCTGCCCTTCATCCAGATTCGTATAATCAGACGCTGTGATATCCACTGCCAGTCCAAGCTGATGTTCACTGGTTCCAGGGCGTGCCACTACTGTTGCCGCCTCAATTTCTGCTGCTTCTCCGGTGAGCCCTTTCGATTGTTTCACTCTGGCTATCTTGTTTTCAAACAGCATTTCCTGCGTATCCCAGCTTCTGTATGCAGAACATACTACCGGATATCTTCCATCACTTTGTGCATCAGAAAGCATTTCTTCCAAATCATCAATAATCCTTTCGTCTACCACATAATCACTGCCATTTACTGACACGGTATTGATTTCCGGAAGATTATCTTTATCCAGAGAATTTTTTGCATTAACCAGTCTTAGGTACCACTTATTTTTTTCACTTTCTTCTGCTGTTTTGATTCCAGTATCTTTTTCCTTTTCCTGCTCCTGTGCTTTCTTCTTGGCTTCCTGCTCGGCATAAACCTGCTGTGCCTTTTCTTCCCTGGCTTTTTTATTGGCTCTTACTACACCTGTAATGCCAGCACCAATAAGAACCACCACTACAAGAATTGCTGCTGCAAAACGGCGGTTTCTCTGCTGTATTCTTTTTTTGTTTCTCCGCTGTCTGGCACGGGCCATGGCTCTTCTTCTCGCCTCTTCATCTTCTTCCAGGGTTTGCTGCAAAGATGACCTGTGAACCTCATTCTGCCTGTTCTTTGTTCTCCTGACAGAATGCCCTTCTTCCTGACGGACAGAATGTGTCCTGGCCTCCTGCCGGCCGTTTCCACCTCTTCTGGGAACAATCTCTTCTGTCTGCTGCACAGAACGCCTTCTTGCAGACGTCTGGGCAGAGTGCTGTGCAGAATTTCTTTTTTTATGCGTTAAATCCAGCAGCACAAGTTCCTTTTCCGGATTTTCCTTCCCCCTATTTTGTACATCATTTCTATAATCTTCCGCCATATCTGCGTCTCCTCTGTGCTAATATAGTACATTATTACCCCAGAGTATTATATCATGTTTTTTCTCTGAATTTCTAACAATATTGCATCTTTTTTTCTTTTTTCACAATTTGTTTATATTTTAGTTTTTTATGGGATTCACACCGTACTATTAGTGTATAAAGATTAGTCAGATTGAAAGAATTTTTTTGTGTGTTTTACTCTATTGCAAACTCAGGAAATGGAAAATTTATGTTTTTATTATTAAAATAGATTCCTTTCAATCACTTCTCTTTGTTTTTTTGAAGCAAAAAATCACCAACGACTTGATAAAATTCTCTTTGCTCTTCTGTCTCTGCTTCTAATACTAATTGTAAGGTGTCTTCTGGCTTTAGTTTTTCTATTTCCTGATATAATTTTTCGTACTTTTTCACATCACACATGACAATCCTCCTCGTTTATTTTCCTGATATTCATATTATAACAATATCATATCCATCGGACTTTTAAGCAACCTTTTTTTTAATTTTAAATATATCTCATGTTTTATTTCACTGCACATTTTCTCTCCTACTTTCACCAGATAGTAGTAGGTGGAATTTGTAAAATCAGCTTCGCTAGCCTAGCCTTTACTGCTCCAAATAGGTGGACTTTGCAAAACCAGCTTTATCAGCCTACCTTTTACCGATCCCGATAGGCGGAAAACTATAAACTTTTAATTATGACTTACTTTTATCGCATGTAAAATAAGTAGAATATAGAAGACAAAGAAATTTAGCCTATACAGATAAGAAAAATGTAGGTAGAAAAATACAAGATACTTTTTCTAGCCTATTTGACTCATGAAAAAGCAGGCCAAAAATATCACTCTATCTACATCCACCTATTCCCAAAAAATAAATAGGTGGATTTCTTCTCATTATCAAAATCCACCCATTATCAAACCTTATTTACTTAATATCAAACACACTCCGCACCCGGATATTCTTCGGATCACCCCTCAAGATTTCCACAGTCTTGCTGTCTCCATTTAAGTCAAAATAGTTGTCTGACAGCACCAGGTCTTCGTTTTCATTGAGGATTTCCACACTCTTAGCATAAGCATCTGCTGCCACAGTAATGGTATTTCCCTCCACATGGAAACGCAGGTTTGGATTCTCATACTTGAAGTATTTCGGATAAGAGAAGATGACACTGCCTTCAGAAATCTTCTGGCCTTTTTCCCATGCTTCGAAGCTGACATACTCTGTAAATACATCCACTTCCGGCAGTTCCACCTTATCCATCCATACGCTGCTAAGATCCGGGACAGACAGGGTTTCTGTTTCTTCTCTAAGAATCTCAGCCTTTGCATTTCTCAGATACCATTTCACCTGGATTTCTTTATCTTCCAGGGTCTCATTGGTCACATTGAGCCAGATAGATTTCTCAAATTCAAAATGCTGGCGGTTCATGTTCGCTTCCTGGGTCATCCAGCTTTCTTCCTGGCAGGAAATCATTACAGGAGCAAAAAATCTCTTTGCATAGTAATGAAGTGCCTTCCATCTGCCCCAATAATCAATAGAGGACCAGGAAATCACTGGCCAGCAGTCATTTAACTGCCAATACACAGCTCCTATACAGCGGCCACGGTTTCTTCTGAAATGCTCCACGCCGTAGCGAATGGCATCTGCCTGCAAAAGCTGGAAAGCATATAAAAGCGTGTCGAAATCTCCCGGATACCGGTAGGTCTGCTAGAGATAATTCATGATTTTTCCGTTTGCACCATAGTTTCTCTGATGTTTCTCCATGATATAAGAGAAGATATTCCAATCCGCAGGGTCATCGGAAATGGTTTCAATGGTCTTCTTGCACGGGAATGCCTGGAACCCAAATTCGGATGCATAGCGGAAAAAGAATTTTCTATATTCAGAAAACGGACGGTTTCCATGCCATACCTTCCAATAATGCACATCCCCTCTGTCTGGGTCATTTGGATTATCAAAAGAGCCACCGGAAGAAGGACTTGCAGGCCAGTAGAAGGTCTGTGGGTCATACTCTCTCAGCATTTCCGGGATAATCCTCTCATACATGAAAAGGTAATCACGGACTTCTGATGGTTTTGTGACCCAGCACCGCTCATCCACAAACATTTCCATTTCATTATTTCCACACCACAGTCCCAGTGAAGGATGATGACGGAGGCGCTTAATGTTATCTATAAATTCCTGACGGATATTTGCCTCAAATTCCGGTGTCAGCTCATACACGGAGCAGGCAAACATGAAGTCCTGCCATACTGCCAGCCCCAGTTCATCACAGATATCATAGAACCAGTCATCCGGATAAAATCCACCGCCCCATACACGGATCACATTATAATTTGCCAGCTTACAGTCCATGAGAAGCTGTCTGGTGCGTTCCTCGCTTCTGTTTCCTAACAGGTGCTCTTCCGGAATATAGTCTGCACCCATGGCGAAAAAGGCCTTTCCGTTGATTTCATGGGCAAAACTTTCTCCCCACTCATCCTTGTTTCTCTGCATGGTCATACTGCGAAGACCGATTCTCCGTCTCCAGGTATCCACTGCCTCCCCGTTATAGAAAAGAACCGCTTCCACTTCATACAAAGGCTGTCCACCAAGTCCATTTACCCACCAAAGCTGGGGATTTTCAATGGCAATGCTTCCTGTTCCTTCCCCAGAAAGAGGAATCTCCCAGGTTTTCTGCTCTGGGGAAGTTACAGTTACCTTCACTTCATAATTTCCTATCTCTTCCATCCTGTACTCTGCATCAAATTCCAGTGTACACAGATTTTCTTCATGGTGCTGGCGGATATACACACTGTCCATTCTTCCGCCATATACCTTACACAGCTTCACCGGGCGGAAAATTCCCGCATCCGGCAGATGTGCACCCCAGTCCCATCCAAACATGTAGTGGGCTTTTCTAAGATGCATAAATCCTTCATAGGTATCATCATTTCCGATGTTTCCGTATTTTCTATATGCCTCTGCGATATATTTCAGCGGTTCATGACACCGCCGTCATCCAATCCATTCATTCCATAGCAGATATAACCATTCATGCCACAGGCTGTCATGGAACCAATGATTTCCGCTGGCGTAAGCTGTGCATAAATATCATTGTAAATATAACGCCCCCAGTAGATCCCGCCTGTCATGGGCTTGTCCTGATTCATCACACGCATCATACTGTGCTGGCAGGAAACCACATAGGCATCTGCAATCCCGTCTGGTGTCACTGGCACCGTAATAAAATGACAGGAATCAAGATAAGGAGCCAGGGCATACATGTCGATTCCTCTCACGGCTGTATCCCACAGATCACTGAATTCATTGTCCAGATCCTGCTGCTCTCTTCCAAAGATATTCAGGAAATATCCCCACTGACTCAAGTCGGGACAGAGGAATAAATCTGGATTCTTTTCTTTTAATTTCGGTCCGATTTCTTTGAAATACTCTGTCATCTCATGAATCTTCCAAAGAGTATTATCTCTCCACACATAAAACTTAGGTGTGCGTTTTCTCACATCCTCTTCTGTGTAAAAAGCGTCCTCCGGGTATTTCACACCATACCAGTATTCCTGTGGTGTCAGACTCTCAAAATTCTCTGCCTGGATACCATAATTTTTGTTCAGTTTCTCAATCTCACCGTGGTAGAGCTTTTTCAGATAAGAACGGTAACGGTTCTGTCCTTCTTCGTCAAAGCTCACAGCCACCACTGGATCCCACATGCTGCACACGGGAATGACTTCCTTTCCTTCTTCTGTGACGCAGTGCTGGCAGCCGTCACCATAGCTTTCCATGATTCTGTCCACATGGTCTTTCATAGACTTCTGTGCTTTCTCGGACCAGTATTTATACCATCTGCCCGGTGTACCGTCTAAATAGGTGATTTCCTCTCCGAAAATCGGTGGGCTGTAACGAATATGGGGATACAGGTTATCTCCATTTAAGTATAGGAGAAGAAAATTATAGAACAAATCATGCTCATGGGCTGATTTTCCCATGTATTCCTGCATTTTCACGTATTGGCTTAAAGCCCCGGTTTCATAACGGTCCCGAAAATCTTCCCAGGCTTTTGTATCAAACATAACACTGTTAAAGCCCAACTCTTTAATCAAGCCCATAGTCTCATCCACAAAGTTTTCATCATCAAATGCCGGGCTGTAAAAATTCCCGAAAATTACATTCATGTACGGCTTGTTATTAGCTTTATTTCTCAGTTTCATCCAGCGTACCTCCTGTTTCTATTCATCAGAAAAGCCGACGCAAAACCAGTAACAACTGCTATTTCGTTTGCGTCAGCTTTTCTTTTTTACATGTTTATATTTTATCTTTACTTAGATGCCATAAATGCGTCTACCTGTTCCTGTTCAGCGTCCAGAACATCCTGGAATCCTGCTGCCATTAATTCTTTTTTAATCTTTGGAACAACTTCTGCAGGATCGTTTACACCTGCCATAACCTCACTCTTGTAACGCAGCCAGATTTCACGGCAGTTTGCAAGCTGTGATTCAATTTCTGTTGTGTCAAAGTTAAATCCGAGAACAACAGATGGTACAGCAGCTTCATTCAGAGCTTTGATTTCGCCCCACTGGTCATTAGTATCTGTTTCGATTGGTGTAACAGTGAAGAATGTACCCTGTGTGTAACCAGCCATTGGCCACTCTGTGTTGATTTTATGTACTTTCTGTGTTCCGTCAACATCTACATATTCGAAGTTCACGCCTTCTTCTCCGTAGTAGAACATATCACGTACTTTTGTATCTGTATTTACCAGGTTCAGTAATTCCAGACATTTTTCAGGATGTTTGCTGTTTACAGAAATCATGTTCATAAAGCACGTACTGTTTCGTTAGAAAGAATGGTGTCGCCCCATTTTTCAACAGTAACTTCTTTTCCCATGTCAAGACCCCATACAGTTTCGCCTGCTGATTCCCATCCCTGGGCAATACGCCACATATTATATTTACGTGCTTCTGTTAAAGTAGCTTCATCTGGATTGATGATACCTTTTTTGTACCATTCATGGAAGGTCTGCAGATCTGCAAAAACGTTATCCTCTTCCAGTGTGAAACAAACTTTTGCATCTTTGTCATCATATCTTACACCGATAATCTGTGCGCCGGTACCAATCTGATCGTATTTATCGAAGATCATATAAACACCGTCATTTTTTACATAAACAGGATAATCATTTTTATCTGCTTTTAACTGTTCAAACAGAGGTGTCAGGTCTTTCAAATCCTCGTATTTTGATGTATCAATGCTGTACTCTTCTACCAGTTCTTTATCCCATACGCTGTAGTTGGAAATAGAGCTGTCTTTGTAAGCAGGGATACCATAAATCTGGCCGTCTACTGCTCTTACTGCATCCCAGTATTTCTCAGGCATTAATTCTTTAAACTCTGGCATATATTCATCGATCATGTCTGTAAGGTCTGCATATGCACCCAGTTTAATGTCTGCATTGTAGTTATTACCATTACCGAAGATAATGTCATATGGTTCATTTGTACTGATGATGATGTTTCTTCTGTCATCCCAGTTTCCCCATGGAATTACTTCCATTTCTACATTGACACCGATTTTCTCACCCAGATATTCGTTTAAAGTTGCTGACCAGGAATCATAGTTCTCAGGCATACCATTTCCAACGATTACCCATTTCAGATTTACGATTTCATCTCCGCCTTCGTTAGATGCTGTTTCT
>ENA-ORMO01003521-ORMO01003521.1-human-gut-metagenome-genome-assembly--contig:-NODE-3521-length-10043-cov-12.191930_pt1 | contig 10043 bp, 8 predicted proteins | sample MGYA00242106_ERZ509001 | MGnify/ENA primary metagenome ERZ509001 (study PRJEB26280, sample SAMEA2338736) | human gut metagenome | biome: human gut; feature: human-associated habitat; material: faeces... | reverse complement strand
CCGCGGCGCGACGCAGCCCGCCGCATGCGGGCATCGGGCAGTTCGCCCGTGTGCCCGGCATATGTCCCGGCCGAGTCGACCGCAACCTCCGCCCCGAGCCCGCGTTCGCGGACGATGTGCCGCATGATTCCGTCGGCAGCCGGAGAGCGGCAAATATTCCCCAAACAAACGAAAAGTATCTTTGTTTCCATGGCTGCAAAGATAGTACAAGACGCGAGGAGTGCCAAATTTATCGGGTCGTGCCGTGCCGCTGCCCGTCCAAAAGGCGGAGCCTGTGCCGGCAACCCGCGGTATAACAAGTCTGACACGGCATACATCCTAAATTTATTTAATTTTAGAACCGACACACGAACCACACCCCTTGCGGCGGGGATCCCGAAGCCGCAATCATCGCATTGGAACGGCGGGCACTGGAGCGGTGGAACCAGGGCGACCCCGACGGGTTCCTGGAACTCACGTCCGGCGACGTAGTCTATTTCGACCCGGCTCTCGGACGCAAAATCATCGGCAAAAAAGCCCTCGGAGAGTACTACGGCACGGTCAGGGGCAAAGTCAGGATCGACACGTACCGGATGATCGACCCCGTCGTGCGGTTGTCGCCGGGCGCTGCCGTCCTGGCATACGATTACGAGGCCCTCAGGGACGGGCAGGTGTTCAGGATGCACTGCACGGAAGTTTACACGGCCGCAACGTCCGGCGGTTGGGAGATCGTACATACGCACTGGTCTTTCGCCCGGCAGGACGATTGAGGCGGTGCGGCGTGCCGGATATTCGCCGTGCGGGGGTTTGGAATGCAAATTGCACGGCACGGGGCATGGAAAAAAGAATCGGTGAACGGATCGCACAATGCAGGCACATGGATTGGGCCGTATTGTACATGCGCCTGTTCGCGGGAGGCATGATGTTCTTCCACAACATAGGCAAAATACAGGATTACAACGAGATCGTCAACTCGTATCCCTCTTTCGCATTCGCCGGCAGCCCGGCCGTATTCGTCATCGTTTCGCTGGTCGAAGTGGTGCTCGCCACCCTGATAATCATGGGTCTGTGGGTACGGGCATCGGCCATTGTCATGGCGGCGGGAATCCTCGGGGTACTGCTCTGGGGCGCCCCGGGTTTCGGGACGCTGGCATTCACCTGGCTGGGGGTCTATGTTTTTCTGGCCATGTCCGGCGGCGGGCTGTACGCATTCGACACGGCCCTTTTCCCTGCGAAACGAAAAAATTGAACGAAGAGAACAATATTAGATCGCCTGCCGGTCGGTATGTTGGCGGAAATATTGTAACTTTGTCCCGATTTGTTTTCATTTAAAACCAAAAAACAGAATATAATGAAGATGAAAGTAATCGCGATGCTGGCGGCCCTCTCGCTCACGGCATCCGCAGCCGCAGCACAGGAACTGCCGCGCAAAGTGAACAATGTCGAAGTGCTCGACCTCGACGGCAAACCGGCCAAGTTGCCGTACTGGGGCGAGAAGAACCTGATGATATTCTATGTAGACCCCGACCGCCACAAGCAGAACAACGACTTCACGGTCGAGCTGGAGGAGAACCACCGCGCACAGGGGGACAACATCTACGGCTTCGGGGTGATGAACCTCAAGGATGCACCGATGGTTCCCAACGGCATGGCCCGCAACATGGCCAAGAAGCGCACGGCCAAGAACGGCGCGCTGGTGCTGGCCGACCAGGATCGTATCCTGAGCACGGCATGGGAGCTGGGCGACTGCAACAACCAGTTCGTGCTGATGATCGTATCGAAGGAAGGCGAGCTGGTATTCCTGCGCAAGGGCGTGCTCTCGGAGCAGGACAAGGCCGATTTCTACGAAACAATCGAGAAGTACAAATAGCCGGATGCTGCGCAGGATAGCCGTTGTATGCTTTGCCCTGGGTTTCGTTCTGCACGGACGGGCACAGGAGCAGGAGGTATACATCAACGGCAGCGATACGCTGCACTATACGTACACCCCGCTTCCGGGGCAGGAAGAGGAACCGCAGGCCGAAAAGCGCCCGCCGTTCCTGCGCCGCGTCGTAAAATATTTCGAAGGTTCGACCACCGACCGCACGTTCGAAAAGAAGATCGACTTCACCTTCGCGGGGGGCCCGAGCTACTCGAAGAATACGAGCCTCGGCATCGGGCTGCTGGCCGCGGGCCTCTACCGCATCGACCGCACGGACTCGGTGACGGCACCCTCGGACATCTCGATCTTCGCCAATGTCTCGATTTCGGGATTCTATGCGCTGGGGGTCACGGGCAACAACATCTTCGCCCGCAACAGCAAGCGCATCGACTACACGGTAATGTTCGCCTCGGCGCCCCGCGACATGTGGGGCATCGGCTACCACGACGGACGGTATAACGAAGAGGGGTCGTACAACGAGAAACGCTACCTGGTAAAGGGGCGCTACCTGCACCGCGTGCTGCCCAGCACCTATGTGGGCGGCATCCTGAGCTTCGAGCACACGCAGGGCAAGAAATTTGACGCCCGCAGCGAGGGCTACCTGCAGGAGTACGGGCAGAAAACGCACTACACTGCCACCGGCATCGGAGCCATACTCGAGTACGACTCGCGCGACTTCATCCCCAACCCGTACCGGGGCATCTATGTCAGCCTGGAGGAGACTTTCTACGCCAAGGGGCTTGGCAACTGCGGCAAGTCGCTGTGGCGCACGACCTTCACGGCCGACTGGTACCGGCAGGTGTGGAAAGGGGGACTGATCGCCACCGACCTCTACGCGGAGTTCAACTCCGAAGGCACCCCGTGGCCGATGCTGGCCCGCATGGGCGGTTCGCAGCGCATGCGCGGTTACTACCAAGGGCGCTATACGGACAACGACATGATTACCTTCCAGGTAGAGTTGCGCCAGCGCATCTGGCGGCGTATCGGCTGCACGGTATGGGGCGGTGCCGGCAACGTATTCAACAGTCTCGACCGGTTCGACTGGTCGGAAACGCTTCCCAACTATGGCGTCGGCCTGCGATGGGAGCTGAAAAAACGGGTCAATGTGCGGCTCGATTACGGCTTCGGCAAGAAAACCAGCGGATTCCTGCTGAGCCTGAACGAAGCTTTTTAGGTTAGTAAAGATATGAATGCTGATCCGAACAAACATAACCGGCAACGGACGGTCAAAACCCGCAGCCGTTTCACCACGCTGCTGACCGTCTATTTCTTTGTCGCGCTGATTATCCCCAACTGCGTGCTGGCCAATACCGAACCCTACTCCGTCTGGACGGTCGAGGCGCTGATACTGATGCCGTTGGGATTTTACATGATGTGGAGCGTGGCGCTGCGCCGTTCGGGCATAATGATCTGGCTGGCGTTCCCGTTCATTTTCCTGTGCGCGTTCCAGATCGTGCTGCTGTACCTCTTCGGCAACTCGATCATCGCCACGGACATGTTCACCAATCTGGTGACGACCAACCCGGGCGAAGCGGGCGAGCTGCTGAGCAACATCTACCCCTCCGTGATCCTGGTCTGCGTGATGTACCTGCCGCTGCTGTGGTTCGCCGCGCGCGAAATCGGGCACAAACGGCAGATATCGCGCACCACGCGCATGAACGTCGGACTGACCGGGGCGGTGCTCATGGCGCTGGGCATGCTGGCGCTGTGGCCGGCCTACCGCGTGAGCGAAGACCGGCACGTGCTGCGGGACGAGATCTTCCCGCTCAACGTGCTCTACAACGTACACCTGAGTGCCACGGAATTCCGCAAGGCCTACAATTTCGAGGAGACCTCGGAGGATTTCACCTACGGTGCGTCGCGCACGGCCCAGGCACCGGGACGCGAGATATACGTCTACGTCATCGGCGAAGCCTCGCGTGCGATGAACTGGCAGCTGTACGGTTACGACCGCGAGACGAATCCCCGCCTTTCGCAGGTCGATGACCTGATCGTTTTCCGCGACATGCTCACGCAGAGCAACACCACGCACAAGAGCGTGCCGCTGATCCTCTCGTCCGTTGCGACCGACGAACATCCCGAACTCTACCGCCGCAAGGGGCTCCCGGCGCTGTTCAACGAGGCCGGTTTCGAGACCTGGTTCATCTCCAACCAGTCGCCGCAGGGCGCCATGATCGACAAACTCGCCCGCGACGCCGACCACCTGATCTATATCCGCTCGCCGCGCCACGACATGCAGCTGCTGGACGAGGTGCGCCGCGCCGTGGAAAGCAACAAGGCGCAGAAGATGCTCTTCATACTCCACTGCTACGGCTCGCACTTCAGTTACCACCAGCGTTACCCGCGCGAGTTTGCGCAGTTCCGCCCCGACGACGACGTGGCGATCTCGCGGGAACACGTGCAGACGCTCCGCAACGCCTACGACAATTCGATCCTCTACACGGATTTCTTCCTCTCGGAGACGATCCAGTACCTGCGCGAGCTGCGCGGGACTTCGTCGGCGCTGCTCTACTGCGCCGACCACGGCGAGGACATCCTCGATGACAGGCGCGAACGGTTCCTGCACGCTTCGCCCACGACGACGGCCTACCAGCTCTACGTCGCTTCGCTGGCGTGGTTCTCCGACGCTTACCGGCAGAATTTCCCCGACAAGGCCGCTGCCGCCGAGGCAAACGCCACGGCGCCCGCCACGACCCATGCGCTGTTCCACACCATGGCCGACATGGCTTCGATCCGGGGGAATTACATCGACACGGGCGTGTCGCTGGTCAACGCGGACTACGACCGCACCCGGCCGCGCCGTTACCTGAACGACCACAACGAGGCCGTACCGTTCCGCAAGACGGGCCTCTCCGCAGAGGATATGGAGGTGTTCCGCAAATTCGGCATCGAGCCCTGACCTGCGCCGCGACCGTGCGGCTTGTCGCGGGAACGATCTGCATACGGCACGAAAACAACAAAGGCTGCCCCCAAGGACAGCCTTTGTTGCGTCTACGTAGTCAGCGATTATTTCGCAGCCTCTACGGAAATCTTGCGGAATTCCTTCATCAGCTTCGAAATCTCCAGTGCGGACTTGCGGGCACGGGTACCGGCAGCCTTGTTGCCTTTCTCCACCTGTGCTGCTGCATTTGCTGCGAATACTTCGTATTCGGCATTGATCTTTGCTACTAATTCTTTCATAACTTTTATATTAATTTGGGTTTGTTATCAACGCAAAGATATAAAAATTATCTAAACATCATCATTTGCAGCCAAAAAAATCAGCCTTTTTTAGCATAAAATCCCCTTTTTAACTAACTCTCACCCTGTTCACGGTACGTTTTTTGTCCCTGCAAGGGCGTAAAACATCCCGGTATGAACAGACTTTTCCTTATCACGGGGCTGCTCGCCGTACTCCTCGCGGGGTGCCGCAGGCACAAGCCCCAAACCGCCATGCCCCCGCTCAGGGTCGGCGTGGCCGAAGCCGTCACGGACAGCGTCCCCAACCGCATGGAGTTCATCGGTTACCTGGCGAGCAATTTCGACGCGGTGATCCAGCCGCGCGTGAACGGCTACCTGCTTACGAAGCAGTTCGCCAACGGCATGCCCGTGAAGCGCGGGCAACTGCTGTTCACGATCGACCCCGACCAGCTCTCGACCTCGATGCTCGCAGCCGAGGCCGCCCTGCAATCAGCCCGGGCACAGGCCGTCGAAGCCCGCAACAACTACGACCGCGCCGTGCCGCTGGCCAGGATCAACGCCATCAGCCAGTCGCAGTTAGACCAGTATACGGCCCAGTACAAAGCCGCCGAAGCCACCGTCCGCTCGGCCGAGCAAACCCTCAGCAGCGCCCGCATGAACGTCGGCTACACGGAGCTTCGCTCGCCCATCGACGGCATCATCTCCAACACCTCGGCACACGTGGGAGACTACGTGGGGCCGGGCACGCAGTTCGGCGTGCTGACGACCATTTCGAACATCGATACGCTGACCGTCGACGTGGCGATCCCTATGGCGCAATACCTGCGCGCGGCGGGGCCGCGCACCTCGATCTTCGACAACGCGGGGCTGCTTACCGACATCCGCCTGATGCTGGCCGACGGCACGGTATACCCCTACGAGGGGCTTTACGACTACACGCGCAAGGACGTGTCGAGCACGACCGGGACGCTCGTGCTGGTGGTGATGTTCCCCAACCCCGACCGTTCGCTCAAACCCGGGCAGTTCGCCCGTGTGGAGGCCAACGTCGGCCCGGTACGGCCGCGCGTGGTCGTTCCTCAGGCGTGCGTGAGCCAGGCACAGGGCGTCAACTCGGTCTGGGTGGTGCGCCCCGACAGCACGGCCATGTACCGCCGGGTGATCCCGGGTGACACGTACGGGACGATGTGGTGCATCGACGAAGGGCTCATCGACGGGGAACTGGTGGTAACGGCCGGGCAGCAGAAGCTGCACGACGGTATGAAGGTCATCCCCGAAAAAAAGTGACGCCATGGAGAAATTTTTCGTTTCGCGCCCGATCTTCGCCCTGTCGCTGGCCATCGTCATCGTCATCGTGGGGCTGATTTCGATCCTGAACCTGCCGATCGAACAGTACCCCGACATCACGCCGCCCGTGGTCGAGGTCTCGGCCACGTACGACGGCGCCGATGCCGAGACGGTCAACAACGCCGTGGCGACACCCGTGGCGCAGAGCGTCATGGGCGTAAGCGACATGCTCTACCTGCAAACCACCAGCGCCAACGACGGTTCGATGGTCATGCAGGTGACCTTCGACATAGGCTCCGACCCCGACCTGGACGCCATCTTCACCCAGAACAACGTCTCGTCGGCCACCGCACAGCTCCCGCTGACGGTCACCAAGCAGGGCGTCACCACGCGCAAGACCATGACCGGCTTCCTGCTGGTCTTCTCGCTGCACAGCGACGGACGCTACGACGCCGAGTTCCTCTCCAACTACGCCTACATCAACCTCCAGAACGAGCTGCTCAAGATCAACGGCGTGGGCAAGGTGTCGATCATGGGCGCCGGCGAGTACGCCATGCGCGTATGGCTCAAGCCCGACGTGCTGAAATACTACGGCATCCCGGTCTCGGCCGTCACCGCGGCCATCGAGAACCAGGGAGGCATCTACCCCGCCGGGCAGTTCGGGGCCGAACCCGCGCCCGACGGCACCACCTATACTTATACGGTGACCATGCCGCCGCAGATCACCACCCCCGCGCAGTTCGGCGACATCGTGGTCGTCACGACTTCGGAAGGCCAGCAGATCCGGCTGTGCGATGTGGCCGAGGTTTCGCTCGGCAGCCAGAGCTACGGCGTGAGCTCGCTCTTCGAGGGCAAGCCCACGGCCATGATCGTCGTCTACCAGCAGCCCGGCAGCAACGCCGTGGAGGTGGGCAAGAAGGTCAGGGCGGCGATGGCACGGCTCGAAAAACGCATGCCCGACGGCATTGCGGCCACCACGATCGTCGACACCACGACCAGCATCGACGCCGGTATCCGGGACATATTCCACACGCTGGTGATCGCCCTCCTGCTGGTGATCTTCATCATCTACCTCTTCATCCAGGACTGGCGGGCGACCGTCATCCCGCTCGTGGCGATCCCCGTCTCGCTCATCGGCGCCTTCGCGCTCTTCCCGCTGCTGGGGTTCTCGGTCAACATCATCTCGCTGCTGGGGCTGGTGCTGGCCATCGGCCTGGTGGTCGACGACGCCATCGTGGTCGTCGAGGCCGCGCAGGTCAACATCGCCGCCGGCATGCGGCCCCGCGCCGCGGCTCTCGAAGCCATGAAGAACGTCGCCTCGCCCATCGTCGCCACGACGGTCGTGCTGCTGGCCGTATTCGTCCCCGTGTCGTTCACGGGCGGCATCACAGGCCGGTTGTTCCAGCAGTTCTCCATCACGATCGCCGTCTCGGTGGTGATCTCGGCATTCAACGCCCTGACGCTCTCCCCGGCGCTGTGCGCCCTGCTGCTGCGCCGCCGCGAACCGCCGCAGAAAGGCTTTTTCGCCGCCTTCAACCGCTGGTTCTCCTGCAACATGGATCGCTATACGGCCTTTACGCCGACGCTCATCCGCCACGTGACGCGCACAGGCGTATTCATCGCCGTGGTACTCGCGGTCATCTTCGTCGTATGGCGCAAGCTGCCCGCCGGGTTCCTCCCCGAGGAAGACCAGGGCTACGTCATGGTGATGGTCTCCACGCCCGAAGCCTCGGCGCTGCCCGTCACGCAGGCCGCCATGGAGGAGGCCGACGCCGTGATCCGCACCCTGCCCGAAGTGGCTTCGACCTCGTTCGCCGCAGGTTTCAACATGATGGCGGGCATCGCCTCGACCGACAGCGGCATCATCTTCGTCTCGCTGGTCGACTTCGCCGACCGCAAACTCTCGGCCATGGAAATCGCACAGAAACTCACCGACGAGCTGTACGTCGCCGTGCCGGGAGCCGAGTGCTATGCCTTCATCCCGCCCTCGATCCCCGGGCTGGGCATCACCTCGGGCGTATCGGTCGAGGTGCAGGATCTCGAAGGGCGCGGCACGGCCTACCTGCTCGCCCAGGCCGGGCGGCTGATGGACTCGTTGCGCAAACAGCCTTCGATCGCCTCGGTGACCACGCAGTTCAACGCCGGGGTGCCCCAGCGCCGCCTGCGCATCGACAAGGAGCAGGCGCTGGCCGCAGGCGTCGACCTAGGCGTATTGTACGGCGAACTGACGACCCTGCTGGGCGGCGCCTACATCAACAACTTCTCGCGCTTCGGCAAGCTCTACCAGACCTATATCCAGGCGGCGCCCGAATACCGCCTCGACAAACGCTCGCTCGACAACTACTATGTCGCTTCGTCCTCGGGCGAGAGCGTGCCCGTATCGTCGTTCGTGGAGGTCGTCGACACGGTGGGCGTGGAATACGTCTCGCAGTTCAACCTCTACCGCTCGATCTCCCTCACGGTGACGCCCGCGGCACGCGCCTCGACCACGACCGTCATGCAGGAGATCACCCGTACGGCCGGCGAGGTGCTGCCCGACGACATCGGCACGGCGTGGAGCGGCACCTCCTATCAGGAAGCCAATGCCTCGAAGACGGGCGGGCTGGTCTACCTGCTGGCGCTGGTGTTCGTCTTCCTGGCCCTCGCGGCGCTCTACGAGTCGTGGGGACTGCCGCTGGCGATCCTGATGAGCGTCCCCGTCGCGGTGCTGGGCGCCGTGCTCTTCATCGGGGGATCGCACCTGCTGGACGCCTTCTTCGTCAACGACGTCTATATGCAGATTTCGCTGGTCATGCTCATCGGCCTGGCGGCCAAGAATGCTATCCTGGTTGTGGAATATGCCGACCGGCTGTTCAACGAAAAAGGCCTCTCGCTGATGGACGCCGCGATCGGCGCCGCCAAACTGCGCGTGCGGCCGATCATCATGACCGCCTTCGCGTTCATCCTCGGCGTCATGCCGCTGGTATTCGCCAGCGGGGTCTACGCCACGGCACGCAACATCATGGGCGTGGCACTGGTGGGCGGTATGCTGTTCGCCACGCTGCTGGGCATCTTCGTCTACCCGGCACTCTACTATTTCGTGGGGCGCATCGGGAATTTCGAACGCCGCCGTGAACGCAAAAAACAGGAGGAAAAACTATGAAAACCGGATACCTTACCCTAATCTTCGCGCTCGCCTGCGCGGCCTGCACACCCCGTTTCTACCTGCCCAAGGTCGACGTGCCCGACGGCTACCTCTACGGCGAAGGCTTCCCGCGGGACACCGCGGCGCTCGCCTCCGACTGGTGGCGGCTGTTCGGGGACACGGTGCTCGACAACCTCGTGCAGCGGGCGCTGGAGAACAACCGCGACGTGGCCGTAGCGGCTTCGCGCGTGGAAGAGGCGCGGCAGAACCTCGGCGTCGTGCGGGCGCAGTTCCTGCCCCAGGTGGGCATAGGCGTCACGGCCGAGGGGGAATACACGCCGCAGACCAAGATCGTACAGACCTACGCCGTCGAACCGTCGCTCTCGTGGGAAATCGCCCTGTTCGGGCAGCTGCGCAACGCCAAACGGGCGGCCAGGGCGCAGATCGCCTCCTCGGAATGGGCGCTGCGGGGCGTGCGGCTGTCGCTGGCCGCGGAGGTCGCCACGACCTACTTCACGCTGCTCGAATACGAACGCGACCTGGCGATCGCCCGGC
>ENA-ORMO01003520-ORMO01003520.1-human-gut-metagenome-genome-assembly--contig:-NODE-3520-length-10044-cov-2.544499_pt1 | contig 10044 bp, 12 predicted proteins | sample MGYA00242106_ERZ509001 | MGnify/ENA primary metagenome ERZ509001 (study PRJEB26280, sample SAMEA2338736) | human gut metagenome | biome: human gut; feature: human-associated habitat; material: faeces... | reverse complement strand
AGATGCTGTGCAACTTCGGCAACCAGCCGGGAACCATCTTCCCGGTAAATTTCAACGGCATCGTTGATCTCCGGGAGTACTCCCTCACTGAACTTGATATCCAGGACGGCACCGATAACCTGGGTAATTTTACCTTTATTTTGTGCTGCCATTTTTTTACTCCTTCTTCATCATTAATTCAGAGCTTCCGCACCTGAAATAATCTCCGTTAATTCCTGAGTGATTGCCCCCTGCCTTGCCCGGTTATAAGCCAGAGACAAGGTGGAGATCATCTCTTCCGCATTGCTGGTTGCAGAGTCCATTGCCTGCATCCTCGCTCCATTTTCACTGGCTGCGGCTTCAATAAACGCACCATAAATCGTGCTGCTGATATATTTTGGAATAATCATATCCAGAGACTCTTCCGCCTCCGGTTCATAGTTCATCGGAGCTTCTTTCTCTCCGGAATGATCTGCTTTTTCCTGTTCTTCTACTTCTACCGGGAGCAGTTTGACCAGTTTTGGAATATGCACCACAGTATTTTTAAAGGAGGTATAAGCCAGGTAGATCTCCCCGATCTCCCCTGCCGCATAAGCAGCCAGCACCCTTTGCGCCATGGCCGCCGCATCGGCAAACATCGGTTCGTTGATCACCTCGGAATTATCCTCTGCAATATGATACCCTCTTCGAACAAAAGCCTCCACACCTTTTTTTCCAACGCCATAGATCTCTACCTGTTCTTTTGGCATATCGCTGTCCGTCACCAGCTTCACCACATTATTGTTGTAGCCGCCGGCAAGACCACGATTGGAGGTCACAACCAGTACCGCTTTTTTCTCCGAGCCGTTAAAGGTCAGATACGGATGCTGAATGTTCCCGGATTTTGATAAGATGGACTGAACGGTATCATACATTTTATCAAAATAAGGTTTGGAATTTTCTGCTCTTGTTCTGGCTCTCTGCAATTTAACGGTGGAAACTAATTTCATGGCTTTGGTAATCTGCTGCGTACTCTGAATACTGTCTTTACGCCTCTTTATATCTCTCATTGACGCCATATCGTTTCACCATCCTTAAAACTGAGCCTTAAATTCTGTGATTGCCTTCTGGATCAATGCGTCTGTTTCCGGATTAATTTCTTTTGTGTCACGAATTGCCGCATAGATTTCCGGATATTTTGTATCGATAAACTCCAGCAGGCCTTCTTCAAAGGCAAGAATGCGCTCTACAGGAATATCCAGCAGATATTTTTTCGTCACCGCATAAATCGTAATGATCTGTTTTTCTACCGGAAGCGGTTTATACTGCGGCTGTTTCAGCACTTCTTTAATACGTTCACCCTGCGCCAGACGTTCTTTGGTGTCATCGTCAAGTTCTGAACCAAACTGTGCAAAGGCCGCCAGCTCACGATACTGTGCCAGCTCCGTACGGATCGGACCGGCAATCTTTTTCATGGCCTTGATCTGTGCGGAACCGCCAACACGGGATACGGAAAGACCCGCATTGATCGCCGGACGGAATCCGGCGTTAAACATCTCGGTTTCCAGATAAATCTGTCCGTCTGTAATTGAAATGACGTTTGTCGGAATATAAGCAGATACGTCGCCTGCCTGCGTTTCAATGATCGGAATCGCTGTCAGGGATCCTCCTCCCATCTCATCCGAAAGTCTGGACGCTCTTTCCAGCAGTCTGGAATGCAGATAGAAAACGTCTCCCGGATAAGCTTCACGTCCCGGCGGTCTTCGAAGCAGTAAGGACAGGGTACGATATGCCGTTGCATGTTTACTTAAATCGTCATAAATAACCAGTACGTCCTCTCCCCGCTCCATCCATTCTTCTCCGATGGCACAGCCGGCATATGGCGCGATATACTGAAGAGGCGCCAGTTCACTGGCCGTAGACGCAACGACAGTGGTATATTCCATTGCGCCATATTCTGTTAATGTCTTTACAATGTTGGCTACCGTAGACGCCTTCTGTCCAATCGCCACGTAGATACAGTGCATATTCTGTCCCTTCTGGTTAATGATCGTATCTACGGCGATCGCCGTTTTTCCGGTCTGACGGTCTCCAATGATCAGCTCACGCTGACCTCTTCCAATCGGTACCATGGAATCAATCGCCTTAATTCCGGTCTGCACCGGGGTATCTACCGGCTGACGGGCAATGACGCCGTGCGCCACCCTTTCTACCGGACGGCTTTTATCTGTTTCCACCGGTCCTTTTCCATCTATTGGCTGGCCCAATGCATTGACAACACGGCCGGTCAGGGCATCCCCTACAGGAACCTCAACCACTCGACCGGTGGTCTTTACGGTGTCACCTTCACTGATGTTCTTCTGGTCTCCCAGTAAAACGGCGCCGACATTGTCTTCTTCCAGGTTCATCACCATGCCGTATACTTCTCCAGGAAATTCAAGAAGCTCACCCTGCATTGCTTTTTCCAGACCATGAATACGTGCAACGCCGTCGGCTACCTGAATTACTGTTCCCACATCTGTAGTCTCCAGCTTTGCCGCATAATTTTTAATCTGTTCTTTAATAACAGAACTGATTTCTTCTGGTCTTAAGTTCACCAAAACCTAATACACCTTCTTTCTTCTGCGTATGTTTCCTCTATCACGATAGCTGAATCTTGGACAACTGTCTGGCCAGAGTTCCGATCTGTGTCTTCAGACTGCTGTCTACCACTCTGTCATCAATCCGAATCACCAGCCCTCCGAGAATCCCGGGGTCTACCTGATATTCCATCTCAAAGGAACGATAATCCGTAATCGTAAGCAGCCGGTCTTTAATCGCAGCTTTCTGTTCCGGGGAAAGTTCGATCGCCGAGGTAACTCTGGCTGTTCCAATCCCCTTATACTCCTTCACCTTGCGGAGGAAATAATCAAAAATGGCTGGTATATCGTTGTATCGGTCCTTTGTGACCACGATATGAAAAAAGCCCAGCATCTCTTCGGATACTCTGTCACGGAAAATATTTTCCACAACAGCAATCTTCTCATCCTTCACAATCTTAGGGTGATTTAAAAGCTTAAGCAGTTCTTCGTTCTGAAGAAAAACCTCTCTGGCTGCTTCTACCTCCGCACAGAAGGTATCCAGCTTGTCTTCTTCCAGCGCAAGCGCAAACAAAGCATCACCATAAGTACTGCTTACTAATTTAGCCATGTTTCATCACCCATCTCTTCTAATGTCTGTTCAATGAGAGCATTTTGCTGCTCAGGACTGAGGGACGCCGCTACAAATTTTTCGGAAATCAAAGATGCCACAGAAATCATTTCCTGTTTTACTTCATCTCTGACTCGTTTTTTCTCCAGTTCCGCCTCCTGACGGGCGCTGGCAATGATTCTGCCGGCTTCCTCTTTTGCCTCCGCAATAATCTCATTTTCCCGCTGCAGCGCTTTCTTTCTGGAATCACTCAGAATCTGCTCTGCAACTTTATCAATTTCTTTTAATTTTCCATCATATTCGTTCTTCATGCGCACGGCATTTTCTTTATTTTCTGCCGCTTCTCTCTGCTCCCGCATCACTCTTTCCTTACGGTCATTGAGAATCTTTCTCACCGGATCAAGCAGAAGATAACTTGCCAGTGTAAATAAAATCAGAATCGCAATGCCCTGAAACGCCAGGTTGAGCAGAAGCTGAGGGTCAAGTCCGAATATACGGTTATCCAGTGTTAATAACACTATCTGGCCTCCTTTCGAACAGCCCGAAGGCACCTTATAACTTACCGATCAGTGGGTTTGCGTATAAAAGGATAAGTCCGATAACCAGACCGTAAAGACCTGTTGTCTCAGCAACCGCCTGTCCAAGAAGCATGGTGGACATGATTTCCCCTCTTGCTCCCGGATTACGTCCAACCGCAGACGCACCATAACCGGCAGCGATTCCCTGACCGACACCAGGTCCGATACCGGCGATCAGTGCAAGACCAGCACCAATTGCTGAACATGCTAAAATTAAACCTTCGTTTGTAATTCCTGTCATAATAAATTCCTCCTTAACTGATAAATTTTATCCATTTGCAAAAGCCATTTCCTGTTCTGGCTCTGCCTGCATACAGAAACACTTCTGTGTTTCTCTCCGGTTAATCACCATACTTATCTCGAATAAATGTCATGGTAAGCATTCCAAATACATAGGTCTGAATCGCTCCTGAGAACAAATCAAAATACATATGCAGAAATGCAGGGATACCCAGCTTGGCAAACGACGGCAGAAGACTGTACCACAGTCCCAGCATGATCGTTCCCGCCAGCACGTTTCCGAAAAGACGCAGTGACATGGAAACAGGGGTGGCAAACTCGCTGATCACATTAACCGGGAAAAAAATCGGAAATGGTTCAAACAAATCCTTCACAAAACCGATTCCTTTTCCTTTAATCCATGCATATTCAATCATGATAAAGGTAATCAGCGCCAACGCAAAGGTTGTTCCAAAATCCGCCGTCGGTGCACGCAGACCAAATATACCGGAGATATTGGCCAGAAAAATGAACGCCATCAAGGTAATAACATAATTTCTGTATTTTGGCGCATATTTTCCCATACTGCTCTCAACCATGCTGTCCATCATTTCCACGATCATCTCAACGACATTCTGCACCGCATTGGGTTCATCATAGTCTTTCATGATCTCATGCCTTGCAAACAAAATTAATCCAAGCAATACCAGACACACGATCGTTGTAGAGATCATGGTTGTATTAATGGATACTGTCTGCCCAAAAAGCTGGAACTCATAATAACTGTGAATAAAAAAATCCACATCATTACTGAGGAGCATTGTCGGTACCGACATCCCGGCTATTCCACTTCCCATACTTCCACCTTCCTTTCTTTTTTAATTTTTTTGTTATATATAAATCTGTGTACATATGCATATGCGCACTGATTTTTAAGCCCAGTAACCCGATGATCACACCGGCAAAACTTACGATTTCCCATCGTATGCCCACCCATGCGGTCACAAACATAACGAACCATCGGCCTATACTCTTTATGGTCATGGAACGCTGCGCTCTGGCCGGATCCATTTGCAGACACTTTTCCAGCCCCCTGGCCATGTTTATACTCATCCAGACAGCCATCACCGTCCAAAGCAAAAGACCGGCGCTGTAACTTCCTTTGTTTTCCACCAGGAAAAGACCGGCAACTTCAAACACCAGACTGTAGATTACACAGCCGAAAATCAGATCCAGCAGAGTATCATTGGTCCTCTCCATCCATTCTATCCATTTCATGACCATCTGATTCTTCTTTTTCTCCAAATGTCTCTCCTCCATTTTTCCCTTTTGGGTCTTTTTCCTTTTTATGGATAACATAAGGCGCTCTGCTCTCCAAATCAACGAATCTTCGAATCACGTCGTAACAGGAACGCATTCCTGCCAGAATCCCAAGGAGAAGCATAAAGGGAAAAAACAGTTCCTGATGAAACTGCTGCGCCAGAAATCTGCCGAGGAATACACACAGGAATATGGCGGTCAACATACAGATTCCCAACTGACTGATCAGAACCAGCATACGTAATGCTCTTCTGTCTTTCTTTTTTTTCATGACAGAATCTCCGAAACCGGAGACAATTCACCGATAATCCGGTCAGCCACGGCTTCCATGGACTGTTCCACCGAGTGGAAAAAGGTTTCCAGAACCTCATTCTCATCTTCTGCCTGTTCTATTCCTTCTTCAGGACTGCGTATATCTTCGTCCATGTCGATAAAGGTTCCCACGGACATGCAGGCTGCCTGCGTCGCATAGTCTTTTCTCACCTGCTCGGCCTGGGCCCTGGTCATGGTCAGAACCAGATCCGCTGACTCCAAATCTTTTTCGGTCAATGGCGAGGAACGAAATTCCTCAATCTTATATCCATGATGCCTCAGCAGCCTCTCCGCCACGGGAGATACCGGCTCAGAAAACATCACCACCAGTCCCCGGGAAATTACTTCTATATTAGAAATTTCTTATTCAGTAATCCCCGCAATATACTTTCTGCGATAAAACTGCGGCAGAGATTATTCTCCCCCACGATCACAATTTTACGATAACCCAAACTAACTCCCCCTACAAACTGATCAGATGATACCCGGCCGCCTTTAACATGCGATTCATGATGGCATTCCCCAATCCATCGGCAAAAAAACTTTCTGAATAAATGTAATCCAGCTCCTGTTCATCACATTCTCTCAGCAGACCGTAAAGATGAGCCGCAACGGAATCCGGACATTCTCTGCTGCCGATACTTCTGCGCCAGCCGGCCTGATATTTCTCCAGAGTCTCATCGGTGCCAAGAACACCAACCTTATACCCCAGCCTCGTTTTCTCCTCTGTCAGTGCATTAATCTTCTCAATCACTTTATCCTCCGGTCCTTCCACAAGAACCAGACTGCCCTTCGGGGCATAGTGACGGTACTTCATCCCCGGAGCCTTAGCCACGACATTCTCCGGCATCTGTTTTCCCGCTACTGCCGGATCAATGTCCACTGCTCCGGCCACTTTTTCCAACATTTCTTTCGTAATATATCCGGGACGGAGAATCATCGGAATCTCTCCTGTCAGATCAAGAATCGTAGATTCAATTCCAATCCCCACGGCTCCCCCATCTAAAATCATCGGAATCCTGCCCTGCATATCTTCCATTACATGCGCGGCCGTTGTCGGACTGGGACGTCCCGACGTGTTGGCGCTGGGCGCGGCGATCATACATCCGCTCTCCCGGATCAATGCCTGCGCCACCGGATGGGATGGCATACGAATCGCCACCGTATTCAGTCCTCCCGTCGTTCCATGGGGAACCTCTTTCTTTTTATTTAAAATGATCGTCAGCGGTCCCGGCCAGAAAGCTTCCATGATCCTTTCTGCTGCCTCCGGCACATTTTCCGCCAGCAGATCAACCTGTTCCTTATCGGCAATATGAACAATCAGCGGATTATCTGAGGGTCTTCCCTTCGCCTCATATATTTTGGCTGCCGCTTCCGCATTCATCGCATCGGCGCCCAGTCCATATACGGTCTCTGTGGGAAAAGCCCCCAGCCCGCCATCACGGATGATCCCGGCTGCCGCCTGCAGAGCATCCATCGTTACCAGTTGTGTTTTCATTACAATCACCTCGAATGAATAAAGCCAATTTAGACCAGTTTAACATGCTTTACAGGAAAAGTCAAAAAACAAATTCCAACTTTTGTCAATTTTTCCTGAAAATTCGTTTGACGTTTTCTTACGCTTTTGCACCTTCTTTTTTCCCTTTCTTCCCCCTTGTTTTCTTCTTTCTGCGCACAATCATAATTCGCTTCTTCCTCTGCATAATATAGTAGGAATCCACTTGTTTAAGGATATTTCCATGCGTCTTATTCAATCAAAAAGAGTTTCTCCTCCTCTTCTGGCATCGGCTCTGCTTTTCGTCGGGCTATTTTCTTTTTTTCTTTCCGATGCCTTCCGTGCCCTGGATATTTTTCAGACAGACAAACCATTTACTGTGGTTTTAGATGCAGGGCACGGGGGTGACGATCCAGGAAAAGTCAGCGCTTCCGGCGTAAAGGAAAAAGAGATCAATCTGGCCATTACCCTGAAATGTCGTACCATTCTGGAACAAAATGGCATCACCGTCAAACTGACCAGAGAAGATGACCGAAGTCTGGAAGATCCCTCTGCGACCAACAAAAAAGCCAGTGATCTCCAGAATCGAAAAAATTTTTTTCTGGAAGAAAATCCGGATTGCGTCGTCAGCATTCATCAAAACAGTTTCCCCGACAGTTCCCAACACGGCGCTCAGGTCTTCTATCCTTCTTCCCATGAGGAAAGTAAAAAACTGGCATCCTTTATTCAGAAACAGACCATTCATCTGACCGGCGAGGAAAACCGGAGAGAAATCAAACCAAATTCTTCCTACTTTCTTTTACGGGATAATCCCATCCCTACCGTGATCGCAGAAGTTTGTTTTCTCTCCAATCCTTCCGAAGCCGCATTGATTACGGATGAAAACATTCAGGAAAAAGCGGCCTTTGCCATTGCGATGGGGATCATGCAATACCTCCACTCCTGAAAAATTCTGTTTCAGGTTCAATCCTGTACGGCTTATCTATGATAATACTATGTTTTCCATTATTTTACAATAGTTTTGTTTTAGTTTTCCCGCTTTTGCTGATATTCATACGGCTGTGGCTGATTTTAACACTTTACAGTTTTCCGAATAATGTTTATACTATACACACCACATTATTCGGCTTGCTTTTAACAGCCGGATCTCCCATTACAATATCGCTAAGAGATATTAGCAAGAAGGAAGTGAATTCATGAAATTAGAAAAGTTAAATGACAACCAAATCCGGTGTACATTAAGTAAATCCGATTTAGATAAACGAAAGCTTCGACTTTCCGAACTGGCCTACGGCTCTGCCAAAGCTCGCGCTCTGTTCCGCGATATGATTCAGCAAGCCTCCATTGAACTGGGATTTGAGGCAGAGAATATTCCTCTGATGATTGAGGCGATTCCTATCTCCAATGATTGTCTTGTTCTCGTCATGACTAAAGTTGAAGATCCTGATGAGCTGGATACTCGTTTTTCCCGTTTTTCCAGCCCGATTGATGATGAAATGGCTATTCTGGATGACGAAACTAATTTTTTCGATCCTTCTCCTCTATCGGAGGAGTCTCTGGCAGAAGAGGAGTCTTCTTTTGCTTCTGAGGAAGAGGCCCTTTCCTTTTCTTCTTCTGCAGATGAAAAGGAAGAAGAACAATCCATTGATGAAGCTATGGATTTAATCGCTCCGTTTACGCAGGCTATTGCGCAGGCCAAAAAAGAGGTTCTGCGAAAAAAACAGGAGGCCGTAAAAAAGAACAGTAATCTGCAGGTTTATATTTTCCCTGCCTTAGACATCGTCATCCGGCTCAGTTCTTTTCTCGCTCCTTTTTACCCGGGCGAAAGCCTCCTCTATAAGGATATGACAACGGGCAATTATCATCTTGCCCTGCTCAGACAGGACTGTGACAAAGAGCTTTTCCAGAGAGCCTGTACGATTGCGGCTGACTATGGTACCGCTATACGTTCTTCCTATTCTACCCTTTCTTATTATGAAGAACATTTTCAGACAATTTTCTCTGCGCACGCCCTGTCCGTTTTGAACGAATTAAATCACTGATTGACTAATGCTGTGCAATCGTCCCGTTTTGCTTTCCCTCCTCTTTTCAAAAAACAGGGAGGACTTCATTTCGGGACATTTTTTTATGGTGCCATTGCTCAAAATAGTCTGTTTTGTTCCATCTTCATTACTTGTGTAAATTCGATGGAAGTGTCTTATATCCCCATAGCTAAAGCAAGGGGTTTTACGACACATTGGATAATTGCAATGGGATTTCTTTTTTCTTCCATATCCCTCTCTCCTTTTTCTCAAACTTTTCATTTGTGATCCGCTTTTTCTGATAGGAAAAACGTGCGTGAAACCTCTCCGGCTTTTCACACACGTTTTTTGAATCCTTCCTTATATCCGATGCAGCAATGCTGCTCTCTTGCCATTTGTCAGTGCACGATTAACGCTTTACAAAATATTCTTCATACCATACAAGGAATGTATAGATTGTCCAAACTTTTCTCCAGTTGTCAGAATTTCCTCCAACATACTCATCAAAGATTGCATTGATCTCTTCTACATTGAAGAATTTCTCTGCCATCTCGCTGTGGAATTTGGCGCGCACATCTTGATTATAGCGGTCATCTGCCATCCAGATACGGATTGGCACGATAAATCCGAGTTTCTTTCGGAACGCAATCTCTTCCGGCAGCATTTTCTGTGCCGCTGTACGGAACGCAACCTTATTCTGCTCTTCATTCACTTTATACTTCGAAGGCATTCTGGACGCAATATCGAAAATACGCAAATCTGTCAACGGCATACGAACCTCAAGTCCTGCCGCCTCACTCATCTTATCTACATTGAGGTAAATATCTCCCTCCAGCCAGATCTGGATATCGATATTAGACATCTTTGTCAGAGGATCCAGCCCTTCCATCTCTTCGTAAATACTCTGTGCCACTTCGATTGGCAGTACGTCCGGGTCATATTTTTTCAAGAT
>ENA-ORMO01003518-ORMO01003518.1-human-gut-metagenome-genome-assembly--contig:-NODE-3518-length-10051-cov-2.749300_pt1 | contig 10051 bp, 6 predicted proteins | sample MGYA00242106_ERZ509001 | MGnify/ENA primary metagenome ERZ509001 (study PRJEB26280, sample SAMEA2338736) | human gut metagenome | biome: human gut; feature: human-associated habitat; material: faeces... | reverse complement strand
CAGTTGGCTAGAGCACACGGTTCATACCCGTGGTGTCGCTGGTTCAAATCCAGTTCCCGCTACTTTTTAAGGAAAAGGTCCATTGGGCCTTTTTTTCATTTTACAGGAAAATTTTGAGAATCCGGGAAAATAACGAACCAGGAAAAAGGATGGGTAACCGGAAAAACAAAGCAGGAAGAGAAAATAAAAAGACCGACAGGATTTGACATACGAAACACTCCCCACTCTATATAATGGTGAAGAAAGTGTGGGGGTGAATTATGGGAGAAAAGAAAAAAACAGAAATCCTGCTGAACAGGGAGGCAGAGCAGCGTCTGCGATTATTTGAAGAGTCTTTAAAAGAACTGATGAAGCTGACGCAAAACAGCGCCGTGAACAAAGACTCCCTGTCCCGTAACAGCGCAGAATATCTTTATACGACGCTGACGGAAGATATTTGCCGGAAATGTCCCAAATATAGAGAATGTTTTGGAACCAGAAAAGAAAAAACACTGGAAGAGATTTCTTCGATTTTGAAAAAGGCCGGTAAGGCCATGCAGGTTGACGGGCGGATGGCGTCCGGAGATTTTCGGAAACAATGTGTTTATTTTCAGCCGTTTATAGAAGAGCTGTCCTGGCTTTTTCGGATGCTTTATCAAAACCGCTGCTGGGAAAAACGTCTGGAAGGACTGCGGCAGGTGATGTATAAACAGATGGTTTCCCAACATACGCTCATGCAGGAATGCAGGAGATTATTGTCCGGAGGAACGCTGATTGCCGGGAAGAAAAAAAGACGGCTGCGAAGGACGCTGCTTTCCTGCGGAGTCTGGCTGGTGGAAGGGCAGGAATATCTGGATGGGCAGGGAACGCTGACGCTCAGTTTGCTGGTACAGCCGATGACCGGAGAAAAAAGAGGAGCCGATCTGGCCCGGTATATTTCCGGGGTATACCAGCGGAGAATGCAATGCGGGCAGATGGATGCCTGGCTGAGACCGGGGAAAAATCGGGTTTCCTTCGTGGAAGAAGGAGGCTTTCAGGTATTGTTTGGTCGCCGGCATCGCAGAAAAACAGGCGAAGTGGTATGTGGCGATACGTTTTCTTTTGCCAGTTACAGTAAAAGGCGGGCGGTGATGGTTCTTTCGGATGGAATGGGAGCGGGGGAAGGCGCGCACCAGGCCAGCAGTAAACTGATTGAAGCCTTTGAGGGGATGCTGGAAGCGGGGATAGATGAAGAGTATGCGCTGGAAGTGATTCATCACACCTTGCTTACCCGGAAAACCGCCGAATTTTCCACCCTGGATGTGGCGGTGATTTCTTTGCAGACCGGAATGTTCAAGATGCTGAAAGCGGGAGGCGCGGCCACCTTTATCCGGCACAGGCAGTCTGTGGAAAGAATTAAGCCGGAAAGTCTGCCGCCGGGATGTCTTACGGATCAGACCTTTGATTTATGTTGTAAAAAGTTATATGATGGAGACATCGTCATCATGATTTCAGATGGAATGCTGGATTTTGAACATGCCCCGGATACGCCATATACGATGGAAACCATTCTGGAAAGTATCAGGACGAATAATGCACAAAGTTTTGCCGATCAGCTGATGCGTATGGTTCCGGTTCCTGAATCGGGCCATGATGATGACTGCACGGTGCTGGTGGCGGCTGTCTGGGAAAAAAGGCAGAGAAGATAAGACCGGGAACAGGCAAAGCAGTCATGCCGGAAGGTAAAGGAAAAAAACATGTGGAAAAAAATTGATGCCTATGTGGAAAAATATGAGATGCTTAGACCGGGAGAGTCTGTGGTGGCCGGTTTCTCCGGAGGTGCAGATTCCGTATGTCTTCTGCGGTATCTCCTTTCTGTGCGGGAACGCGGGGACATAAAACTTTATGCTGTTCATGTGAATCATCAGCTCAGGGGAGAGGAAGCCGAAAGAGATCAACGGTTTACGGAAGCGTTTTGCCGGCAGTGGAAAATTCCTCTTCTGGTTTTTACAAAGGATGTGACGGCAGAAAGCAAAAAACAGGGGTGTTCCCTGGAGGAAGCCGGGAGAAACGTCCGTTATCGCTGTTTTGCCGAGGCGGCGCAGCAGTGGAACTGTGATAAAATTGCGGTGGCGCATCATCAAAATGATCTGGCGGAAACCATGTTGTTTCGCATGGCGAGAGGAACCGGGCTTCGGGGCCTGGCGGGCATAAAACCGAAGAACGGGCAGGTTGTTCGCCCGCTGCTTTGTCTCAACAGAGAAGAAATTCTGGAAAAACTGAGGCTGCTCCGGCAGGATTATGTGGAAGACAGTACCAACGGGGATACGGAATACCGCAGAAATTATATTCGCCGTCATGTGATACCGGGAATGGAAACGGTCAATGTAAAGGCGGTTGAACATATGAGCCGGATTTCGGAAGAGACCATGGAACTGATGGATTATCTGGAACCGGTGTTTTCCGGGCAATATGAACGATGCGTCTGCCGGACGAAGGAAGGCTGTTATCTGGCAGCGGAGGATTATTTTGCCCTGCCTCTGCTGATCCGGAAAGAAATTATGCGGCGGATGATGTTTGCGCTGGCGGGAAAGCAGAAGGATATTTCGGCAGTACATGTGGAACAGATGCTGACGCTGATGCAAAAAGGCGAAGGCAAATATCACAGACTGCCCTATGGGATCGTGGCAGTCAGAGATACCGGAGGCATCCGCCTGCTGGATGCCCGGCATGGACGCAATTATGAAAAAATGCGAAAAGAAGAGCAGAATAAACCGGCAATTTCCCCGCTCTGCTTATCGGTAAATAAAGAAGAACTGGAAAAACAAGGCAGATGGGAGGCCGATGTGGGAGAAAATTTCCATTTTACCTTTTTTTTGCGGGACTTTTGCGGGGAGACGATTGAAAAAAGTGATTGTACCAAATACTTTGATTATGATAGAATAAAAAATACACTCTGTATAAGAAACCGTCGATCCGGCGATTATTTTATTGTGGACAGAGAGGGGCGGCAAAAAATGCTGCGGCGATACTTTATTGATGAAAAAATCCCCGCCGGGGAGCGTGCGGAAAAAATTCTTCTGACAGAGGGGGCACATGTGCTCTGGATCGTTGGAGGAAGGATCAGCGAGGCCGGAAAGGTACAGGCTGAAACGAAGCGGATGCTCGAAGTTAAGGTGGAGACAAAATATACACACTAGAAATGGAGGAAAAATGATGACGGATAAAATTAATGTACTTATCCCGGAAGAGGAAGTCAATGCGAAGATTAAAGAATTAGGTGCGCGTATCAGTGAAGATTATGCAGGAAAAGAAGTACACCTGATCTGTATTTTAAAGGGAGGCGTTTTTTTTGCCTGTGAGCTGGCCAAGAGGATTACCATACCGGTTTCTCTTGATTTTATGCAGGTATCCAGCTATGGCAATGCATCCAAAAGTTCGGGGATTGTCAGAATTAAAAAAGATTTGGATGACTCTATGGAAGGAAAAGAAGTCATCATTGTGGAAGACATCATTGACTCCGGTCGTACCCTGCATTATCTGATTCCGGTTCTTGAACAGAGAAATCCGGCCAGCATCCGTCTTTGCGCCCTGCTCAATAAGCCGGACCGAAGAGAAAAAGAGGTGCAGATTGATTATCTGGGCTTCGATATTCCGGATAAATTTGTGGTTGGCTACGGTCTGGACTATGCGCAAAAATACAGAAATCTTCCTTTTATCGGGGTTGTGGAGACAGAGGATTCCGGCGAAGAAGAATAACAGAAGCGCCGGACGGGAAAGGAGAAACAATTGAATAATAAGAGCTACAAAAATTTTCTTGTGTTCCTTCTTGTGATGTTGCTCATTTATTCTTTCGCCAGTTATTACATGCAGAGAGGCATGACGGCGGATCGTGATGTGTATACACACAATCAGTTCGAGCAGGATCTGGCGAAGGGAGGGGTTTCATCGGTAGAAATTTTACAGAACGAAGAAGTGCCGACAGGAACGCTGAAAATCGTTCTGAAAGATGGTGAAGAAGAATCTTTGTACGTGACGGATGTCAATCAGGCCATCGCGCAGATGGACCAGTATAATTACAGCGACTATACCGTGTCCAATGTCAACCGTACAGGAGGATTACTGACCAATCTTCTGCCATATATGCTTGTGCTTGTGCTGATTCTGGTCTTCATGTTCATGATGATGGGCCGGGCAGCCGGAGGAAACAACGGCGGAAAGATGATGAACTTTGGCAAAAGCCGCGCCAAAATGCAGGATCCCCATGTGAAAAAAGTGCAGTTTAATCAGGTGGCGGGTCTGCAGGAGGAAAAAGAAGAGTTAAAAGAAATCGTAGATTTCCTGAAAAATCCGGGGAAATTTATTGAAGTAGGCGCACGTATTCCTAAAGGCGTATTGCTGGTGGGGCCTCCGGGTACCGGTAAAACGCTGCTGGCCAAAGCAGTGGCCGGAGAAGCGGATGTTCCGTTTTTCAGTATATCCGGGTCCGATTTTGTAGAAATGTTTGTCGGTGTGGGTGCGTCCAGAGTAAGAGATCTTTTTGAGGATGCCAAGAAAAATGCGCCGTGCATCATTTTTATTGATGAGATTGACGCGGTGGCGCGAAGAAGAGGAACCGGTTTAGGCGGCGGACATGACGAAAGGGAACAGACCCTCAATCAGCTGCTGGTGGAGATGGATGGTTTTGGCGTCAACGAAGGAATCATTGTCATGGCGGCCACCAACCGTGTAGACATCCTGGATCCGGCTATTTTAAGACCGGGACGATTTGATCGTAAAGTGGGCGTGGGCCGACCGGATGTCAAGGGTCGTGAAGAGATTCTGCGGGTGCATGTGAAAGGAAAACCGCTGGCGCAGGATGTGGATCTTCATCAGATTGCCCGGACAACGCCGGGATTCTCCGGAGCAGATCTGGAGAACCTGATGAATGAAGCGGCTATTCTGGCAGCCAGAAAAGACAAAAAGTTCATTCGCATGGAAGACGTACAAAAAGCTTTCATTAAAGTAGGGATTGGTACGGAAAAGAAAAGCCGTCTCATCCCGGAACTGGAAAAGAAAATTACCGCCTATCATGAATCCGGGCATGCCATTTTGTTCCATGTGCTGCCGGATGTGGGACCGGTATATACGGTGTCCATTATCCCGACTGGCGTGGGAGCGGCCGGCTACACGATGCCTCTTCCGGAGAATGATAATGTGTTTAACACCAAAGGAAGAATGATTCAGGATATTAAGGTGGGCATGGGAGGAAGAATTGCCGAAGAATTAATCTTTGGCGATGTAACCACCGGAGCTTCTCAGGATATTAAGAGCGTGACGGTCACAGCCAGAGCGATGATCACACAGTATGGCATGTCTGATTCTCTTGGTTTTATCAATTATGAAGAAGATAATGACGAAGTGTTCCTGGGCAGAGATCTGGGTCATTCCCGCAGTTACAGTGAAGAAGTAGCCAGTCAGATCGACCGTGAGGTAAAAAAACTTGTGGACGACTGCTATGCGGATGCCAGAAGAATCATTGAGGAACATATGGATGTTTTACATGCCTGCGCATCCCTGCTTATGGAAAAAGAAAGAATCAACAGAGAAGAGTTCGAAGCTCTTTTTGCGCAGAGAGAAGATGCCGGAGTGAAATCAGAATAGATAAAAAACTTTTGTCGGAAACCGATAGTTTTAGGGAAAAATGACAAAAGTGTGTCGAAGCCGATCTATCCTGCACAAAAAAAACTTTATATTATTATATTTTTTGTGCACACTTAAATGGGGAGGGGTGCTATTATAATAGACGTAACCCCCCCCCAATACATTATATAGTTTTTGCTACACCCAATAAGTAACAAAAATACCTTCTCCAAAAAAGGATGGCGTACGGTGCCATCCTTTTTTCGTTATTCCGACATGAGGAAGGAAAGATAAGAATAATTCTTCTCAAAAAAATGCATAAATTTTTCTGAGAAAAAAAATAAAGTTTATGCACACTTCCGCAGAAGGTGGTGCTATTATAATAGGCGTAACCCCCCCAATACATTATAGATTTTGTTGCAGACACGTAACAAAATACCTTCTCCAAAAGAGATTGGCGTTGGGGCCGATCTCAAACAATACATGTATAAAGCCAGAAAACAGGCGGCCGGTAATCCGGCCGCCTGTTTTCCTTTTTATGCAATTTATTTAGTTCTGTTTTTCATTTTCCAGCAGATCATGTTTCAGGTCAAAAAGTGGCTGAGACAGATCCACATGTACGGTCTGCGGATTGACCAGACGTCGGTTTTCATCCCACAGCGTATCAAGCTCCTGCCGACAGAAGGCTTTGATGCTCATGGTATCCGGTGAATCGTAAACGCATTGTCCATTCAGGAAAACCGGCACAAGAAGTTCGCGAATGTGATAGGTGCCGCCGGGGATCGTTGACTTTTTCCATGTGGAAATCGGGTCAAAAATCTTTAAGTCTTCAGACGTGTCATAGGTTTCGCCGACAAGACAGATCAGATCGGCCTTAATTTTTTTTGTCTCGTTGTCATAAATACGGTAGATCGTTTTATTTCCCGGATTCGTAATTTTTTCAGGATTTTCAGATATTTTGATCTTGGCGGTGAAATCGGTTTCTCCCGGCTTTTTGATGGCAGCCAGTTTGTATACGCCGCCGAAGGCAGGATTATCTGCGGAGGTAATGAGATTGGTACCTACTCCCCAGGAGGTGATGGCTGCGCCCTGAGATTTTAAACTGTGGATCAGGTATTCGTCCAGATCGCTGGAAGCGGCGATGACGGCATCGGTAAAACCGGCTTCATCAAGCATTTTCCGGGCTTTTTTGGACAGATAAGCCAGGTCGCCGCTGTCAAGACGGATGCCATAAAGTTTGGAATGAATACCCTGCTCCCGCATTTTCCGGAAGACTTTGATGGCGTTTGGTACGCCGGATTTTAATGTATCGTAGGTGTCGACCAGCAAAATGCAGGCGTCGGGATACATATCGGCATAGGTCTGGAAGGCAGTGTACTCATCGGCAAAACTCATGATCCAGGCATGGGCATGGGTACCCTGTACGGGAATGCCGAAAAGTTCGCCGGCCAGAACATTGGATGTACCGGTACAGCCGCCGATGACGGCCGCCCTTGCGCCCAGAGTACCGGCGTCAGGGCCCTGAGCTCTGCGCAGACCAAATTCCATGATGCCTCCGCCGGCGGCATAATCCACACGGGAGGCCTTGGTGGCAATCAGACTCTGGTGATTAATGATATTTAAAATGGTCGTTTCCACCAACTGGGCTTCCATGATCGGCGCAATGACCTTCACAAGAGGTTCTTTGGGGAAGACCACGCTGCCTTCAGGCACAGCGTAAATATCTCCGCTGAAATGAAAACCTGCCAGATAGGACAGGAAATCTTCATGGAAAATATGCAGGCTGCGCAGGTAGTCGATATTGTCATAGGAAAAGCTCAGATTTTTAATATAGTCGATGACCTGCTCCAGGCCGCAGGCTATGGCATAGGAACTTCCGCTGGGATTACTGCGGTAGAACATATCAAAAACAACGGTATCCTGATTGCCGTTGAGAAAATATCCCTGCATCATGGTCAGTTCATATAAGTCAGTCATCATGGTCAGATTGTTGGAAAACATATTCTTTTACTCCTCTGTTCCAATACGAATAGTTGATTCACCCAAAGGGGTGATGTATTCACTGTTCACATATCCTTTGTAACTCTCTTTATCTCCGGTCAGTACTTCCACCAGGGCATAATCTGTATTCTCTACAAACTCCAGCACCTTGAGATGGGTCATCGGAACGAGACTGGTCAGCGCTTCGGAACTGCTGCTGGGTGCGGAACGCAGGGTCAGGGACTGGTGGACGTCCGCCACATAGACATCGCTGCTCTCCTCCGTTTCCTCTGTGGAAGAAGCAGAAACGGTATCTTCAACAGAAGAAGGCAGAGAGATGGAACTCATCGCGTCCTTGCTGGGTATGGTGAAGTAGAGAAACAAAAAACCGGTAAAGATCATTCCGGTGATAAACACGACGCAAAGAAGAGATACAATGAATTTTTTAATCATATGGACTCCTTTCTGTCATTGTATTGAGGAAGAAATCAGTTGGTTTCTTTCTATTATTATCGCAAAGTGATGATTTATATACATTTACCACAACGATTAAATGATATTTTACCACAATGTTATTAAAAGCGCCAGTCCCAAAGGCGGAAAGTCGCTTTCGGCAAGATTTCCAATTGACTTTTTACGGTGGGTGGTATATGATGATTACTGTTCACTTCCAATGCGGATTCCGTCGGGATGCGTATTTGGACGAAAGAGAATCGCGGAAAGAAAACGCAGACGGAGACAGTAAGGATCTTTGAAAGCTCCCAGTGAGACGGAGACAGTGGAAACCCGTTGTGAGTAGAGGATGTCTGAATATCACTCCTGAGTTGCGCTGCTGAAAGACCATAGTAGGCGGCGACGGAATCTCACCGTTATCAGAGAAACATATGGTAGTATGTAAAGGTGGTATAGTGAAACCTGTAGGCTTTCATCCTGTTACGGATGGAAGCTTTTTTGTTTCATAGAAAAATATGGCCACTGATTTATCATAATATGGAGGGAAAAAAGTGTATAAGAAAGTTTCGACAAATCTCAACTTTGTGGACAGAGAAAAAGAAACCGTAAAATTCTGGAATGAACATGATGTATTCCGGAAAAGTATGGAAGAAAAAGAAGGATGCCCGGTCTATACTTTTTATGACGGGCCGCCAACGGCCAATGGAAAACCACATATCGGCCACGTGCTGACCCGTGTAATCAAAGATATGATTCCGCGGTATAAAACCATGAAAGGATACATGGTGCCGCGAAAGGCCGGATGGGATACCCATGGTCTGCCGGTAGAGCTGGAAGTGGAAAAACTGCTGGGTCTTGACGGAAAAGAACAGATTGAAGAATATGGTCTGGATCCGTTTATCCAGAAATGTAAAGAATCCGTGTGGAAATATAAAGGAATGTGGGAAGACTTCTCCGGTACCGTAGGTTTCTGGGCGGATATGGATGATCCATACGTAACTTACCATGACGATTATATCGAATCGGAGTGGTGGGCATTAAAAACCATCTGGGATAAAGGGCTTTTATATAAAGGATTTAAAATTGTTCCTTATTGTCCGCGCTGTGGAACTCCTCTGTCTTCGCATGAGGTGGCGCAGGGATATAAAGCAGTAAAAGAACGTTCAGCCATCGTTCGTTTTAAAGTAGTAGGCGAAGACGCCTGCTTCCTGGCATGGACCACGACGCCATGGACTCTGCCGTCCAACGTGGCGCTTTGTGTGAATCCAGAAGAAACCTACTGTAAAGTAAAAGCGGCAGACGGTTATGTGTATTATATGGCAGAAGCGCTTCTGGATAAGGTTCTGGGCGGTCTGGCAGAGGAAGGTCAGCCGGCCTATGAGGTGCTGGAGTCCATGAAAGGCGCGGATCTTGAGCATAAAGAATACGTTCCTCTTTTTGCGGCTGCCGGCGAAGCTGCAAAAAAACAACGCAAAAAAGCGCATTATGTGACCTGTGACGACTATGTAACCATGTCCGACGGTACAGGTATCGTTCACATTGCGCCGGCCTTTGGTGAAGACGACTCCCGGATCGGCAGAAACTATGGTCTGCCATTTGTACAGTTTGTCAACGGAAAAGGAGAAATGACAGAGGAAACCGCTTATGCCGGAACTTTTGTCAAAGATGCCGATCCGCAGATTTTAAAAGATCTTGACGCAGAAGGATTGTTATTTGACGCACCGAAGTTTGAGCATGATTATCCGTTCTGCTGGCGATGTGACACTCCGCTGATCTATTATGCAAGAGAGTCCTGGTTCATCAAGATGACTGCAGTCAAAGAAGATCTGATCCGCAACAATAACACCATCAACTGGATTCCGGAGAGCATCGGTAAGGGACGCTTCGGAGACTGGCTTGAGAACGTTCAGGACTGGGGTATTTCCAGAAACCGTTACTGGGGTACGCCGCTGAATATCTGGTACTGTGAGGATTGCGGTCATATGCATTCAATCGGAAGCCGCGAAGAGCTCTTCGAGATGAGCGGCAATGAGGCAGC
>ENA-ORMO01003511-ORMO01003511.1-human-gut-metagenome-genome-assembly--contig:-NODE-3511-length-10065-cov-2.638362_pt1 | contig 10065 bp, 17 predicted proteins | sample MGYA00242106_ERZ509001 | MGnify/ENA primary metagenome ERZ509001 (study PRJEB26280, sample SAMEA2338736) | human gut metagenome | biome: human gut; feature: human-associated habitat; material: faeces... | reverse complement strand
GACAACAGCGGGGCCAAAGAGGTTCTCTGTATCCGCGTACTGGGTGGCACGGGCAAGCGCTATGCCACCATCGGCGATAAAATTGTGGTGACCGTGAAGAGCGCCACCCCGTCGGGCGACATCAAGAAAGGCGCCGTGTCGAAAGCGATCGTGGTACGGACCAAAAAAGAGATCCGCCGTCCGGACGGGTCGTATATCCGTTTCGACGACAACGCCGTGGTGCTGCTCAACAACGCCGGCGAAATGCGCGGTACGCGTATCTTCGGTCCGGTGGCCCGCGAACTCCGCGACGCCAACATGAAGATCATCTCGCTGGCGCCGGAAGTGCTGTAATACACACACCTTTAACAAACACACAGAAATGTCGACCAAATTACATATCAAAAAAGGGGACACGGTGTACGTCAATGCAGGCGACAACAAGGGCCAGCAGGGCAAAGTGCTCGAGGTGCTTGTCGAAAAGCAGCGCGCCATCGTCGAAGGGGTCAATATGGTGAGCAAACACACCAAACCCAACGCCGCCAATCCCCAGGGCGGTATCGTGAAGCAGGAAGCGCCGATCCACATCAGCAACCTGCAGCCGCTCGATCCCAAAACCGGGAAACCGACCCGCGTGGGACGCAAGAAGAACGATAAAGGCAAACTGGTCCGCGTGGCCGTCAAATCAGGGGAGGAGATCAAATAATGGCATACGTACCTTCACTCAAGACCAAATACAAAGAGGAGATCGCTCCCGCTTTGATGAAAGAGTTCGGTTACAAGAGCATCATGCAGGTACCGAAGCTCGAAAAGATCGTCATCAACCAGGGTATCGGTGCGGCCGTTGCCGACAAGAAACTGGTGGAAGTGGCCCAGAACGAACTCTCGACCATCGCCGGCCAGCGCGCCGTGCAGACCCGTTCCAAGAAGGACATCTCGAACTTCAAGCTGCGTAAGCAGATGCCGATCGGGGTGCGCGTCACCCTGCGCCGCGAACGCATGTACGAATTCCTGGAACGTCTGATCGCCGTATCGCTGCCGCGTATCCGCGACTTCAAGGGGATCAACGACAAGTTCGACGGACAGGGCAACTATACCTTGGGTATCCAGGAACATATCATCTTCCCGGAAATCGACATCGACAAGATCACGAAGATCTTCGGCGTGGAAATCACGTTCGTCACCACCGCCGGGAACGACACGGAGGCTTACGCGCTGCTCAAACAGTTCGGCCTTCCTTTTAAAAACGCTAAAAAGAACTAAGCCATGGCAAAAGAATCGATGAAAGCCCGCGAAGTGAAACGGGCCAAGCTGGTGGCGAGATATGCAGCGAAACGCAAGGCTCTGAAAGAGGCCGGCGACTATGCGGGGCTGGCCAAACTGCCGAAAAACTCGAACCCGATCCGCCTGCATAACCGTTGCCAGATCACCGGCCGTCCGAAAGGCTATATGCGCCAGTTCGGCATCAGCCGTATCCAGTTCCGTGAAATGGCATCCGCAGGCCTGCTGCCGGGTGTGAAGAAGGCGAGCTGGTAACCGGCCGTTCCGGTTTGAATACCGCTGCGGCCGCTTTATGGAGCCGCAAACGATAAAAGGAGTTCCGCCGTCGCGGAACTCCTTTTTTGTCGTCCGAGCCTCCCCGTCCCATCCGGCGGAATCGGGGAAAGCGATAAAAACCCGGCTAATAATTTGATTATTAATGAATAGTTTGTAACTTTGCCACTCTTTGTGGATGCTCGTGTAATCCCTTTACGTGGGAGGATCGCGCGTAACGCATTGAAAAACAACAAACAATACAATCATTTTTAACCATGACAGATCCGATAGCAGATCTTCTGACCCGTATCAGAAACGCGGTGAAAGCCAACCACAAAGTGGTTGAAGCTCCCGGCTCGAAAATCAAGCAAGAGATCGTACGCATCCTGCACGAACAGGGCTACATCCTCGCTTACAAATTCGGAACCAACGAAAAAGGCTTCTCGACGATCAAGATCGCCCTGAAGTACCATCCGGAGACCAAAACTCCGGCGATCAAGGCCCTGACGCGCGTGAGCCGTCCCGGTCTGCGCCGTTATGCCAGCGTGGCCGATATGCCGCGCGTGATGAACGGCCTGGGCATCGCCATCGTTTCGACCTCCAAAGGTATCATGACCGACAAGCAGGCCCGCAACGAGAATGTGGGCGGCGAAGTGCTGTGTTACGTATATTAATCCAACAAACCAGACGATACAATGTCAAGAATCGGAAAATTACCTGTAAACCTGCCTAAAGGCGTTACCGTTACCGTTGGCGCCGATAATGTGGTAAGCGTGAAAGGCCCTCTCGGACAGCTTTCGCAGAAAGTGGATCCGGACATCACCGTGAAGGTCGAGGGAGAAGAGATCCATGTAACACGGCCCACCGACCAGCCGCGGCACCGTTCCATGCACGGCCTGTACCGCGCCCTGATCGCCAACATGGTCCACGGCGTATCGACCGGCTATGAGACCAAACAGGAACTCATCGGCGTCGGTTTCAAAGCCGAAGTGAAAGGCCAGATCCTCGAACTGAGTCTGGGGTATTCGCACGACATCCATATCCTGTTGCCGGCCGAAGTGAAAGCCGAGGCTTTCGCCGAAAAGAAAGGCAACCCGATCCTGACCCTCAAGAGTGCCGACAAGCAGCTCCTCGGACAGGTGGCGGCCAAGATCCGCTCGCTGCGCAAGCCGGAACCGTACAAGGGCAAAGGTATCAAGTTCGTAGGCGAACAACTGCGCCGCAAGGCAGGGAAGTCAGCTAACTCCAAATAACAGTTAAGAAGACAATGGCACTGAATAAAATAGCAAGACGCGCACGCATCAAGATGCGCATTCGCAAGATCGTTAACGGTACGGCCGAAGCGCCGCGCCTGACGGTTTTCCGCAGCAACAAGCAGATTTACGCCCAGCTGATCGACGATAAGGCCGGCCGTACCCTCGCCGCAGCCTCTTCGCTGGACAAGGAAGTGGCCGAAGCCGCCAAAGGCAAGACCAAGACCGAAGTGGCCGCCCTCGTAGGGAAAGCCGTAGCCGCCAAAGCCATCGCCGCAGGGATTTCCAGCGTGGCTTTCGACCGCAACGGCTACCTGTACCACGGCCGTGTGAAACAACTGGCCGATGCCGCACGCGAAGGCGGGCTTAAATTCTAAACCAAGACCAACGAAAAACCATGTCAACGAACAATATAAAGAAAGTACGCACCAGCGACATCGAGCTTAAGGACCGTCTGGTAAGCATACAGCGTGTAACGAAAGTTACCAAAGGGGGGCGGACCTTCACCTTTTCCGCCATCGTCGTGGTCGGGAACGAGAACGGCATCGTAGGCTACGGCCTCGGCAAGGCTTCCGAAGTGACCACGGCTATCGCCAAGGGCGTCGAAGACGCCAAGAAGAACCTGATCAAAGTGCCGGTGCTCAAAGGGACCATCCCGCACGAACAGGTGGCCAAGTTCAGCGGTTCGCGCGTGCTGCTGCGTCCGGCTTCGCCCGGTACCGGCGTGATCGCCGGGGGCGCCATGCGCGCCGTGCTGGAAAGCGTGGGCGTGAAAAACGTGCTGGCCAAGAGCAAAGGTTCGTCGAACCCGCACAACCTGGTGAAAGCCACGGTAGCCGCGCTCGCCGAACTGCGCGACCCGGTGACTATCGCCGAGACCCGCGGTATTTCACTGACCAAAGTATTCAACGGGTAATCCCGTACCTTAAACCACACAGAACTACAGCGAAATGGCAATAGTTAAGATCACCCAGACCAAAAGCCGCATCGGTGCTTCCAAGCAGCAGCGCGCCAATCTGGACGCTCTCGGACTGCGCAAGATCCGCCAGAGCGTGGAACACAACAAATGCCCGGAAATCATGGGCATGGTCGAGAAAGTGAAACATCTCGTCAGCGTCGAAGAAGTTAAATAACCGGCTTTTCAAAAACAGACACAACAATGAACCTCAGTAATATCAAACCCGCCAAAGGCTCTACGCACAGCGAAAAACGCATCGGCCGCGGACAGGGGTCGGGTTACGGCGGAACCTCGACGCGCGGCCACAAAGGGGCCCAGTCGCGTTCGGGCTACAAACACAAACGCGGTTTCCAGGGCGGTCAGATGCCGTTGCAGCGCCGTCTGCCGAAATTCGGCTTCACGAATATCGACAAAGTGGTGTTCAAGACCGTCAACCTCGTCTCCATCGAAGCATTGGCCGCCAAAGGCATCACGACCATCGGCCAGGCCGAACTGGTGGCTGCCGGGCTGGTATCCCGCAACGACGCGGTGAAAGTGCTCGGAACCGGGGCGCTGACCCGAAAAGTGGACGTTACGGCGCACGCCTTCTCGAAATCGGCCCAGGCCGCTATCGAGGCGCAGGGCGGAACCGCGACCAAACTCTAATCATCCACTTTTTTAGCTCCGGCTCATGAAAAAATTAATAGACACCATTCGGAACATCTTCAAGATCGAAGAGCTGCGCAACCGTATCCTCTACACCTTGGGGCTGCTTCTGATCTACCGGCTGGGGAGCTTCGTGGTGCTTCCGGGGCTTAACCCCGAAGCGCTCAGCGGCTCCGGCCTCCAGAAACAGACCGCGGACGGGATCCTGGGGCTGCTCGACATCTTCTCCGGGGGGGCGTTCTCCAATGCCTCCATTTTCGCGCTGGGGATCATGCCCTACATCTCGGCGTCGATCGTGATCCAGTTGCTGGGGATCGCCATTCCCTACTTCCAGAAACTCCAGAAAGAAGGGGAGAGCGGCCGTCGCAAGATCAACCAGTGGACGCGCTATCTGACCATCGGCATCCTGCTGCTCCAGGCTCCGGCCTACCTGGCCAACCTGCATTACCAGTTGCCGCAGTCGGCTTTCGTGCTCGGGAACTCGTTCCTGTTCACGTTCAGCGCGACGATGGTGCTGATCGCAGGAACCATGTTCGTGATGTGGCTCGGCGAGAAGATCACCGACAAGGGGATCGGCAACGGGGTCTCCCTGATCATTATGATCGGGATCATCGCGCGGTTGCCGCATGCGTTCCTGGCCGAACTCAACGCCCGGTTCACGACCGCCGGCGGCGGATTCGTGATGCTGATCGTCGAACTGGTGCTCCTGTTCCTGGTATTCGCCGGGACGATCGCGCTGGTGCAGGCCGTACGGAAAATACCGGTACAGTATGCCAAGCGTATCGTGGGTAACAAGCAGTACGGCGGTGTGCGCCAGTACATTCCGCTGAAAATCAACGCAGCCGGCGTGATGCCGATCATCTTCGCTCAGGCGATCATGATGCTGCCGCTGATCTTCACCAAGTTCGAAGCCACCCAGGGACTCGGGGCCGTGTTCGGCAACATCTACGGTTTCTGGTACAACCTCGTGTTCGGCGTACTGGTGATGGCGTTCACCTATTTCTATACCGCGATCACCATCAACACCAACCAGATGGCCGACGACATGAAGCGCAACGGCGGTTTCATCCCGGGGATCAAACCGGGGAAACAGACGGCCTCCTATCTGGATACCGTCATGACCCGGATCACCCTGCCGGGGTCGATCTGTCTGGCCATCGTCGCCATTCTGCCCGTGTTCGCGCACATGATCGGAGTGGACGGCCAGTTCGCCCTGTTCTACGGGGGAACGTCGCTGCTGATTCTCGTGGGCGTCGTGCTCGATACTTTGCAGCAGATCGAGTCGCACCTGTTGCTGCGTCACTATGACGGCCTGATGAAAAGCGGACGTATGAAAGGACGCATGAATTAGTTTCCGTATCGGGAAGGGGCGGAAGACATCCGTCTTCGCCCCGTATTAAGGAGTGGACGGCGATTCCGCCGTTCACTTTCCCCGATGATAGGGACTCCATGCGGCTACGGAACCATAACGAAAGAAAGGGTTCTTTTATATATACACCAAATGATATACCTGAAAACCAAAGAGGAGATCGAACTGCTCCGTCAGAGCAACCGACTCGTCAGCCGTACGCTGGCCCTCGTGGGGCGCAACATCCGACCGGGTGTCACCACCGCGGAGCTGGACAGCCTGGCCGAAGAGTACATCCGCTCGCACGGCGCGGTGCCGAATTTCAAAGGTTACGGAGGCTTCCCCGCCACGCTCTGCATGTCGGTCAACGAACAGATCGTACACGGGATTCCGTCGGGTTACGCATTGCGGGAAGGCGACATTCTGTCGGTGGACTGCGGCGCATTTATGAACGGTTTTCATGGCGATTCCGCCTACACGTTTGCGGTAGGAGAGGTGGCCCCGCGTACTCGGGAGCTGCTGGATGTCACCAAGGAAGCCCTTTATAGAGGTGTAGCGCAGGCGAGAGTGGGGAATAGGATTGGCGATATTTCCCACGCCGTACAGGAATATGCCCAAAGCCACGGCATGACCGTCGTCCGCGAAATGGTCGGCCACGGCCTGGGGCGCAGCCTGCATGAGGAACCGCAGGTCCCGAACTACGGGAAACGCGGCAGCGGTCCTCAGCTCAAAGCCGGGATGGTGCTCTGCATAGAGCCTATGATCAACCTCGGTACCCGTAATGTAATCTTTGAAAAGGACGGTTGGACTGTCAGAACCGCCGACCGCAAGCCCTCCGCCCACTTCGAGTTCGCTGTGGCGATCACGGACGAAGGGCCGGATGTCCTCACCACGTTTGAGTATATCGAAAAAGGGCTGCCCATCGACTGAGAAGCCGGCGAGCGCCCGACCGCAATGCTTAAAAACCAACACTGAATGGCCAAACAAGCTGCAATCGAAAAGGACGGTACCATTATCGAAGCCCTGTCCAACGCCATGTTCCGCGTGGAGCTGGACAACGGCCACATAATCACCGCCCACATCTCCGGAAAGATGAGGATGCACTACATCAAGATTCTGCCCGGGGACAAGGTAAAGGTAGAAATGTCGCCCTACGACCTCACCAAGGGGCGCATCTCGTTCCGTTACAAGTAACGTTTCGGAAGGCGGGCCGCGAAGGTTCCCCTCCAAAATCAAACCACTCAAAACGATGAAAGTCAGAGCATCCATCAAAAAACGCAGCGAAGACTGCAAGATCGTACGCCGCAAAGGCCGCGTGTACGTGATCTGCAAGAAAAACCCGAAACTCAAGATGCGTCAGGGTTAGTCCCCACCGGCAGAGCTTCAGGAATTCACTGAGTTTTACGAATTTCAAAGAAAAAGAACAGAACTTATGGCACGTATTGTCGGAGTCGACTTACCTAAGAACAAACGGGGCGTAATCGGCCTCACCTATATCTACGGCATCGGTCGCAGCACGGCCGCCCGGATCCTCGCCAAAGCAGGCATCGATCAGGATACCAAAGTGAAAGACTGGACCGACGAGCAGGTCGGCGCTATCCGTAACGTGATCGCAGGCGAAGGTATCCGTGTGGAAGGCGAGCTGCGTTCGACCATCCAGCTCAACATCAAACGCCTGATGGATATCGGTTGCTACCGCGGCATCCGCCACCGCCTGGGCCTGCCCGTTCGCGGCCAGAGCACCAAGAACAACGCGCGCACCCGCAAGGGACGCAAGAAGACCGTTGCGAACAAGAAAAAGGCAACCAAGTAGTTAACCGGTTATCCTAACTCCAATTAGGCATAAAATTATGGCAAAGAAAACAGGATCAGTAAAGAAGAAAGTCGTCAAAGTTGACGCGCTTGGTCAGGCACATATCCACTCCACCTTCAACAACGTCATCGTTACGCTGACCAACGGAGAAGGACAGGTGATCAGCTGGAGCTCGGCCGGTAAGATGGGCTTCCGCGGTTCCAAGAAAAACACCCCGTATGCCGCCCAGACCGCAGCGCAGGATTGCGCCAAGGTGGCCTACGACCTGGGGTTGCGCAAAGTGAAAGTGTACGTGAAAGGGCCGGGCGCGGGCCGCGAATCGGCGATCCGCACCATCAACGGTGCCGGGATCGAAGTGGTCGAAATCATCGACGTGACCCCGCTGCCCCATAACGGTTGCCGTCCGCCGGCACGTCGTCGTGTCTGATCCTTGCGTCCGGTTCGACGCCGGGGGGCCGGGGAGAGGATGCTATAGGGAATATTGGGAGGGATGCCGGGATGCATGCCGTCCGTAAACCCGAAGCGGGAATCGACCGGGAATCCGCCGCGGAACACACCGGAAAAGGACAAGCGGATAAATTTTACCACACTTTTCAACAAAAGACAAAAAAGTAAAAAGATAAAATGGCACGTTATACAGGACCAAGAACCAAAATCGCCCGTAAATTCGGCGAACCGATCTTCGGCTCGGACACCTCTTTCGAAAAGAAAAACTATCCTCCGGGACAGCACGGTCTGAACCGCCGTCGCAAGAAAGTTTCGGAATACGGCGTGCAGCTGAAAGAAAAACAGAAGGTGAAAGCCCTTTACGGTATGCTCGAAAAGCAGTTCCGCCGCACCTTCGAGGCGGCCGAACGCGCAGGGGGCGTTACCGGCGAAGTGCTGCTCCAGCTCCTGGAGTCGCGTCTGGACAACGTCGTTTACCGCATGGGCATCGCCCCGACGCGGGCAGCGGCGCGCCAGCTCGTATCGCACCGTCACATCACGGTGGACGGCGAAGTTGTCAATATTCCGTCGTATTCGCTCAAACCGGGGCAGATCGTTGCCGTGCGCGAAAAATCGAAGGCGCTGGAAGTGATCCAGAACGCCCTGGGTTCGACCCAGCGCAGCCGGTTCTCGTGGATCGAGTGGGATGCCTCGTCCATGTCGGGGAAATTCATGCAGAAACCCGAACGGGCGGAAATTCCCGAAAATATCAACGAACAACTGATCGTCGAACTCTATTCTAAATAGTCATTAATCGAGGAGCACAAAACACTATGGCAATATTAGCATTCCAGAAGCCCGAAAAGGTGATCATGCTCGACTCCACGGCATCCTTCGGACGGTTCGAATTCCGTCCGCTGGAGCCCGGTTTCGGCATCACCGTGGGTAATGCACTCCGCCGAATACTGCTGTCGTCACTCGAGGGTTACGCCTTTACCACGGTACACATTCCGGGCGTGGACCACGAGTTCGCTTCCATCCCCGGAGTGATGGAGGAGATGATAGAAATCATTCTGAACCTGAAACAGGTGCGTCTGGTACGGACCGTCGAGAACGTGGAATCGGAAAAAGTCACCGTGAATGTGACCGGGGTCACCGAGCTTACCGCCGGCTACCTTTCGAACTTCATGACCGGTTTCAAAGTCCTCAATCCCGACCTGCTGATCTGCCGCCTCGAACCCGACGTGAAATTCCAGATGGAACTCACCATCGGCAAAGGGCGCGGTTACGTGCCCGCCGAAGAGAACCGCCCTTCGGATGCTCCGTTCGGGCTGCTCCCGATTGACTCGATTCACACACCCATCAAGAATGTTAAGTATTCGGTCGAAAACTACCGCGTGGAGCAGAAGACCGACTACGAAAAACTGACCATCGAAATCACCACCGACGGCTCCATCCATCCGAAAGACGCCCTCAAAGAGGCCGCCAAGATCCTGATTTTCCACTTCATGCTCTTCTCCGACGAGAAGATCACCCTGGAAACCGAGGAAAAGGCAGCTACCGAGGAGTTCGACGAGGATATTCTGCACATGCGCCAACTGCTCAAGACCAAACTCACCGAGCAGGACCTTTCCGTGCGTGCGCTGAACTGCCTGAAAGCGGCCGAGGTGGAGACCCTGGGCGAGCTGGTGCGTTTCCAACGCAGCGACCTGCTGAAATTCCGCAATTTCGGCAAGAAGTCGCTCTCCGAACTGGACGAACTGCTCGAAAGCCTGAACCTCCACTTCGGGATGGACGTGGCTAAGTACAAACTTGACAAAGACTAAACACAACCATGAGACATAACAGAACCATCAACCACCTGGGCCGCCAGGCTTCGCACCGAAAGGCCCTGATGGCGAACATGGCAGCGTCGCTGATCCTGCACAAACGCATTAACACCACCGTGGCGAAAGCCAAGGCGCTGCGCACTTTCGTGGAACCGATCATCACCAAATCGAAAGACGATTCCACCCACTCGCGCCGTATGGTATTCGCGTATCTGAAGAACAAGCAGGCCGTCGCCGAACTGTTCCGCGAAGTGGCTCCGAAAATCGCAGACCGTCCG
>ENA-ORMO01003508-ORMO01003508.1-human-gut-metagenome-genome-assembly--contig:-NODE-3508-length-10079-cov-2.337291_pt1 | contig 10079 bp, 9 predicted proteins | sample MGYA00242106_ERZ509001 | MGnify/ENA primary metagenome ERZ509001 (study PRJEB26280, sample SAMEA2338736) | human gut metagenome | biome: human gut; feature: human-associated habitat; material: faeces... | reverse complement strand
GAAACTGCCATGAGATGATCTCTTCCTCGTCTTGCTTGACCGCCGCACTCCTTGCCGGCGTACTCGCCGGCGCCCCAGCTTACGCCACCGCGGACGCCCCATCTCAAGCTATCGGCCCGTCCGTTGTGATCGGACGGGCTTTTTGGTGGGTATCATGGTTGAACGATCTTGAGGAGGTTTTCCCTACATGGAATTGTTTGAGCCGATTCTTCATTTCTTTGAGCAGTGGTGGGTCCACAACATCATCTGGGCCGGCATCTTGGCGATAGGTACCGCCGTTGCCGCCAAAGTCGTTTCCAAGACGCTGCGTCACCTGCTCAACCGCGACGATAACCCGCTTCCGGCATCGAGCATCTTCATCAACATTGCGCGCGCCGTCATCTGGATGGTCGGCGGCAGTTTTATCCTCGACAACTGCTTTGGCATTAACGCAAACGCGCTCGTCGCCGCTCTTGGCGTCGGCGGCATTGCCATCTCGCTCGGCTTTCAGGACACGCTGTCGAACCTTATCGGCGGCATGCAGGTGACCTTTATGGGCATCATCAAGCCCGGCGACAATATCGAGGTCGGCGGCGTGTCGGGCGTGGTACAGGACATCACCTGGCGCCACACGACCATCGAGGATGCCTACGGGCAGACCATCATTGTGCCCAACTCCAACATCTCCAAGGACACGCTCGTGCATCTGATGCCCTTTGGGCGCGTGGCCGTGCCCGTTGCCGTAAAGGACACGTCTAAATGGGCTTCCCTTGACGCGCTGGCAGACGAGCTGACCAGCGCCACCAAGGCCGCCGTGCTTCCCATCTCGGGCTTTGACCAGGAGCCCTACGTGCTCTTTAGCGAAATCGGCGACTTTGGCATCAAGGGCAAGATCATCTTTATCGTCAGTGACGACAGCACCACACTCACCGCTGCCGACGCCTGCATCCGCGCTATCGCTCCCATCATCGCCTAAAGCACCACAAAGGGGACAGTGAACTGCCTCCCATTTCTTTGACATCGGAAAATGGGAGGTTTTCATTCGTGGTACCATAGTTCATACAGTTGTTTAAACGACTAAGGGAGCAAACTATGGAAGAGGCCTACCGTCAAGCACGCAAGCGCGGCGAGCAAGGACGTCGACGCGCCATTAGCCAAAGCGAGCATCCATACCTTACGGACCTCGACAGTTTGGTTGCCCAGCTCCCCCTAGGTCAGCGAGAGAATGTCGGCCTGCGGGATATTCCGCTCGAAATGGTTGTCGGCACGGTTACCAAGGGCCGTCAGTCCGCCTTTTCATGCAACTTTATGCCCCTGCTGCCGTTTAGCACCGAGTTCGCCCGCAAGTGGTCCAACCTCTACGACATTCAGGTAACCGAGGGCTATCGCGACCCCATCATTGTCACCGAGTTCATGCATCGGTTCTATGTCCAGGAGGGCAACAAGCGCGTCAGCGTCCTCAAATTCCTGGACGCCCCGACGGTTTCGGCCAAGGTCACCCGTCTCTATCCCGGCAAATGGGATTCCGTCGAAAGCCGCCTGTACGGCGAGTTCTGCGCGTTTTGGCGCGTCTGCCCCCTATACGAGATCGAGTTCTCGCGCGAAGGAAGCTACGAAACGCTCGCCAAGATGCTCGGTCAGAACCTTATCGAAAAATGGCCCCAGAAAAAGGTCGACTACCTGCGCCACACCTTCCTACTCTTTAAGCGCGCCTACCTTCGCGCGGGCGGCGACCACCTGGACATTACGCCCGCCGACGCCATGCTCGTCTACCTCAATGTGTACAACCAGGACCGCCTGCTGGATACGCCGACAGATATCGTCGTAAACCGCCTGTGCAAGATCTGGCGCGAACTGGTCATCGCCGGGAAAAGTGACGAGGACAAGGTCGATCTTGTCGAAGCGCCAAACGTCGATGAGGAGGAGTTGCCCGCCAAGTCCACCTCCGGCATGCTCAACTTCTTTATGGGCAAGACCGTCTATTCGGCGGCCAACCCCCTGCGCATCGCCTTTATCCATGAATTCACCTGTGCGACGTCGAGCTGGGACAGGCTGCACGACCAAGGGCGTCAGTATCTCGATGAGCACTTTGGCGGTATCGTGCGCACCGAGGCGTTTGAGGACTGTCACGATCCGGACGTGTTCTACGCCGCCGTGGAAACGGCTGTCAAACATGGAGCAAACGTCATCTTCTCGACCTCGCACCGCCTGATGGAATACACGCTCAGGGCTGCCGTTGAATATCCCCGGGTTCGGTTCCTTAACTGCTCCATCGGTCTTCCTCACCAAAGCGTCCGTTCGTACTTTGGCAAGATGTACGAAGCAAAGTTTCTCCTGGGCGCCCTTGCCGCCAGCATGGCGGACAACCACCGCATCGGTTACCACGCGTCGGTCTTCGCCTCGGGCGCACTCAGCGAGATCAACGCCTTTGCGATTGGCGCCTCGCTGCTCGACCCCCGTGCGCAAATTATCCTAACCTGGGGCGATGTGCCCGCCGGAGGCCTTGCCGAGGCCATGTGCCGCGAAGGCGTGAGCGTCATGACCGGCGCCGATATGTCAAAGTCGCTCGAAGACCCCACGGCCTACGGACTCCACCGCCTGGTCGATGGCAAGGTTGCCGGCATTGCCATGCCGGTATGGAACTGGGGCCGATACTACGAGCTTATCGTGCGAAGTCTGCTGCATGGCACCTGGGACGAGACCAGTGACGACAGCCGGGTCCGCGCCGTCAACTACTGGTATGGCATGAGCTCGGGCGTTATCGACATTCGCTACGCTCCGGGCCTGCCCTATCAGACGCGCAAGCTTGTTCAGCTCCTCCGCAATGGCATCGTCGAGGGCTCCATCAATCCATTTGGCGGCGAGCTCCATAGCCAAGACGGCGTGGTGCAGATTGAGGGCTTTCCCCCACTGCCGAGCACGCAAATCGTCGAGATGGACTGGCTGGCAGACAACGTGGTGGGCACCATTCCGCAGCCTGACGATGAGCCGAAGGTCCGTGCTCTATGAAAATCCTTGCCATAGCCGATACCGAAGAGCGATGCCTGTGGGAGTGCTTTCGCAAGGAACGCTTTGAGGGTGTCGACCTAATTTTGTCCGCTGGCGATCTGGACCCGGACTATCTTGAGTTTTTGGTCACGGTCATCAACAGACCGCTCATCTACGTGCGTGGCAATCACGATGACCGCTACGCGCGTCATGCACCGGGCGGCTGCATCTGTGTCGAAGACACCGTGTACGTGTATCGCGGCGTCCGCATTGCGGGGCTTGGCGGCTCCATGCGCTATCGAGATGGCGCTAACATGTACACCGAGCGCGAGATGGCCAAGCGCATGCGTAAGCTGTCCCGCAAAGTGAGGATGGTCGGCGGCTGCGACATCTTGCTCACCCATGCGCCCGCCGCCGGCGTGGGCGATCTGGACGATCTGCCGCATCGGGGATTCGAATGCTTTAACACAGCGCTCGAGACATGGAATCCCGACTACATGGTGCACGGGCATGTGCACCAATGCTATGTTCGCGACTTTCAACGCGAACGCCAGCACGCATGCGGGGCAACGATCATCAACGCCTGCGGCTATACGCAGTTTGAGCTGGACGAGGCGCGCTACCCCATCCGTGGATGGCAGGCAGCCTGGCTCAATTCGCAAACCATGCGCCGCGAGCTCAAGCGCCACGAGGCAATCGAGTCCTCAACCGCCAGAACCCCCTGGTAACCACCACAAAGGGGACAGGTGCCTTTGTGGTGGTTCCGGACATCTCGACACTACAGCGCGGCGATGACCTTATCGCCCATCTGGGTCGTGCCGAGGATCTTATCGGCAGGGGTACTGGCATCGGCGATGTCGCGGGTGCGCCAGCCTTCGTCAAGCACACGTACCACGGCATTTTCGATCCAAGCAGCCTGCTCACCCATGTCGAGCGCGTACGTGAGCAGCATTGCCGCCGACAGGATCTGCGCGAGCGGGTTAGCGATACCGAGCCCCGCGATGTCGGGCGCGCTGCCGGCGCTCGGCTCAAACAGCGACACGCCATCGCCCAGCGAAGCCGAGGCAAGCATGCCGAGCGATCCGGTAATCTGCGCCGCCTCGAGAGAATGTCGCCGAACATGTTCTCCGTAACTACGACGTCAAAGTCGGCCGGTCGGTTAATGAGCTGCATGGCGGCGTTGTCGACGAGCAGGTCCTCAAGCTCTACATCTGGATACTCCTCGTCATGCACGCGATGCACGACCTCACGCCACATGCGGCTCGTCTCCAATACATTGCGCTTGTCCACGCTTGTCACCTTGCCGCGGCGCTTGCGAGCTGCCTCGAACGCCTGGCGGGCGATGCGCTCAACTTCGTACTCGCGGTACTCCATTATGTCAACCGCGCGCTGGCCAGCCACAACGTCGGTGCCCGCACCGCCCTCGTCATAAAAGCGCTCGTGCTTGCCAAAGTAAATGCCACCGGTAAGTTCGCGGACGAGAACCATGTCAACGCCCTTGATGACTTCGGGACGAAGCGTCGATGCGCTGGCAAGTGCGTCGTAGATTTTTACAGGGCGAAGGTTGGTATAGAGGCCGAGTTCTTTGCGGATACGCAGCAAGCCTTGCTCGGGGCGCGGGACCGCCGGATCGGTCGAATCCCACTTTGGGCCACCGACGGATGCCAACAGCACGGCGTCCGACGCCTTTGCCGCCGCAAGGGTTTCATCGGGCAGCGGATTGCCGCACGCATCGATCGCCGCGCCACCAATCAGGTGATCCTCAAAGGCAAACTCTACGCCGGCGCGCTTGCCCACGGCAGCCAGCACCTTCTTACCCTCGGCAATAACCTCGGGCCCAATGCCGTCACCAGGAAGACAGCAGATCTTATAGGTCTTCTTCACGTTGCAGCTCCAGCTCTCGCTACTCGGCCCGTTTGCAAACGGATTATCCAGCTTGACCGTCATAATCGCTTACGCCTCCTGACCCTTTGCCGCGACAATCTTGGCACGCGTGCGCGCAACCAAACCGCCGGCCTCGATAATCTCGGCAATAAATGGCGGGAACGGCTCAGCTGTAAAAGTCTCGCCAGTACGCTCGTTGGTGATGACACCCGCATCGGTATCGACCTTCACGGTATCGCCGGCACAAATCGCATCGACAGCTTCGGGGCACTCCATAATGGGCAGGCCCACGTTAATGGCATTGCGATAGAAGATGCGTGCGAAGCTCTTGGCAATAACACACGACACCCCTGCAGCCTTAATGGCAACCGGGGCATGCTCACGCGAAGAACCGCAACCAAAGTTCTCCTCAGCCACAATGATGTCACCGGGCCTCACGGCAGAGGCAAACGCGGGATCAATATCCTCCATAGCATGCGCCGCCAAGTGCGCATGGTCGGACGAGTTCAGATACCGAGCAGGAATAATCACATCAGTATCAACGTCACGACCATATCGAAAAACCGAACCTTCAAAGTTCATATCATTCTCCGTTCAAACATGGAATGCGGGGGATTTGATATTTACTTACTTACTCGGACAGTCCTGCTCGCACGGAGAGCACATTAAGTGCTCTCCGGCTCGTGCGGAACTCGCGATCGACCAAACTCCGCGCCCCATCCCGGCGAGCGCTCGGGGACCGGTAACTTACAGGTGCGAGACGATCAGTTCCATCTGGCCTTCGAGGTCAATGGAGCTGACGGTGCTGGGTGCCAGCAGATGGCTTCCCTTGTGGACGGGGTCGCCGCAGACGGTGCCTTCGCCGTCGATGACCGACAGGCACATGAAGGGCCAGCGCTGCTCCAAGGTCTTGCTGCCGTTGACGCGCACGCGATCGACGGTGTAGCAGGGGTTAGACTCGAGCTCGGTCACGCCGTCCACCTCGGGCGCGACCACCGTGCCGTCGGTCGGAGCCTGAGCGTCAAAATCGATGCAATCGAGGCTCTGCTCAATGTGCAGCGGACGCAGTTTGCCGTCGGTGCCGGGACGGTCGTAGTCGTACAGGCGATATGTCACGTCGCTTGACTGCTGCGTCTCCAAAATGAGCGTGCCGGTCTTGATGGCGTGCACGGTACCGGAATCAATCTGGAAAAAGTCGCCCTTGTGGATCGGCAGTACGTTGAGCATGTCGTCCCAGCGGCCGTCCTCGATCATCCGTGCGGCCTCGGCGCGGTCATGCGCGCGCTGGCCGACGATGATCGTGGCGCCGGGCTCGCAGTCCAGCACATACCAGCACTCGGCTTTGCCCAGGCTGCCGTTCTCGTGCTTGGCAGCGTACTCGTCGTTGGGATGAATCTGGATCGAAAGGTCGTCCTTGGCGTCCAGAATCTTAACGAGCAGCGGGAACTCCTTGCCCTCGCACCTGCCAAAGAGCTCGCGGTGCTCGGCCCACAGCCACGACAGCGTGTGGCCGGCATACGGGCCCTCCACAATCTGGCAGTCGCCGTTGGGGTGGGCCGAGATGGCCCAACACTCACCGATGGGTCCATCGGGAATGTCGTAGCCAAATACGGTTTCGAGCTGGCGGCCGCCCCAGATCTTCTCGTGGAAGATCGGCGTCAGTTTAATCAAATCGGACATATTCATACCCCATTGTGTTGCGCGGGCGTTGCACAAACAGCTCAAAACGAGCGCCCGCATGACTACAAAAACTTATGCCAACGTTACGTTGTGCAACTCAAAGCGGTCGCCAACGTTGCGCGAGACCGAATACTCAAAGGCCGCGCCGCTGTCCAAAAAGCCAATCTGGTTGAGCTCGAGCAGGGGAGAGCCAGGTTTGGTGTCCAGGCGCTCGGCTTCTTCCTCGGTTGCTGCCACGGCGCGAATGGTACGGTGGAAGCTTGAGATCTTCAGCCCACATTGCTCGCGGACAAAGCGGTAGACCGATCCGTACAGGTCCTTCTTTTTAAGGCCCGGAATCAGCTCGAGGGGCATGTAGGTGTACTCGATAACGATGGGCTTCTCATCGGCCTGACGCACGCGCACGATGTGATAGGCAAAGTCATCCTCGGCAATTCCCAGCTGGGCTGCGATGTCCGCTGGTGGATTAACAATCGAGAAATCGTAGACCACCGAGGTCACCTTCTCCCCGCGGTGCTCATACGAAAAGCCCTGGGCACGGTCGTTTTTGCCCTGGAAAAACGCCTGGCCGGGAAGTCCCGCCATGTCCTTAACGTAGGTACCCGATCCACGACGGCTGGTAATAAGACCTTCCTCGGTGATTTGCTCGATAGCTCGTTTGACGGTGATTTTGGAAACGCTATAGAGCTTGCAGAACTCAACGACGGTGGGAAGCTTGTCGCCTGGTTTAAGAGCGCCATCCTCAATACTTCGACGAATATCTGCAGCTATCGCCTCGTATTTGGGAATCATGGAACCTCCTTTCCAACTTGATTGAGTATAAAAGAAAGTATACTCAACACCTAAGTATCCCTATTGAGTCATTGAAAAGTTCGATAGATATATTACTAAAAGTCGCTTTGCGCTAAAAATAAAAGCGCTCTAAATAAATATACATTCGAATAATGTCGTGTTGAGAAATCTAATCGGTCCGAGGACGGGGCCGAACCGATTTAGCACCCAGCGAACCGAATCCTGTATTCTGCATTTCCCCAGATAAAACCTACCAAAACAAACCTGTCCCTTTTTGGTAGGTTTTTGCCTTGGGAGCGGTACCATACAGACAATGTTTAAACGAGAAAGGCGGGCCCCTATGGAACCTAAGCAGTACTACATCGGCATCGACGTCGGCGGCACTTCGGTTAAGGAGGGCCTGTTCGACGGGGATGGCAACCTGCTTGCCAAGGTCAGCGTGCCCACGCCTCCCATCGTTGACGCTGCGGGCTTTGCCGCGGTGACCGAGGCTATCGACCAGGTGGTCGCCAAGGCACAGATTCCGCGCGCCTTTGTGGCGGGCATTGGCCTTGCTGTTCCGTGCCCCATTCCGGCAGCGGGCGATGCCAAGGTCAAGGCCAACATTGCCATTAACCTGCCCGAGTTGAAGATCGCCATTCAGGAGCACTGCCCCGATGCGGTCGTTAAGTACGAGAACGATGCCAACGCCGCTGCCATGGGCGAGGCTTGGCTCGGTTCTGCCAAGGACGTGCAGAATGTGGTGATGGTCACCATCGGTACCGGCGTGGGCGGCGGCGTTATCGTCAACGGCGATGTGGTGTCGGGTGTTGTGGGCGCCGGCGGCGAGATTGGCCATATGTGCCTGAATCCGGCTGAGGAGCGCACTTGCGGCTGCGGCGGCCATGGCCACCTGGAGCAGTATTCCAGCGCCACCGGCGTGGTGAGCAACTACCTTGCCGAGTGCAAGAAGGCGGGCGTCGAGCCCATCGAGCTCACCGGCCCCTCCGATTCCAAGGACGTGTTCCAAGCCTGCCGCGAGGGTGATAAGCTCGCGCTGGCCGCGGCCGATACCATGGCCGACTATCTCGGCCGCGCCCTGGCGCTTATTGCCAACGTGGTCGATCCCGAGATGTTCCTGATCGGCGGCGGCGCCTCCGCCTCGGCCGATGTCTACCTCGATAAGGTTCGCGAGTACTTCCAGCGCTATGCGCTTTCCGCCTCGCGCGAGACGCCCATTAAGGTTGCCTCGCTCGGAAACGACGCCGGCATCATCGGTTCTGCCTACGTAGCCCTGCGCGCTGCCGGTAAATAGCTGGTGCAAGGGGGCCAGGTTACTTTGCACCAACATGGTGCAAAAGGGACAGCCTTGGCCCCCATACCTGCCACAAAATATGCCGTGGCCCTTCCGTCCCCAAAGGCCAGCTGCCAGCGTGCTACCATAGCTACGTCTAAGTACACATACCAAGTGGAGGATACCCATGGCAAACGTTCTTGTCTTTGGTCACCAGAACCCCGATAACGACGCCATCATGAGCGCCGTCGTTCTGTCTCAGCTGCTCAATCAGGTTGAGTATGCCGGCAACACCTATGAGGTCTGCGCTCTTGGTCAGCTTCCGGCAGAGTCCGCCAAGCTGCTCGCAGACGCCGGCATTGCCGAGCCCCGCATGATTGAGTCCGTCGAGGCCGGCCAGCTTGTCGTTCTCACCGACCACAACGAGTCCGCCCAGTCCGTCGCCGGCCTTAAGGACGCCACGGTCTTTGGCGTCGTTGACCATCACCGCATCGGCGACTTTGAGAGCGCCGGCCCGCTGCACTACATCTGCCTGCCCTGGGGTTCCAGCTGCACCATCGTCACTAAGCTCGCCGGCGTGCTCGGCGTTGAGCTTTCCGACGTTCAGGCCAAGCTGCTGCTCTCGGCCATGATGACCGACACGCTCATGCTCAAGAGCCCCACCACCACCGATGTCGACCGCGCCGTCGCCGCCAAGCTCGGCGAGCAGGTGGGCGTCGACCCGGTCAAGTTTGGCATGGAGGTCTTCCTCACCCGTCCGTCCGGCTCCTTCACCGCAGCCGAGATGGTCGGCAACGACATCAAGATGTTCGAGCCCGCCGGCAAGAAGCTGCTCATCGGCCAGTACGAGACCGTCGACAAGAGCCGTGCGCTCGGCATGATCGACGAGATCCGCGAGGCCATGCGCGCCTACGCCGCCGAGAAGGGTGCCGACGGCATCGTCCTGTGCATCACCGACATCATGGAGGAGGGCTCGCAGGTCCTGCTCGAGGGCGAGACCGAGGCCGCTCAGAAGGGCCTGGGCATTGCCGACGAGCACGACGGCGTCTGGATGCCGGGCGTCCTCTCCCGTAAGAAGCAGGTCGCTGCCCCCATCATGGCCGCCTGCTAGGTTTTGTAGCCTGCTACGACCGGACCGCGGACGCCCCGCGCTCCGGTCGTTTTTTGTGCGCGGGACCGCGTCCCCTATTGGACAGGGGCGCCCGTACCGTTGGGCAAATAATGTTCAACCTGTGGTTCCGCTTTTCGGCCACGCCTGCGTGCTTGTCGTGCAGGGTAGGCTAGATGCAAGCGTAATACGTTGGAGCGCGGTGCCGCCACTTGGGCGGGCCGTGCTTTTTTAAGACGGGAGCTTTCCCGTGAAAGGAGCCGCCCATGGCAGCAACTGAGCAGCTGTTCAACGTTCGTGAGCGCAAGCGCTTTGAACGTCATGACATCTGGGAGCGCATCGCCGAGAACGGCACGATTTCCGCCGCCGTCATGG
>ENA-ORMO01003506-ORMO01003506.1-human-gut-metagenome-genome-assembly--contig:-NODE-3506-length-10086-cov-3.998106_pt1 | contig 10086 bp, 9 predicted proteins | sample MGYA00242106_ERZ509001 | MGnify/ENA primary metagenome ERZ509001 (study PRJEB26280, sample SAMEA2338736) | human gut metagenome | biome: human gut; feature: human-associated habitat; material: faeces... | reverse complement strand
AGGATTTGAACCCAGACAAACAGAGTCAGAGTCTGTCGTGCTACCCTTACACAATTCCGCATCGGCAAGAAACATTATAGTATATCATCGGGGGGTTGTCAAGCATTTTTTTAATTTTTTACCACCCTTTCCCTGTCCATCCTGCCCCGCGTAAGCCTAATGAAAGGCTCGTTTTTCATTTTATCCAATGGATTTCAAATTATTCTCTTTACTTTTTACCAGCGATTTTATACAATAGGAACAAATCGGATGCAGAAAAGGAGTAATAAAAATGTTGAAACGTCTATTTTCCCTTTTCCTCGCGCTGTTTATGGGCGTGTGGAATTTCATTGCCATCTGCTATGGCGTTGGCGTTGCATGGGGCCCAAAAATTGATCTTGACAAATTTGAGCTGACGTTTGAGGATACTTTTGACGGCGAACAGCTCGATTCTACCAAATGGACCACAAAAAAATATTGGAACAACGACCATGACTATATCCGCCAGGGCGGCTTCTGGGACCCCGAGCAGATCACAGTGAGCGACGGCACTCTGAAAATCACAACAGAATATAAAGAAAACGGTAAATACGGCCCCGGCTACTACACCGGTATGCTGAACACAAAAGGCCTGTTTGAGCAGACGCACGGCTATTTCGAAATTCGCTGCATCCTGCCGAAGGCAGAGGGCATGTGGTCCGCCTTCTGGATGTTGTGCGACTCCATGGCAGATGTGACGGACGGCGGCCGCAACGGTGCGGAGATCGATATTTACGAATCCGCCAATTATCAGGATTGGAAGGTGCGCAACAGCGTTTCCCATGCCGTGCACGTGGATGGCTACGGCAGCGACCTCAAAAGCGAGGGCCAGGGCAGCACGCTTGCAAACCGCCCATATGATGAATTTAACACCTACGGCCTCGAGTGGAATGAAGAGGAATATATCTTTTACGTAAACGGCCGCGTCGCGGCGCGCACCAGCTTCCAGGGCACACCAATGGTGCCGGAGTTTATGATTATCTCCTGTGAGGTCGGCGGCAGCGGCGGCGTTGCAGGCGACAGTTGGGCAGGCAACATGGCAAATAACAAAGAGGGCAACCTTCCCGCCCAGATGACGGTGGATTATGTCCGCGCGTATGCCTATAAATAACCAAGCGCCTGAAGCAGAAATAAAAAAGCGGTGTGAAACAGTTGGTTTCACACCGCTCGTTTTTTCCTGTATTGATACGGATGCCATGTGGAAGCCTGCTGCGGTCAATCCCCGCCGTGAGGCGATCTTTCCGCCAAATAGCCCGACACTACATATTTCTCCCTATCCGATACAGCCACATCCACCGTCAGCGCCGGCGCCATCAGGGCGGCAAGCTGTTGTGGCAGCAGCATTGGACGGCTGACATGGCGCGCCGCGCCCGCATGGTGCCGGTGAAGCGATTCCAGCCCCATGCTGTGCGCAACCGTCAAGCGGCCGCCAGGGGCCAAAAGCTCCGTTAGGCGCGCTACCAGCCGGGCCGGGTTCTCAAAATGCGGAAAAGCGTTGTAAACCACACAACAGTCATACCTGCCAGGCAGTTCCACCGTTTCCACATCGCCGCAGAGCACCTCCACGCGGGGGTCATGTAGCTTGGCTGTCGCAATGCGGGCCATCTCAGGCGAGATATCCACGCCTGTCACCCGGGAAACACCGCGGGCCAAATAGTCCGGGAAGAGCACGCCTGTGCCACAGGCCACATCCAGCACCGAGCAACCGGGCCGAATCCCTGCCGCATCCAGAATGAAGCCTATTTTTCCATCGTCCCGGATGTTAGCTGCATCCCACTCCGGCGCGCAGCGGTTAAAAAACGCAATCACTTCGCGCTGATTCATCTTTCATCACGCCCATATTGACAGCGGTGGTATGCCAAAAGCATGCCGCTTCATTTTGATCCATTGAAAGGGCAGGCAGCCTCATTGCGCCTCCGCCCGCTCCATGGCAAGCTGGAAATCGCGCTGATCGGTAAAAATCTCGTTGCGGTAGGGGTTCTTCTTCTGTTTGACAGAGCGCCGGATAATCGCCGCTAATACGCAGACATTGGCCGCCAGCGCCAAAATGGCAATCACACCCTGCATGGTTGGGTCCGCTGCACCGGGGCGCACTGCCGGGTTCATCACGCCGTCCGTATACAGCACGGGCAACACCGCGAACACACCTGTATCCTGAAACAGCGGGAACACCTGCGCAAACATGCACCATAATGCCAGGGTGTTCGCACGGTTCTGAATCCACCCGCCCTTGTTCCAGAAGGCATTGGCAAAGGTAGGGGCAAGCAGCAGCGCAAGGCCGCAATACCATGCGTGGGTGGGCAGATTGTTGTAGGTGTATTCAAAATTCCAAAGATCATAAGCAAGGATATAGCACCAGGTCATATCCGGCCAAAGCATATCGGTGTGCTTTTTGGAGGAGTAAATACCCCCCCAGCCTGTCATGCAGAGGATGTTGAGGATACCGGCGAGCCCATTGACCCAGTTCCACCAGCCGCCGTAAAGCCACACATTCTCGGAAGAGAGCCACCAGCGGGTGCCGGTCTCCGCCGCCGCCATCGCACCGCGTATACCGGATTCAAAATCGCTCGCCACGGCGATCAGGATGTTGATCGCAACGATTGCAAAAGGGAACACCTTGAACCATTCTTTTTTGCCGATGCTCCATTTATATTTGAGCATCATAAAGCCGATGCATCCTGCTGTGGCCGCGTAAAGCTTTGCATAATGGAACCAGCTATTCATGTGGACGTAAGTCTGGTTATTCAGCGCCCACTCGGCTCCCATCGCCGCGCCTACATAGATCGAGATGAAATACACCGTCAGTGCGGCGGGCACGATTAGGAAGAAGAAGATGCCGCCCTTCTTCGTCCGGCGGGACAGCTCGTTGAGCACGATCAGCCCCACAAAGACCATCAGCCAGCCAAGCAGCTGATAGCCGGCGTTTTCGCCATAAATTTGAAATAACACGATTGCTTCCTCCCTATTCCCAATTTCATCCATTTCGATGGATGTAAAAGCCATGCAAAATCCCTCGTCAGCACGCTTCAATCTCCTTGATATTGACTTCGTTGCCAGTGAGCAGATGCGTGTTGATACCGGCACAGTATGGGCAGGTTTTACCATGCTCCACGGTGCCGTATGTTTTGCCGCAGCCCTCGCAGAGGGTCACCGCGGGAATCGTTTCGATCCGCAGGGCAGCGCCGCGCAGCAGCTCAGAACGGTCTGCCGCCCACCGCCAGCAATCCTCCAAATAAGAATTAATGACGGAAGAAACCTCCCCGATTTCCAGCGTAACCGTGGAAATGGAGCGCAGATGATTCTGCGCCCCAACCTGCTCCAGGCTGCTGATGATATGAAACACAATACCAAGCTCATGCATAGGATTATTGTTCCTTCTTCGTAAATCGGATTTTAAATTCACGCTTGAGCATATAAGGCAGGATGCCCTTCATCTTATCCTCCGCCTTCATCATCTTGCTGCACTCCGGATGCTCGCGGTAAAGGTGAATCGCATCAAATTCGCACTTTGTGGTGCACACGCCGCAGCCGATGCACTTGTTCGGATCCACCACGGATGCGCCGCAGCCAAGGCAGCGAGCGGTTTCAAGCTTCACCTGCTCCTCAGTAAACGTTTTGTGCGCATCGCGGAAAGATTTGCGGTAGTCGATGCTTTCCTCCATACCGGCGATCTGGCGGGCGGAATTATCATAGGTTTCTACCTGCAAGTTACCTTTATCCAGCTCGATAAACTGGCGGCGATTGCGGCCAATGGTCAGGCTGCTGTTCGGCTGCACAAATCGATGGATCGAAATTGCGCCCTCCTTACCGGCGGCAATCGCGTCAATGGCGAATTTGGGGCCAGTGTAAACATCTCCGCCCACAAAGAGATCCGGCTCTGCCGTTTGATAGGTAACCGGGTCGGCCACAGCGCCCTGGCCGCGGCCCAGCTCTACCTTGGAGCCCTGTAGCAAATCACCCCAGAGGATACTCTGGCCGATGCTGAGGAACACATGCTCACAGGGCACGGTTACGGTATCCGCCTCGTCATAAACCGGGCAGAAACTGCCCTCAGCGTCAAACACGGAAACGCATTTTTTCAGCACGATACCCGTGACCTTGCCGTCCTCTGTGCAGATTTCCTTCGGCCCCCAGCCACAGTGAATCTGAACGCCCTCATCCTCTGCCTCAAAAATTTCTTCCTGAGAGGCGGGCATGGCATCGCGTGGCTCCAGGCAATACATGGATACGCTCTCCGCCCCGCAGCGCCCAGCAGTGCGCGCCACGTCGATAGCCACATTGCCGCCGCCGATCACGACTGCCCTGCCCTGCACGGGGTAAGCCTCCTGTTCGCCTACCTTGCGCAGAAAATCTACGGCGGTCATCACGCCGTCGGCCTCTTCGCCCGGAATCCCGGCCATCCGGCCGCCTTGGCAGCCAATCGCTATGTAGAAGGCCTTGTAGCCCTGCCGGCGCAGCTCGTCGATCGTGAGATCCTTGCCAACCTCAACGCCGCACCGGATTTCTACGCCCATCTCGCGCAAAACTTCAATTTCTGCATCCACCACATTCTTCTCCAGCTTATAGGAGGGGATGCCGTAAACCAGCATGCCGCCAGGGCGCTTATTCTTTTCAAACACGGTGGGCTGGTAGCCTTTTTCCGCCAGATAATACGCGCAGCTCAATCCTGCCGGGCCCGCGCCGATAATCGCAATTTTTTCCGTGAACAGGCCACGGTTAGAGGGCTGAACGATAGGAGGAATATAGCGGTTCTCCGCATTCAAATCCTGTTGGGCGATGAATTTTTTCACCTCGTCAATGGCAACCGCCTGATCGATCGTGCCGCGGGTGCAGGCATCCTCACAGCGGCGGTTACATACGCGGCCGCACACGGCGGGGAATGGGTTTTCCTTTTTAATCAGGGCAAGGGCGTCACGATAGCGCCCCTGTGCAGCCATTTTTAAATACCCCTGCACAGCGATATGCGCAGGGCAGGCAGTTTTGCAAGGCGCAGTACCGGCGTCGTAGCAGTTGATGCGGTTGTTATCCCGGTAATCCTCATCCCACTTTTCCGGCCCCCACTTTACCGCATCCGGCAGTTCCTGCTGCGGGTAGATTACAGGGCCCTCCTTCGTGCAGAGCTTCTGGCCGAGCTTCACCGCCCCGGCGGGGCAGTATTCCACACAGCGGCCGCAGGCGACGCAAGCCTCCGGATTAACGCGCGCCACATAGGCCGAACGGGAAAGGTTCGGCGTGTTAAACAGCTGCGAGGTGCGCAGGGCATAGCAGACATTCACGTTGCAGTTGCAGATCGCAAAGATCTTATTCTCGCCGTCAATATTCGTAATCTGGTGGACAAAGCCGTTATCCTCCGCACGTTTGAGGATCTGCATCACTTCATCATAATCGACATAATGGCCCTTGTGGGTTTCCACCAGATAATCGGCCATGTCGCCTACGCCGATACACCAATCCTCCGGATCATCCGCGCAGCCCTCGCCTAACACACAGCGGGACATCCGGCATGAGCAGGGACTGGCGGCATATTTGCCGTCATATTTTTTCAGCCAGTGGGAGATATGCTCTACATTCACAGACTGATTCTCCATTTCAATCGCCTTTTCCACGGGGATGACGTGCATGCCGATCCCCGCGCCGCCCGGCGGCACCATGGGCGTCACCTTCTCCAGCGGCAAGCGGGACATCCGCTCAAAAAAGCGTGCCAATTCCGGGTGCTCTTGAAGCTGCTGGCGGTTCATATTGGTAAACTCCGCGCTGCCCGGCACAAACATCGGCAGCACATATTGCTTTTCGTGCGCGGGGTTTTCCCAGTTGTATTCGAGGATGCCGATCACGCTCATCTCATACAGCAGTTTTTCCAACGATTCTGCATCCTTGCCGGTCGCCTTCACGAGCTGCGCCAGCGTCATCGGCTTGCGCACCTTCATTTTGAGGGCTACCTCGGCCATTTCATCCGTCACCACGCAGGCGAGGCCCCAGTATTCCGGGTCGTCCGCCGTCACCTTATGGCCGATACGGTCGGTGATCTTCTGCCCGAGCTTCAAAATCAACTCGCGGGGTACTTCGGTTTTTTGCGGATTGTTTTCAGCCATTTTCTTCTCCTTTCTCACACGCGCCAGGCCATCACTTCATTGCGCAGCCAAGCCGCCCATTGGTCGATCCCCTCGCCTGTTTTTGCACAGATCGGAATTACCTGCGCCTTTGGGTTGCGCAGGCGGATGTATTCCCGGCATTTGTCAAGGTCAAAATCAAAATAGGGCAGCACATCGATCTTGTTGATGAGCACCACATCACAAATAGAAAACATGAGCGGATATTTCAACGGCTTATCATCCCCTTCCGGCACAGAAAGGATCATCGCATTTTTCACTGCGCCGGTATCGAATTCCGCCGGGCAAACCAGGTTGCCCACGTTTTCCAGGATTGCAAGCTCCACGCCGCCCGTTTCCAATCCGTCCAGCCCCTGGCGCGTCATGTCCGCATCCAGGTGGCACATGCCGCCCGTGTGCAGTTGGATCGCCTTCACGCCTGCCGAGGCGATCGCGCGGGCATCCACGTCCGAATCAATATCCGCTTCCATCACGCCGATTGTCAGCTCAGCTTTCAACGCCTCAATGGTGCGCATGAGCGTGGTCGTTTTTCCAGAACCGGGGGATGACATCAAATTGAGCAAAAAAACGCCCTTCTCCTTAAGCTCCCTGCGCAAAAGCTCCGCCTGTTGATCATTGTTGGCAAATACGCTCTGCTTGATCTGTAAGATTTTTACCTCGTCCACCGTTCTCACTCCTTTTTAGGTATTGTGGTTATACCAGCCTTCGTTAATAGCTTAACACTCTCAAATAGCATCGTCAAGAGCCAAAACAACCTTTTATTCTCGTTATTTTGATAAATTTGCTTGCAGAAGGGAATCATATATGATAAAATATTCTAGTGGTATTTGGTATAGCCACATCCAGAAGAAAGGGCGTTTGATGCAAAAACAGAGCCCTTTCCAACAAGGCCACACCGGCCAATGCGCAGGAAAGGATGCGTCATTTATATGGAATTTTCTAAGCTGTCCGCCCCCAGCCTGAAAGATTTATTCGTGCAGCAGTTACAGGGCATGATTCTCTCCGGTGAGCTGCCCATGGGCGCGCAATTGCCACCCGAACGGGAACTCGCACGGCAAATGCAGGTCAGCCGCGCGGTAGTGAACGGCGGCCTAGCGGAGCTCGCCAAGCAGGGCTTTCTGGAGGTGCGCCCACGCCAGGGCACCTGCGTGGCCGACTACCGCCGCAAAGGCAACCTCGGCACGCTGATTGCAATCATGGAATATCAGGGCGGCGTGCTGGGCAAGGATGAAATCCGCTCCATCCTGGAGGTGCGCCGGGCACTGGAGCATCTAGCAGCGGAGCGCGCGATCCGCTATGCATCCGATGAGGCGCTTTCGCAGCTGGGGGAAATTGTGGCACGGTTAAAAGATGCGGCAAACGCTACACAGGCTGCGGAAATTGCATTCACCTTCCAGCATGAGCTGGCACTTTCCGGCGGAAACAGCATTCTCCCACTCATCTACTATTCATTTAAAGCGCCGGTCATTACGCTTTGGGTGCGCTTTTGCCGGCTTTATGGCATTGAAGCTCTGCATCACAACACGGAAACGCTGTATCGCCGCCTTTGCGCCCGCGATGAACAGGCTGCGGCGCAGTGGATCAACGCCTATTTGGAGCAAGCCATTAATGGGGATCAGCAGATTTATGAGGAACGGTAAGCAGCGTCCGACGCTTTGGGTCGAAAACGAAAGAGCCACATCCGGCACAAGGTTGCGCCTTACTGTCAATCAAATGATGCCTTTCTTAGGCTGTGGAATAGCAATTGCTGCACGGATTCATTTGCACTCAAATAATCATGCCGGCATACAATGCAATAGATGATCAATTCATGGTCACATTTTAAAGATAAGGAGCTTTTGATTTTATGCCTAATGTTTCAGATAAATCTACTTCAGGAGTGGCGCAAGTGATTATGCCCAAATTCGCTTTATCTGACGCTATTTTATCGGCACAAGTCGATACGTGTAGCCTTCAGGAAAATTTGAGCAAAGTCGTCGGTCGCTTCGTTGTTTGCAAATGTCTCGTCGGGACAAACAATATCTGTACAGTGACAGGAGTCTTGAAGAGTGTCGGATCAAGCTTTTTCATTTTGACCGATCCCTGCACGAACGCAGAAACCACCTGCGATTTATACTCTCTCAAATTTGTTACATCTTATCCGGAGGGTGTCCCGAATTATCAAATGTATTGTAACCAGCGGCTGTATGACAATGAATGGACATAAAAGCAAAATTAGCCCGCTCTCTCCACTGCGAGGAGCGGGCTTTGCTTTTCATTCATGTTTACGTGGTTGCTACGATAAAAAAGAATGAGACCCGTTCTTCGATGACGAGATCAAAAAACAGGTCTCAAGCAGTTGGGAAACACCACTCAAAATTACAAAATATTGGTGTATGGCATGACAAGAAAGGGGAAATTCAGCGAATCCGAAGGGAGACTAAGGTTATTCAATATCGAACTGAGTGCCCGCAAATAAGTCCTCCATCGAAACGCCAAACACCTTTGCGATCACATACAACTCCATATCCCGTACATACCGGTGTCCATGCTCCAGCAATTGCACAGCATTCTTATCAATATCAACACCATAATTTTGAAGCTTAATTGCCAGATCGTTTTGCGACATGCCGCGGTCTTTGCGCAATTCGGCAATCCGCTTTCCCACCCAATTCTTGTTGCCATCCGGCTTGCTGCATTTTCTCATTGCTATTCTCCCATTTTAGTCATAGATACTATAAGTATATATGTAGTTTGGGAATCGTTTGGCATAAGACAAATGGAAAGAAGCCGTAAATTGAATTATTTTTGATATTTTTATCGTTTTTTATCAAACTAGGAAATTACTCTCCTCGTCTGCAATCCGTTATGGAACCATGAATAAAAACCCCGCCAAGGAGGCGGGGTTTTACATGCGTTTGTAAGTTGAGATGGTTGCAAGTGTGTAGCAAATAATACGGTTGGAAATACTTTTATCGCATTCCATCCAAGTGGAGTAAAGCGATTAAAAAAAGAAAAGCCTGCGCCGCACAAATCAAAGAGGATTTCATGCAGCGCAGGCTGTGAGCTAAAAATATGTGAGAAAGACATAATCACCAACGACAGCATCGAATTACAGCGCATCGGTGATTATAGTATGGCCGAAATAGGGCAATACGATAGATGCTGCCGGGTTCCGCTCACTTTGCACCTCTGAGTAATTGCAAAACTTCTTCTTCCGTTGCCAAGTCGTAATCACCGAAAATGCCTTTTCTATGATAAACAACGCCTCTTTTATAGTTTCTTTCGAGGTATGAAATAAAATTATGGATACCATCTTCTTTGATGCAGCTTACAAACGCTCTCATTTTAATTTTATCCTTTGCGAGCATATCTTTTCCGCAGGGAGAATCCGGACACTCCCAGCATCCTTTTAATCCTTTTGCTGTACAGCAATTATACTGATAACAACCATCCGGAGATAATCGTTTCCCGCAATGATTATCAGACTTACAACTGCACCCGCCATTTGGATAGCAAAAATCGCAAATGAGTCCGCAATAAGCTATTGATCGCTCGTTCATGATTTCTCCCTACTATTAGCCCTATATGATATTTGACTTCTCCAAAATCACCCGCATACAGTATACCATGCGTGCATATGCTAACTGCTGCAAACAATTGCGTTGCCGCTCTGCGGCAGGAGGCGTTTTACGCCGACAGGCATTTTTCCAATGCTTCAAACAAAATGTTTGAAGCTATTATACCATAGCAGACGGCAAAAAGAAAAGAACCTGATTTCAAAAGAATCAGGTTCTTTTTGGAGGCGCCACCCAGATTTGAACTGGGGAATCAGGGTTTTGCAGACCCTTGCCTTACCACTTGGCTATGACGCCACTTTGCAAAAAGGACGCTTAAATCGTATTTCTACCTTTTAAGCGTCCTTGGAGCGGATGACGAGGCTCGAACTCGCTACCTCCACCTTGGCAAGGTGGCGCTC
>ENA-ORMO01003503-ORMO01003503.1-human-gut-metagenome-genome-assembly--contig:-NODE-3503-length-10094-cov-2.004981_pt1 | contig 10094 bp, 8 predicted proteins | sample MGYA00242106_ERZ509001 | MGnify/ENA primary metagenome ERZ509001 (study PRJEB26280, sample SAMEA2338736) | human gut metagenome | biome: human gut; feature: human-associated habitat; material: faeces... | reverse complement strand
CAGAAGATTATGACAGTCTGCTCTCAACGATTCTGGTAGGAAATAATATTGTGAATATCGGATGCACGTCTCTGGCGACGATTTTATTCGTGAAGCTTCTGGGCGAAGAAGCGGGGGCGGGTGTGTCTACTCTTGTTACTACAGTGGTAGTGCTGATATTTGGCGAGATTTCACCAAAGAGTATCGCAAAAGAATCGCCGGAAGCATTTGCGCGTTTTGCAGCTCCGGCAATCAGTGGTCTGTGCATGGTGCTGACTCCGGTCAACTGGCTGTTCGGTCAGTGGAAAAAGCTTTTATCCCGCGTGTTTAAAACATCTGGTGATCAGAAGATAACACAGGAGGAGCTGGTTACTATCGTGGAGGAGGCGCAGCAGGAGGGCAGTATCGACAGTGATGAAGGAACGCTCCTGCGCAGCGCGCTGAATTTCCATGATCTGGAAGTTGGAGATATCCTTACTCCACGTATTGATGTGGAGGGAATTTCAGTGGACAGTACACAGGATGAGGCCGCGCAGATTTTTGCGGACACGGGATTTTCACGTTTGCCCGTTTATGAGGAATCGCTGGATCATATCGTCGGAATACTGTATCACAAAGATTTCTTTAATCAGATTTATGGTACGGGAGAAAATATCCGCAGTGTAATACGTCCGGTGGTGTTTGTAACGGAAAGTCAGAAGATTGATGATCTGATGCAGGAGCTAAAGAAGAGAAAGCTTCATATTGCAGTTGTGCTGGATGAGTTCGGAGGAACTGTTGGAATCGTGACTCTGGAGGATATTCTGGAAGAGCTTGTAGGAGAAATCTGGGACGAACATGATGAGGTCGTTCAGTCTATTGAACAGATATCCGAACGGGAATATAAAATCAGCGGCAGGGCGAGCGTGGAAAAGCTGTTTGAGCTTTTGGATGCAAATCCGGATACAGAGGTATCGACTGTGGGCGGCTGGGTCATGGAGCAGCTGAAACGGATTCCGGTTGAAGGAGATTCCTTTGAGTACGAAGGGGCGAAGATAATCGTCCTGGAAATGGATGAGAAGCGGATAGAGCTGATACGATTGATACTTCCGGAAGAAATCCGAGAAGAGGAAGAATGATAAAAGGGGTTGCCGCTGATGCGTCAACCCCTTTTTGTAAACTGTCAGATGGACAGCGTTACAGAATCGCCAGAAGAACAAAGTTTAATACGAACAATGCGGTGCAGACCCAAAGAACCGGATGCACTTCTTTTGCTTTGCCCTTGCAGACTTTTACGATGCAGTAGAAGATAAAGCCTGCTGCAATACCGTAGGAAATGCTGTAGCAGAGAGCCATAAAAAGACCTGCAAAGAAAGCGGGTACGGCCTCGCTGAAGTCATTCCAATCAATCTCTTTGAAAGAGGAGGTCATCATCACGCCGACGGCAACGAGTGCGGGCGCTGTAGCAGCAGAAGGAACTGCGCTGACAAATGTTGCAAGGAAAGCGGAAAGCGCGAAGCATATTGCAACAACAACGGAAGTAAGACCTGTACGTCCGCCTGCACCGATACCGGATGCGCTTTCTACAAATGTCGTTGTATTAGATGTTCCGAACAGCGCGCCGATAGAGGTGGCTGTGGCATCAGCAAACAGCGCTTTGTCCAGTCTGGACTTAAAGCCGGAATTCTGGTCCATCAGGCGTTCGTCCTCTTCGCTGAAGATACCGCTGCGGCGGCCGGTTCCGATAAAGGTTCCAATCGTATCAAAGGTATCGGAAATGCTGAAGGCAAAAATTGTTATCAGCACGAGAGGCAGCTTTGCAGGATCTGTAAACAGGCTTGTGATACCGCCTTCTTTAAAGATGGCAAGAAAGGTAGTCGGCAGAGCCTGACATGCTTCGGTGAAGCTTGTAGTATCCTGAGGAGCTGTCACGCCGAAAGGAATGCCTATCAGGGTAGTCGCTACGATCGCGATCAGGATAGCGCCCTTTACATTTTTAACGAGCAAAATAGTTATCAGGGCAAGACCGATGAGGAACACCCAGAATCCGGGCTGGTTTAAGGTGGACAGGGCAGGAACGCCGCCGTCAAAATTGATGATTCCTACATTTAACAGTCCGATATAGGCAACGAAGATACCGATGCCTCCGCCGATGGCATTCTGAAGACTGTTGGGAATGGCTCTGATGATAAACTTGCGCAGCTTTGTCACGGTGATGACGATATTTAAAATACCGCAAATAAATACCATAGACAGAGCCTGCTGCCATGTGAATCCAAGACCGAAGCATACCGTGTAAACGAAGAATGCGTTCAGTCCCATGCCGGGCGCCTGTGCGTAGGGAACGTTAGCGACCAGACCCATCACCAGCGTGCCGATAATGGACGCGATGATAGTTGCAAGAAAAACGGCGCCCCATTCCATTCCGGACTGAGAAAGGATGCTGGGATTGACGATGATGATGTAGGACATCGCAAAGAATGTCGTCAGACCAGCCATGAGCTCAGTGGAAACGGAAGTCCCGTTCTCCTTGAGTTTGAAAAATTTTTCCATAGCTACCTCCTTGGTATGTTAGAAAATAATAGTGTTCCAAAAGGAACTGCAATTCTAATCATATAATAAACTTTTATAAAAATCCAGCTAAATTTATAAAGTTTTTATAAAAGCAAAAAAAGGGGAGCAGATATGACACGGCTCCCTTGAGAAAATGAATATTATGCGGCGTTTGCTGTAGATTGTGATACAATGGTAATTCGTCCCTGTCCGTAAGGGTCGGCATATTCTTTGCCGACAGAACCGCCAAGGTTTTTGGTATTTCACAGGTGTTCAGCCTCCTTTGCATGGAATCTGGTCAGATTGTTCTTATATCGCGGTCGTAACACGGCGGAAATGGAAAAACAACACAGGAAGCTGTATTTTACACAAAATTAATAGATATCTTACAGGCATTTTTTATAGCGGTGTTCAATGAATTGGACGACCTGATACAGTCCCATGGCGATAATGCATAAGATAAGGATAGAGGTAATAAGAACATCGAGCTGAAATACCTGACTGCTGTAAATGATAAGATATCCAAGCCCGCGTCTGGCTGCCAGAAATTCTCCTATGATAACGCCCACAAGAGCAAGACCTATATTGACTTTCATGCTGCTTAGGATGGTCGGGATGGAGGCGGGCAGAACCACTTTAAAAAAGGTATCTCTTCTGGAACCGCCGAGCGTGCGGATGAGTTTCAGTTTTTCGGGATCGACCTGTAAAAATCCGGTGTAAAGGTTGATGATGGCACCGAATAAAGCGACAGAGATTCCTGCAACGATGATGGTATCGATGCCGGTGCCGAGCCATACGATAAGGAGCGGCGCAAGGGCAGATTTCGGAAGACTGTTCAGAACGACCAGATAAGGCTCGGTGATTTCTGAAAGGTGCTTGGAATACCATAAAAGAGTGGCGGCGGCAAGGCTGATGAGTACGATGAGAAGGAAGCTTGCGACTGTTTCGGTCAATGTGACGCCGATATGCAAAAAGAGGGATTTGGTGCGGAGCATTGAGATAAAGCATGCTGCAACGCGTGAGGGACTGGAAAAAAAGAAACTGTCTATCAGCCCGTTGTCCGCACAGGCTTCCCATCCTCCGAGAAATAAAATAAGCAGGAATGCTCTTGTCCAGCGAACAAAGCGGTGGTGCTTCAAATGGGCGCGCACATATTCCTGTTGGGCAGCGGAGTCATTTTTATTTGCTTTCATCTGATAATTCCTCCCAAATCTGATTGAAGTAATTGCCGTATTCCGGAGTCTTGCGGGCGGCAAGAAGAGAATTGTCCGGAAGAGTCAATGAAATTGGAAATTCCGCTTTCACATGGGCGGGACGCGGTGACAGAACAAGAACCCGGTCAGCAAGGCTGATTGCCTCCGAAAGGTCGTGCGTGATAAGGATAGCAGTTTTGCCGGCTTGCCGGATGATGTGTGCGATGTCGGCCGAGACGGTCAGGCGGGTCTGATAATCCAGTGCAGAAAAGGGTTCATCCAGAAGCAGGATGTCTGGTTCCAACGCCATTGTACGGATGAGAGCAGCGCGCTGTTTCATGCCCCCGGAAAGTTCGGTTGGTTTTTTGTGTATAAAAGCGGACAGACCGTAATCATCGAGCATCCGGCGAACGCGTTCCAGATTCTCAGGAGTCATACGGTGGTTTATTTCCAGCCCAAGAGTGACATTTTTCCAGATACCCCGCCATTCGAAAAGGTGGTCGTGTTGGAGCATGTATCCGATCCCGGGTTTCTGTCCGTTTTTTCCATAAAAAGTGATACCGCCCGAGGATGGTGTCAAAAGTCCGGCAATAAGTGACAGGATTGTGGATTTTCCACAGCCGGACGGGCCGACGATGGCAAGAAATTCCCCTTCCCGCACGGAAAAGGAAATATGGCTGAGAGCTGCGGTTTCCCCGGTGAGGGTATGATAAGAATAGGAAAGATCATCCACTTTTAAAATTTCGGATTCCATTGGGAATGTTCCTCTCTTTGTTGATATATAGTTATTATTATGCGCGCTGGCGGGGAAGGGGACGCCTGGGAGCGGACGGATTTGTGACCGTCCAGATGCCTGACTTCTGAAAAAAATGCTTTACTTTATTGCAATAAAGCGAAAAATGTGCTAGTATCGTATTTATTCATATATTTCTATAGAGAAATCATCACATCGTTTATGAGGAGGAGTGAGGCTCATGGCGCAGCTTTGGGGCGGGCGCTTTACAAAAGAAACGGATGAGCTGGTGTATCGGTTCAATGCCTCGATTTCTTTTGACAGGCGCTTATTACAGCAGGATATCGAAGGCAGCATCGCCCATGTGACGATGCTGGCAAAGCAGCAGATTTTGACGGAAGAGGAAAAAGAGCAGATAATCGGAGGTCTTACGGGTATTCGGGAGGACGTTGAAGCGGGAAGGCTTCCGATCACGGCAGAATATGAAGATGTACACAGCTTTGTGGAGGCAAATCTGATAGCGCGCATCGGCGAAGCGGGCAAAAAGCTGCATACCGGCAGGAGCCGCAACGATCAGGTGGCGCTGGATATGAGACTGTATGTGCGGGAAGAGGTATTGGAGACGGACGCACTGCTAAGGGCATTGATGGAAACGCTCCTTTCCGTTATGGAGGCAAATCTGGATACCTATATGCCGGGTTTTACCCATCTTCAGAAGGCACAGCCGACGACGCTGGCGCATTATGTGGGAGCGTATTTTGAAATGTTCAAGCGTGACCGGCAGCGTATGAAGGATATTTACAGACGGATGAATTTCTGCCCGCTGGGAAGCGGGGCGCTGGCGGGAACGACATATCCGCTGGATCGGGAGTATACAGCAGAGCTGTTGGGATTTGAAGGACCGACATTAAATAGCATGGATTCGGTTTCAGACCGGGACTATGTGATAGAATATCTGTCGGCGCTTTCGATGGTAATGATGCATCTGAGTCGTTTTTCGGAAGAAATTATTTTGTGGAACAGCAACGAGTATCGTTTTGTGGAAATCGATGATGCCTATTCCACAGGGTCTTCTATCATGCCGCAGAAAAAGAATCCTGATATTGCCGAGCTGGTCCGGGGAAAGACAGGACGGGTCTACGGTGCACTGATGAGCCTTTTGACGACGATGAAGGGGCTTCCGCTTGCATATAACAAGGATATGCAGGAAGATAAGGAGCCGGCATTTGATGCGATTGATACTGCAAACGGCTGCCTGAGGCTGTTTGAGGGAATGGTTCGTACGATGAGGTTTCATAAAGACGTGATGGCGAAGTCGGCCATGAACGGATTTACAAATGCGACGGATGCTGCGGATTACCTGGTCGTAAAAGGTGTGCCCTTCCGGGATGCCCACGGGATAATCGGACGGCTCGTGTTGTATTGTATCGAAAAGGAAAAGAGCATCGAGGAGTGTTCCCTTGACGAATTAAAAAATATCAGCCCTGTTTTTGAAGAGGATATCTACGAGGCGGTAAGCCTGAAAACCTGCGTTGAGAAGCGGCTGACCATCGGTGCTCCGGGGCAGGAGTCTATGAAAAAAGTCATTGCGGCAAACCGTGCATATATAGAAGAAATGTGACAGGTCATTGGACAACATCAGAGAGGAGATATGAGAAGATGAGCGAAAAATTAAGAGTCGGCGTATTGGGCGGCACAGGTATGGTGGGACAGCGTTTCATTTCGCTGTTGGAGGGTCATCCGTGGTTTGAGGTGACGACGATTGCGGCAAGTCCCCGTTCTGCGGGTAAGACGTATGAAGAAGCCGTAGGCGGCAGATGGAAGATGGATAAGCCGATGCCTGAGGCGGTCAAAAATATCGTGGTGATGAACGTCAACGAGGTGGAGAAGGTATCTTCTCAGGTTGACTTTGTATTCAGCGCGGTAGATATGACAAAGGATGAGATAAAAAAGATAGAAGAGGCCTATGCAAAGACGGAGACACCTGTCGTTTCCAATAACTCTGCACATCGCTGGACGCCGGACGTTCCGATGATAGTGCCGGAGATAAACGCTGAGCATACAGAGGTCATTGAAGCGCAGAAAAAGCGCCTTGGCACTTCGAGGGGATTTATCGCAGTAAAACCCAACTGCTCTATCCAGAGCTATGCTCCTGCGCTTACCGCATGGAAGGAATTTGAGCCTTACGAGGTGGTTGCTACGACATATCAGGCAATTTCCGGGGCAGGTAAAACCTTTGCGGATTGGCCGGAAATGAACGGCAACATCATTCCCTATATCGGCGGCGAAGAGGAGAAGAGCGAAAAAGAGCCGTTACGTATCTGGGGCAAGGTGGAGGATGGTGTAATAAAACCTGCGGAGGCTCCTGTTATTACCTGTCAGTGTATCCGCGTTCCGGTGCTGAACGGGCACACAGCGGCAGTATTTGTGAAGTTCCGCAAAAAGGTGACGAAGCAGGAGCTTATCGACCGTCTTGTGAATTTCTCCGGCGAGCCCCAGAGACTTGCGCTCCCCAGCGCGCCGAAGCAGTTTATCCAGTATCTGGAGGAGGATGACCGTCCTCAGGTTTCCCAAGACGTGGATTTTGAAAACGGTATGGGGATTTCTGTGGGCCGTTTAAGAGAGGATACAGTTTATGACTGGAAATTTGTGGGACTGTCCCACAATACCGTCAGGGGCGCTGCCGGCGGGGCGATTTTGTGCGCAGAGCTTTTAAAGGCGCAGGGCTATTGCCAAAAAGTAAGGCAGTTCCTAGACTGTTCAAAAGGAAAGGTGTATGGGAAAAAAGTTATTCATTGCTGAAAAACCGAGTGTGGCGCAGGAGTTTGCAAAGGCACTGAAATATGATATGAGCCGCAGGGACGGATATCTGGAGTCGGAGGAGGCTGTCGTGACATGGTGCGTCGGTCATCTGGTAACGATGAGTTATCCTGAGGTTTATGATATCAAGTATAAAAAATGGTCTGTGGACACGCTCCCGTTTATCCCGGAAGCCTTTCGGTATGAGGTCATACCCGGCGTAAAAAAACAGTTTGATATTGTATGCGCTCTTTTAAACCGTCCGGACGTGGATACGATTTATGTATGCACCGACTCTGGACGGGAGGGAGAGTATATCTATCGTCTGGTGGAACAGGAAGCTGGCGTTTCGGGCAAAGACCGCCGCCGGGTATGGATAGATTCCCAGACGGAAGAAGAGATACAGCGCGGCGTCCGGGAGGCGAAGGCTCTTTCGGAATACGACCATCTGGCGGATGCGGCGTATCTGCGCGCAAAAGAAGATTATCTGATGGGAATCAATTTTTCACGGGTTTTGACGCTGAAATACGGTAGCAATGTGAAAAATTATCTGCGCCGCGACCGGGCGGTAATATCCGTCGGCCGCGTTATGACATGCGTACTCGGCATGGTGGTCAACCGGGAAAGGGAGATCCGCTCCTTTGTAAAAACGCCTTTTTACCGTGTGACGGGAAACTTTTCGATTCCGGTGGAAAACGGAAAGGAAAGGGCTTTTGAAGGGGAGTGGCGCGCGGCAGAAGGCAGTGCATATTTTGCATCGCCCCTTCTTTATAAGGAAAACGGCTTTAAGGAGAAAAAATCTGCGGAAGAGCTGATGGAAAAGCTGGGAGCCGTCTTGCCGGAAGGTAAGATGGGGCAGGAGTTTTCGGGGGCTTTTCTGGAAAAATGCGAGAAAAAGAAGGAACAGAAAAATCCGCCCCTGCTCTATAATCTGGCTGAGCTGCAAAACGATTGCTCCCGGATGTTTAAGATAAGTCCGGATGAGACACTTAGGATCGCACAGGAATTATACGAAAAGAAGTTAACGACTTACCCCAGAACCGATGCTCGCGTGCTCTCTACGGCGGTGGCAAAGGAGATACATAAAAATATCGGAGGGTTGAGGGGCTTTTCTCCGGCGTCGGCATTTGCCGTGCAGATACTCGAAAGCGGCTCCTATAAAAATATCGCAAAGACACGGTATGTGAATGATAAGCAGATAACCGACCATTATGCCATCATTCCTACAGGGCAGGGACTGTCCGCGCTCCGCAGTCTTTCCGGCGGGGCGGCGAAGGTATATGAGGTGATCGTGCGGCGGTTTCTGAGTATTTTTTATCCGCCCGCAGTTTATCAGAAGGTGGCGCTGACGGCGCTGGCAAAATCCGTATCGCTGCCTCAGGGAGAGCGTTTTTTTGCCTCTTTTAAGGTACTGACACAGGAAGGATATCTGGCAGTGAGCCGTCCGTCTTTTTCCGGGAAAAAAGAGGAAGAGGATAAAAGGGGCGGTGAAGAGGAGGAGACTCAGTGTGACGAGGCGTTCCTGCAGGTGCTGGCAAAGCTGAAAAAAGGGGCGCAGCTCCCGCTTTCCGGACTGTCGGTGAGAGAGGGCGAAACGTCTCCGCCGAAACGCTATAATTCCGGTACATTGATATTGACGATGGAAAATGCGGGGCAGTTTATCGAAGATGAAGAACTGCGCGCCCAGATAAAGGGGAGCGGTATCGGGACGTCTGCGACCCGGGCGGAGATTTTAAAAAAGCTTGTAACGATAGAATATCTGGCGCTGAATAAAAAGACCCAGACTATCACGCCGACGCTCATGGGAGAGATGATCTATGACGTCGTTTCAGATTCGATACGGCCGCTTTTAAATCCGGCGCTGACCGCCAGCTGGGAAAAGGGGCTTACGGGCGTGGCGGAAGGAACTATCACGCCGGAGGAATATATGGGGAAGCTTGACGATTTTGTGCGGAGACGCACGAATATCGTCAAACAGCTCCATAATCAGGCGGTTTTGTACCGCCAGTTCGATGCGGCAGCTACTTTTTACAAAAAGAAGGAGACACAGCCAAAGAGCCGTGCCAAAAAGGAGGAAACGAACTATGGAAGCAATGAAGATAAGCAGCCTGTATCATCTTGAAAAGACGATAGCTGCCCCTTATCTGGAACAGTTTGAATATCCCTGGGAAGCGCTGGCAGGTCTTCGTGAGTTTATCGTAACGCTCGGAAACAGTCTGCCGCAGGACCGCTTTGAAAAGCGGGGAGCGGATATCTGGGTCGCAAAGAGCGCGCAGGTCGCGCCGACAGCCTGTATCAATGGCCCCTGTATCGTTGATGAGGATGCGGAGATACGGCATTGTGCTTTCGTGAGGGGGAGTGCGATCATTGGAAAAGGGGCTGTGGCAGGCAATTCCACAGAGCTGAAAAATGTAATCTTATTTGATGGAGTTCAGGTTCCCCATTATAACTATGTGGGAGACAGTATTCTGGGGTTCAAAGCCCACATGGGTGCAGGGGCGATAACCTCCAATGTCAAGAGTGATAAAACGCTGGTCGAGGTAAAGGCCGGAGAAGTCAGGATTTCCACCGGACTGAAAAAATTCGGCGCAATGCTGGGAGATTGTGTGGAAGTAGGCTGCAACAGCGTTTTGAATCCGGGAACGGTCATCGGAAGGAATACGAACGTATATCCGTTGTCGCGGGTACGGGGATTTGTTCCGGAAGGACATATTTTCAAAGCGCAGGATAATATCGTTAAAAAGAACGTATAAGTATAAAAAAGTGTGTGTATACAAAGACCGGCAGGAGAGCAGAAGCTTTTCTGCCGGTTTTTGCATACTTTCGGCAGTGCTGTCGGGGCGGATATCCTCAGCGCC
>ENA-ORMO01003500-ORMO01003500.1-human-gut-metagenome-genome-assembly--contig:-NODE-3500-length-10100-cov-10.356098_pt1 | contig 10100 bp, 7 predicted proteins | sample MGYA00242106_ERZ509001 | MGnify/ENA primary metagenome ERZ509001 (study PRJEB26280, sample SAMEA2338736) | human gut metagenome | biome: human gut; feature: human-associated habitat; material: faeces... | reverse complement strand
CCTGTTCCCTGTTCCCTGTTCCCTGTTCCCTGTTCCCTGTTCCCTGTTCCCTGTTCCTTCTGCCCGTCCCTTCTGCCTGTCCGCCGTGTTTTTCCCGTCACTCGCTTTCCACCCCCGTTGGCTGAGCCTGCCCCCGTATTCCGGTTCCCCCCCCCATCGGTGCGATGTCCTTTCCGGACGCCGCGATCGTCCGGGGAAGCCGGGCCCTACCCAAAAGCGCCGTTTGTGTATACGCTTCCGTATTTCCGCGCAAACCAGAGGGTTCCGGATTAGGACTATTCCTGTAAAAACCGTAATTTAGTAGAAAGATCCCCGGTTCGCATCCATCGGCACCGACTTTGCGGGCCCCGGCATAAAACTAATATTTCGGATTATGGAAAAGAACGAACAGCAACTGCCGCGCCTGGGTGAACCCGTCCCGGCATTCGAAGCGATGACAACACGGGGAAAGATCAGCTTTCCCGCCGACTACAAGGGCAAATGGGTGATCCTGTTCAGCCACCCCGCCGACTTTACGCCGATCTGCACCTCCGAGGTGCTCACGTTCGGTGCCCGTACGGCCGAATTCAGGGCTTTGAACTGCGAACTGATCGGATTGTCGGTCGACAGCCGCAACAGCCATATCGCATGGCTGCGTACGATCCGTGAGAAGATCGAATACCGGGGCATGAAGGATATCAAGGTCGAATTCCCGATCATCGACGACGTGTCGATGAAGGTGGCGAACCTTTACGGCATGATCCAGCCCGGTGAAAGCCAGACGGCAGCCGTGCGTGCCGTATTCTTCGTCGATCCCGAGGGCAAACTGCGCGCGATGATCTACTATCCGCTGGCTCTGGGACGCAATTTCGAGGAGATAAAGCGTGTCCTGGTAGGTTTGCAGTCCATCGACGCATTCGGGGTCGCCATGCCGGCCGACTGGCGTCCGGGCGACGAGGTGATCGTCCCGATGCAGGGCGAGGACATGGACGACCAGCCCGAAGGGGTGAAATGTTACGACTGGTTCTTCTGCACCCGTCCTCTTCCGAAGGAGGAGATCGAGAAAAAACTCGGTAAAGGCATAGCTATCAAGGGATAGTCCGGTTCCGGCCGGCAATGTAAAAGGGGGGGGAGGCTTTACAAAGCCCCCCCCCTTTTCGTTGAATACGCCGCGCCTCCCGGATCGGAAGCCCAACAGCCGGTTATGCTCCGGGAGCCTGTCGTGTGCCTGCTGACGGCGGTTCCGCGGCCGTCGCTTTCGCTTGGGCGATCCTTCGGCGGTAGAAGGCCCGCAGGTCATCCCATTTGTAGTACGGCGGCCTTGCGGAGGCGAGCGGAAAGTACATTTCATGTTCGTTGTGGAGTATCCTGACCAGAATGTCGGCTGTCCCCTCTTTCCGGTAAAAGATCATCTGGATGTTGGCCGCCATCGGTGAAATACGGTAATCGCGCCATGCGTCCGCGATCAGACCCGGGTCGGAAACCTCGGCCGTGCAGCCGTCGAAAGCCATCAGGCAGGTCAGCGGCATGAGGTTGCCGTCGTGCCCGAAGCGCAGGTCGGCGGCGGGCACGCCCCGCACGAGCGCACTGTCGGCGCGGGCGATGATCTCTTCGAGCAGCGCTGTCGCATAGCGCAGGGCATATCCCCGGTTGAGTGCCCCGGGGCCGCGCTGATGGTAGAAACGGTAGTTGACGCACTCCCAGACGGCATACAGTTCATCGGGGGTGAACAGGTCGCGGAATGTGATTCCGCTGCGGGTGTCCTGTTCGTTTACGGCCAGGGCCCAGAGCTGTTGCATCAGCTCCCGTGGGTCGATGTCCTCCGGAGCTTTCCCGCCTGCGAATAACCTGGCCATCAGGCGCTCCGGATGCATCCGGCTTTCCCGGAATCCCTCTTCGGCCTCAATCCAGCTCTCGCTTTTCAGCAGGTTCAGGTACTCCGGGGCGGGCCCGGGGTTTGCCGCCGTGCTGAAAAAGTTCAGGTAGCGGGTCGTGCGGTTGTTGGCCGTCCGCGTGATTTCCAGTTCCGGGTTCATCCTCCGCAGCTGGTCGCAGAATGCCGCCATGCTCAGCACGCAGCGTACCACGACGGTCGATTGTGCGTCGACACGCGCGTTGCCCTGGAAGACCTCCGGGTAGGATTCGAACATCCGTTCCGCGATCCCGTAATGCTGTTCGGCACCCAGCGGCGTGAGGTCGCCCGCCCTGCCCTCGCCGTCCGAACAGGCCCGTTCCACGCGGCGTAAAACATCCTGCCCGAACTCCGACAAGGCGCCCTCGCGGGCGGCCTTGCCGAAAGTTTCCAACACCTCCGTATATTCCGACGCCCTGAGCAGCCAGCGTGAGCCGTGGCGACCGTAGTGGCTGATGTAGAAAGGTTCGTAACCTTCGGGCGCGGGAGTCCGGGCCGGATTGTCGTACGTGTAGGCATAGTATACCCCGCCGGCTTTGTCGGGGTCGGCATAAATCTCCTGGCGGGCGTTCTGTCCGGACAGGGGCCATGCACAGGCCGCCAGGCCGAGGCCGAGCAGCAGTTTCGTAAACCGCATGATCCGTACCGTCATCGGAGGTAGGCTCCGGTTCGTTTCAATTCGCTGCGCAGCTTCGCCACGTCGGCCTGCGACGGTTTCACTCCGTCCCGCAGGGCGATGCGTGCGGCGCGTCCGGCGGCTTCGCCGAGGGCCATGCAGGTCGACATCACGCGTGTCGAGGCCATCGCTTCGTGGGTGAAAGAGGCGCAGCGGCCTGCGACGAGCAGGTTTTCGACCTTTGCGGGCACAAGCACCCGGTACGGGATGTCGTAGCAGTCGCCGCAGTATTCCAGCGTGCAGTCCCCGCCTTTGGGATGGTGCAGGTCGACAGGATAGCTGGCTACGGCAACGGCGTCGTCGAAGCGGCGGCAGGCCAGGATATCCCCGGCCGTGAGGACGTATTTCCCGACTGTTACGCGGCTCTCGCGGATACCCATGAACGGTGCCACCCGATCCATCCACGCGTTTTCGAACCCCGGGACGAACTGACGCAGGTATTTCCGGATTTGGTAAACCTGCTTCCTGGCTTCGATTTCCCCACGAGTGTAGCTCCCGGGATCGGTCGGGTCTACGCCGTTCACACGCGACATGTTGACCCATATTTCGTCCTCGGACATGCCCGTGATAAGGATCGTGCGGGCCACCGGGAGGTCGATCCCCGCCTCGCGCGCCTTGGCGATCTGGTTGCGAAGCCCCACGGTGATGAACTTCTCGTTGCGGAACGACTCCGCAGGCATGATGTCCATGTCGTAGATGTCCGGGTGCTCTGCGATCGCGTCGCGCAGGCGTTGTGTGGCGACACCGCGCATCGAGAACATCAGCGTCGGGGGCTGCATGCCGCCCTCGGCATCGCCCTTGCGGCACTCGACGCCGGCACGGAAGGCCACATCGGCGTCGCCCGTGCAGTCGATCACGGTGCGGGCGAGGATCGCCTCGCGCCCGGCCTTGCTTTCGATGACCACCCCCTTTACCTCGTTGCCCTCCCTGATGACGTCGGTGCAGAAAACATACATCAGCACCTCGACGCCGGCCTCCTCCATCAACTGCTGTGCGAGGGTCTTGCTCTCCTCCGGGTCGATGATCGTCAGGCTTACGTGGAGCTTGCAGGGTCGGTGTCCGCTCGCGGCGCCCCGCTCCTGCAGCCGGTCGATAAACCGCTGCGGGAGCCCCTCGATGATCTGGTTGCCCTTCTGCCCCAGGAACCCCAGGATCGGGAGCCCGATCGTGAGGTTCCCGCCCAGGTAGCCGCGGCTTTCGAGCAGCATGACCTTCAGCCCTTCGCCCGCTGCGGCCTGTGCGGCCATGAGCCCTGCGGGGCCCCCGCCGACAATGAGTATGTCCGCCGATGCGCGTACGGGGATGTCGCGGGCGGGTTCGCGGACGGTCGTAATTTTCTTTTCCATGGTTTCGGTTTTTATTTTTGTACAGCTTGTTTTTCCTGCGGGATTTCAGGGCGTGTCATTTTCCAGAGTATCACGACGGCGATCCAGTGCAGGACGCCCATTACGAGGAAAAGCGACGGCCCCATGGTGCTCAGCAGTTGCCCGACGTAGTAGTTGAAGATCGCTCCGCCCACGGCCCCGAAGCCTGCCGTGATGCCGACTACGCTGGCTACGTTGCGTACGGGGAATGCCTCGGCGATCACCACGCAGATCGTGTAGAGCCAGCTCAGGCACATGATGGCGATCAGGCTGAACGAGGCGATGATGGCCGCGACGTTCCAGTACGGCGGCAGGGCGTTGAAATAGGGCGTGAAGATGCACAGGGGTGCCGCGACGGCCACCAGCGTCATCATGCGCTTGCGCGCGCGCAGCGGATCCATGCCCCTTCGTACCATTTTGTCCGACCATGCCGAGGTCAATACGCCGCCCACGGCGCCGAACAGGAACGGGATCCAGCCGACCCATCCCACCTGTATGAGCGTCAGTCCCGAATCCTCCTGCAGGTAACCGGGCAGCCAGAAGAGACAGAAATACCAGACCGGGTCGCTGACGAAACGGATGAGCAGCACGCCCCACAGCGTGCGCGTCTTCCAGAGCCCGCCCCACGTGAAGGCTTTGCCGTGGTGCCGGTTGGCGGCGCTTTCGCTGAGCGTGACGTCGAGTATCTCTTTGGGCGGGTCGGCGTAGACGGCCATCCAAACGATGGCGATCAGGATGCCGATGGCCCCGGCCAGGACGAAGACGTCGTTCCACGGAAAGATCGTCGAGAGCCATGCGATGACGATCGGGGCCACGACCGTGCCGATCGACCCGCCCGCCGTACAGAGGCTGTTGGCCGTGGCGCGCTGGCGTTTTTCGAACCAGACGGTCACGGCGACGATCTGCCCGGCAAAAATCGTGGGCTCGGCCAGCCCCAGCAGCCCGCGGAAAAATGCGAACTGTTCCATATTGGTCGAAAGGCCGCCTCCGATGCAGGCCGCCGACCATGCCAGGATGCCCAGAAACATCACCTTTTTCGGGCCGAACCGGTCGACCAGGATGCCCGATATGGGATACATGACGGCGTAGCATATCAGGAAGATGTTGACGATGAAGGCATAGCCGTCGTCGTTCATGTCGAAGGCCGCTTTGATCGTCGGCTTGAGGATCGAAAGCAACTGGCGGTCGAGGTAATTGCAGATGATGGCGATGAAGATCGTCACCACGATCATCCATTTCCGTTTTTCCGGGTTGTTCAGCAGGTTCATGCGTGTCGTCGGTTGTATGGGTTTGCGTGTCGGTTAGCGTTGCGGGAGCCCTCCCTGGGCTTTGTAGCGTTCGTATCGCTGCATGAGCAGCGGGTGGCGTTCCGCGCGGGGCGTATAGCGCCGTGCAGGGAAGTTGCAGAGCGCCCGCTGCGCCTCCTCCACCGAGCCGTAGCAGCCCGCGATGACCGTGGCGTAGACCACCGAACCCATGGCGCAGGCCTGTTTGCAGTCGATGACCGAGATTTCCCGGCCGGTTACGTCGGCCAGCAGCTGCATGACGAAGGGCGATTTCTGCGATATGCCGCCGATCCCCGTGAGGCGCTCGATCGCCACGCCGTTCGCTGCGAGGTGGTCGAGGATCGCCTTCGTGGCGAATGCCGTTGCTTCGGCAAAGGCGTAGTATATTTCGGGCGCCGTCGTCGAGAGCCGCAGCCCCGTGAGTGTCCCGGTCAGCTCCGGTGCGGGGTAAGGGTTGCGGCGGCCGTTGAGCCAGTCCGTCGCCAGCGGCATGTCCGCCCGGGGCTCCAGCCGTTCCGCCTCTTCGGTGAGCCGGCCCATGATTTTGTCGCGGCACTCTTCGGCCAGCCGCTGCCGGGCCTGCGCGTCGGGTGCCCCAGGCTGCACGAGCAACTCTTCCAGGGGCCAGCACAGCAGGTTCCTGAACCACGCATAGACATCCCCGAAGGCGGATAACCCGGCTTCGAACCCGACCATGCCGGGTACGATCGAGCTGTCCACCTGTCCGAATATCCCTTCGACGAGGCGTCCGCCCATCTCATCCGAAGGCATCAGCGCCATGTGGCAGGCCGAGGTGCCGAGGTTGAGCACGACCGTGCCGCAGCGGATTCCGGCGCCTACGGCTCCCGCATGGGCGTCGATGTTGCCCACCCCTACTACGACCCCTTCGGGAAGTCCGAGCGTCTGTGCCCACGCGGGCGTGATCGTCCCCGCAGCGTGGTCGCACGTGCGGTTCGTCTTGCTGATGTTGCGCACGATGGGTAGCAACGCGGGGTCGAGTGCTTCGAAAAACGCCTCCGGAGGGAATCCTCCCCAGGCCTCGGCCCACATCTGTTTCGACCCTGCGGCGCAATGGCTTGCGCGTATCGCGGAGGGATTGTCCGCCCCGGTGAGCACGGCGGGTATCCAGTCGCAGAGCTCGACCATGGCATATGCGTCGCGGCGGAGCCGCCGGCTGCCGCGCAGCAGGTGCAGGCATTTGGCCCAGAAGCATTCGGCCGAGTAGTGGTTGCCCGAATGACGGGCATAATTGACCTTGCTGCGGGCGCACAGGGCGGTGATTTCTTCCGATTCCCGCTGCGCCGTGTGGTCTTTCCACAGGACGAACATCGCGTCCGGATCGTCGGCGTATTCGGGGCGCAGCGCCAGCGGCGTGCACGTGCGGTCTACCAGGCACGGCGTGCTGGCCGTCGTGTCGACCGAAACCGCCCTGATTTGCGGCGCCGCGTCGGGCCGTGCGGCCACCACTTCGCCGATCACGTGGCGCAGGCCGTCGAGATAATCCTGCGGATGCTGGCGGAAGCACGCTTCCGCCGGGGAGCAGTATTCCTGTCTGCCCCAGCGCGGGTAGCTGAATACCGAGTCGGCGATTGTTTCGCCTGTCGCGGCATCCACCAGAAGGGCACGCACGGAATCCGTGCCGTAGTCGATGCCTATGACGTATGTTTCCTTCATGGTTTGTTAGGTGTGGATCGTGTTTTTTTGCGGTTGGTTCCGGCTCCATTCCGGCGGGCCGGTAATGCAAAGGTAGAATTATTTTATTCTTTTTGTGCTTATTTTATGCTTTATTATTTCTTTTTTTTTGTATTATTGTGTGTTTTATCGTTTCTGTTTGTTTTTTATATGCTTCCGTGTGTGTTTCTAAAATACCCGTTGGGGCAGTCGTAATTTAATAAAGGTAAGATCGGTATGAGACGGATTCTGATCGTGTGTGCCGCGCTGTTGCTGTGCGGTCTGGCCGCCGCCCGGGGGCGCGGCGTACACCGCGTGGCGTCGTGCAATATCCGGGTGGCCCTGCCGCAGGATGAGGAGGGCGGAAACGGCTGGTCTGCGCGTAAATATGTTTGCGAGAAGGTGATGAAACGCTGCAAGGCGGATATCTATTGCCTGCAGGAGGTGACCGTCGGCCAGTACGAGGACATGTGCCGGATGTTCCCGGGGTATTTCGTCTTCGGCTACCCGGGCCCCGAGACGGATGCCCTGCCCGACCGGGAGTACCACGGTATCGCCAAGAACCTCGTGATGTTCTCGAAGAGGCGCTATGAAATGACGGGCGCCGGGGTTTACTGGCTGTCGGACACCCCGCTCGTGGGTGGCTCCTCGTCGTGGGACACGGCCCGCCCGCGCCATGTCAATTGGGTGCGGCTCAGGGATCGCCGTTCGGGGCGCGAGTTCCGGGTGTTGTCCGTGCACCTCGACCATATTTCGCACGAGGCGCGGCTTGCGCAGGTGCGGGCCGTGGCGGACGAGGCGTCGCAGTATCCGCCCGGCGTGCCGCAGGTGCTGGCCGGGGATTTCAACTCCAGGCCTTCGAACCCCGTTGCCGGGGTGCTTGCCGGTGCCGGCTGGGTCGATGCGTTCGTCGAGGCCAACGGCGAAGATGCGGAGCAGATGTCCTTCCACCGGTTCGAGGGCGATGCCTATGAGCCGAAGAAGGGGACGCCCGGGCGTATCGACTTCATTTTCCTGAAAGGCACGGGTATCCGGGCCGTCTCCTCCGCATTGGTAAAAGATCGTGTAGGCGGCAAGTATCCCAGCGACCACTATTTCCTTACGGCCGACATCGTGATCGAATAGCCGTCGCGGAGGGGCGCATTGCGTATGCTTCGGCTGCGAATCCCCGGCTCGTGCATTGGACTCCGGCAGCTGTTGTCCCGGGATTGTTCGGGCGCATGGCGGCCGTTGTCCCGGAATGAATATCCCCGGCTCGTGAATCGAGCCGGGGATATTCATAATGTCTTTGTCGGGGCGGGGTGTCTGCGGCCGGGGCATTGCAGGCTGGCGGGCGTCCCTGCCCCGCGCTTTTATTCCCGGAACCTGTACCGCCCTATGTCGCGCAGGCCGAGCAGCAGTTCGCGTACGGCGAGGCGTTTCTTCCCGGCTATCTGAATCTCCCCGAGGGTGATCCAGCCGTCGGCGCAGGCTACGCGGAGCAGCGTGCGGCCGTCGCTTTCGATGCTGCCGGGTTTTTCGCCGTGGGCGGCGGGTTCGAAAGCGGCCGAATATATCTTGGCCGCTTGCGGCATCTGTGAGCCTTCCCTGTATAGTTCCGTCCAGGCTGCCGGATAGGGCGACAAGCCGCGTACGAAATTCACGATCCTGCGCCCGTCCCACGACCAGTCGATCAGGCAGTCCTCCTTGAAGATTTTGGGCGCCGGGTGCAGCGCCGATTCGTCGACGTGCTGCTGTTCGATGGGGCTGATATCGCCTGCGGCGATCCTGTCGACGGTTTCGGTCACCAGCGACGTGCCCCTGTGCATCAGTTTGTCGTAGAGCGAACCCACGTTGTCTTCGGGCAGGATCGGCACACGAACCTGTCCGATGATGGCGCCTTTGTCGATCTCGTGGTTCAGCAGGAAGGTCGTGACGCCCGTTTCCGTCTCCCCGTTGATGACCGCCCAGTTGATGGGCGCTGCACCGCGGTATTGCGGCAGCAGCGAGGCGTGGAGGTTGAATGTCCCCAGGCGCGGCATGGCCCAGATTACCTCGGGCAGCATCCGGAATGCGATGACGATCCCCAGGTCGGGCCGCAGTGCCTGCATCGCCGCGACGAATTCCGGGGCCCTGAGTTTCTCGGGCTGCAATACCGGCAGCCCCAGTTCGAGTGCGGCCAGTTTCACGTCGCTCCGGTGGAGTTTCTGCCCGCGGCCGGCGGGTTTGTCGGGCGTGGTGACCACGCCCACGACGTTATAGCCCCCGGCGACCAGCGCCCGGAGCGACGGCACGGCGAATTCGGGCGTGCCCATGAATACGATACGCAGCTCTTTCGGGTTCATCGTTGTCTGACGGTTTTTTCGGCCTGCACCCCGTTTCCGGGCGCGGCCTGTTTTTATTGCTTGTCCAGCCCCAGCGTGTGGTGCATCCGCTCTTCCTTGGTCTTCAGGTAGCGCAGGTTGTGTTCATTGGGGGCGATGACGATGGGTACGATCTGGTCGATCTTCAGCCCGTAGCCCTCCAGCCCCGCGCGCTTGAGCGGGTTGTTGGTCATCAGCCGCATGTGCTTGATGCCCATTTCGCGGATGATGCTCGCCCCGACGCCGTAGTCGCGTTCGTCGACGCCGAAGCCCAGCCGGACGTTGGCGTCGACCGTGTCGAGCCCTTCGTCCTGGAGCTTGTAAGCTTTGATTTTATTGCAGAGGCCGATGCCGCGTCCCTCCTGCTGGAGGTAGATGATGGCACCCTTGCCCTCCCGTTCGATCATGCGCATCGCCTCGTGCAGCTGGTCGCCGCAGTCGCAGCGGCACGAGCCGAAGATGTCGCCCGTGGCGCACGACGAATGCACGCGTGTCAGCACCGGTTCGTCTTCCGTCCACTCGCCTTTGGTGAGCGCCACGTGTTCCAGCCCGTTGCTCTTCTGCCGGAACGGCGTGATGCGGAAGTCGCCCCATGCGGTCGGCAGGTCGACGGTCTCGCCCTTCTCGACGATGGATTCTTCGCGCAGCCGGTATTCGATGAGCGATGCGATCGAAATGATCTTGAGGCCGAATTTACGGGCGATCTCCGTCAGTTGCGGCAGGCGCGCCATCGTGCCGTCCTCGTTCATGATCTCGATCAGTGCGCCTGCGGGCTGCAGGCCGGCCAGCCGGGCGAGGTCTATCGCGGCCTCGGTGTGCCCCGGACGGCGCAGCACGCCTTTCTGGCGGGCACGCAGCGGGTTGATGTGC
>ENA-ORMO01003496-ORMO01003496.1-human-gut-metagenome-genome-assembly--contig:-NODE-3496-length-10111-cov-4.214598_pt1 | contig 10111 bp, 8 predicted proteins | sample MGYA00242106_ERZ509001 | MGnify/ENA primary metagenome ERZ509001 (study PRJEB26280, sample SAMEA2338736) | human gut metagenome | biome: human gut; feature: human-associated habitat; material: faeces... | reverse complement strand
ACAGGAGACGGAGGACACCACGATCACATCCCGCCGCTCCAGCAGGGCGCAGGTGGCGGAGAGGCGCAGCCGATCGATCTCGTCGTTGGTGGAGGCGTCCTTGGCAATATAGGTATCCGTATGGGGGATATAGGCCTCCGGCTGGTAGTAATCATAATAGGAGACGAAATACTCCACCGCATTGTTTGGGAAAAACTCCTTGAATTCCGCGCACAGCTGGGCCGCCAGGGTCTTGTTGTGGGCCAGGACCAGGGTGGGCCGCTGGACGGCCTCGATGACCTTGGCCATGGTAAAGGTCTTGCCGGAGCCGGTCACGCCCAGCAGGACCTGCTCCTTCAAGCCGTTTTCGATCCCCTCCGCCAGCGCGGCGATGGCCTCCGGCTGGTCGCCGGAGGGCTTGTATTCCGATACCACTTCAAACTTCGGCATAGTCGTTCTTCTCCGCAAGTCTCACAGATTTTCTCCGGTCTCCCGGCACCGCTATCCTACCACAGCTCCGGAGCGATTGCAAACATTTGTTCGCCCCTCTCACTTCTCCAGAAAGCCGCTCTCGGCGAAGGAGATAAAGTCACGATCTGCCACCACGATGTGGTCCGCCAGGGGCACCTGAATGGTGGCCAGTGCCGCCCGCGCCTGCTCAGTGGCCGCGAAATCCTCCGGCGAGGGGGCCGCCACGCCGCTGGGGTGGTTATGGGCCAGGATCACGGCGCTGGCGTTGTTGAGGATGGCGTTTTCCACCAGCTTCCGCACATCCAGCGGTGCGGAGCTGATGCCGCCCTCTCCCAGACGCTTGCAGGTCAAGAGCTTCCCCTTCCGGTCCAGACACAGCTGGTAGACCACCTCGTTCCGCTCGCCGGAAAAATACTCCATCAGATACGCGCCCGCCCGGGACGCGGTGTTCAGGATCAGCTCCTGGCTGTGGGCGTCGGCCAGCCGGGCCTTGTGGCACAGCCGGGGCACCAGCTTTAAAAGCATCGCGGCGTTCTCTCCCACGCCCTCCACCTTTTGAAGGTCCTCCACCGGGGCCGCCATCACGGCGGAGAGGGACCCATAGCGGTCCATCAGGGCATGGGCGATGGGGTTGGTATCCCGCCGGGGGATGGCGTAATAGAGCAGGAGCTCCAGGGCCTCGTGGTCGGCAAAGCTCTCCAGTCCGCCTGTCAGAAAGCGGCGGCGCATCTTCTCCCGGTGCCCGTCGTGAATCCCCATGGCCAGTTCCCCTTTCTCCGGCAAATGCCCCTGCCGCCCCAGTTTTTAGCATGTTATTATACCACGTTTCCCGAAACTCCACAAGGCGTTTCCCACCTCTCTTCCCGAAAAACCGCCCGCGCCGGACAGAGCCGCCGGCCGGCGGCCAAGCCCCCTCCCGGAATTCTTCCCGGACATCATCTCCCGCATCGCCTCCCCCTGGGTTGACAGCGGTGGATTTTTGGCATAATATAAACAGTGGACGGACGGCTGTCCGCCCAGACAAATGCAAAGACAGATGTCCGGTAGGTAAGGCTACCACAGGGATATGGATCGCTGCCGCGAAATGATGGAGACATCATCAGATGGTTTGAACAGGCGATATCGAACAGGAAGGTATCATCTAATGCGATTTCACCGCCTTGTGAGGCTAAAGCTTGAACGGTTGTATGTGTCCTCTGGCAGCAGAGGTCCTCTCCAGTCGTATCGGATGAAACGACTGGAGTTCTTTTTTTCCGCCCGGAGCGCACACAGGGCATGTCTGTCAGACAGGAGAGAGGAGGTCACGCGCGATGTTTGAACTGGAGAACGAGCGGGCAGAGCTGTTGGAAAAAATTGAGGAATATCTGGAGCGAAAACAATATGCCCAGCTGCGGGATCTGCTTTTGCCCCTGGTGGCGCCGGACATCGCCTCTTTGTGCGAGGATCTGGATGACAAGGTCCCTCTGGTCTTCCGTCTGCTGCCCAAGGAGCTGGCGGCGGAGGTCTTCGTGGAGCTGGACTCTGACGAGCAGGAGATCCTGATCCGCAGCTTTTCCAACACGGAGCTCAAAGAGGTGCTGGACGAGCTGTATCTGGACGACACCGTGGATATCGTGGAGGAGATGCCGGCCAACGTGGTCAAGCGCATCCTCAAGCACTCCGATCCGGAGACCCGCCGCAGCATCAACGAGATCCTGAAGTATCCCGAGGATTCCGCCGGCAGCATCATGACCACGGAGTTCGTGGATCTGAAGGAGACCATGACCGTAGAGGACGCCCTCAAGCGCATCCGCCGCACCGGCCCGGATAAAGAGACCATCAACGTCTGCTATGTCATCGACGATGGCCGTCACCTCCAGGGGGTGCTCTCCATCCGCACGCTGCTGCTGGCGGAGGAGGACGACGTCATCGGCGATATCATGGAGCGCAACTTCATCTCCGTCCAGACCCTGGACGACCAGGAGGCCGTGGCCAGAGCCCTGGGCAAATATGACTTCCTGGCCCTGCCGGTGGTGGACAAGGAGGAGCGGCTGGTGGGCATCGTCACGGTGGACGACGCCATGGACGTTCTCCAGGAGGAGGTCACCGAGGATATCGAAAAGATGGCGGCCATGCTGCCCTCTGACAAGCCCTATTTGAAAACCGGCACCTTTGAGACCTTCAAGGCCCGGATTCCCTGGCTGCTGCTGTTGATGATCTCCGCCACCTTCACCGGGCAGATCATCTCCACATTCGAGGACGCCCTGGCCGCTGCCACCATCCTCACGGCCTATATCCCCATGCTGATGGACACCGGCGGCAACTGCGGCTCTCAGGCCAGCGTCTCCGTGATCCGGGGCATCTCGCTGAATGAGATCCAATTCTCCGATCTCTTCCGGGTCATCTGGAAGGAGATCCGGGTGTCCGTCATCTGCGGCGTCACCCTGGCCGCCGCCAACTTTGCCAAGCTGATGCTCATTGACCGGCTGCTGTTCCAAAACCAGATGGTCACCATCCCGGTGGCGGCGGTCATTTGCAGCACGATGGTCTGCACGGTGATCTGCGCCAAGCTGGTGGGCTGCACGCTGCCGCTGCTGGCCAAGAAGATCGGCTTCGATCCGGCGGTGATGGCCTCTCCCTTTATCACCACCATTGTGGACGCCATCTCCCTGCTGATCTACTTCCAGTTCGCCAGAGCTGTTTTGGGGATCTGAACGGGCCTGGCCCAAGGGATCAAGAAAACGACTCGCCTCATTGTTTCCATGAGGTGAGTCGTTTTGTTATCAGCGTCTTATCGTGGGCGGGACGTTCGGTTTTTCTGCCAGGACCAGAGACGCCAGATGGCGTTGCCAAGGATGAGGAGCAGCACCAGCGACGCAAACAATCCGGTCACATTCCAGGAAAAGAGCTCCAGAGAAACCATTGTGATCCCCCAGCCATGGGCCAGGATCAAGAAGAGGATGCCCTCGGCCAGCCGGGCGGACTGCCGGCTTCGGACCAGCGCCCCGATCAGGACCATACCCAAAAGGCAGACCGCCAGCATACCGCTGAAGGCCCACCGGGTCTGCTCCTGGGCGGCAAAGGCCGCCCATTCCGCCCCGCTGAGGACGCCGGCTTCCGCCACCCGGCGATATTGCCGGACGCTCATCCCCAAAACGGCCAGCTGCACCGCCGCCGCTCCCAGGATCAGCCATGGGTGCCAGGGCTTCTTCCAATAGGAATAGGGCTCCTGAGTCTGCTCCTGCATGGATCTCTCCTCCTTTTGAGAAACCACTTAAATTCTTTGCTTTCTGTCTGCTTTTTGAAAAAATTCTATCATATCTCGCCAGAAAAGGGAAGAAAAATGCCCGCGGCAGGCGCAGTTTTTTCTCCACCGGCAGCCCGGATACATAGTTTCGCCATCCCGGTGCACACCTGCGGATGCCATCTTCCTATCGATCTACTCCCAGTCTACTTTCTCCATTTTGGGTCTGTAAGGACGGCTTTCTAATCAAAAAGCAGGTTCGATAGCTTTCTGAACCTGCCTTTTGATTACCACCATTAATTTTTAAATCTATCGCGGCTACTCCATAGCCCAAGAGCTGGATTTGGGATAAAAAATATCCGCTTCCCATTTATCTGATTCCATCCATATTGAAGCCTTTGGGGATCATATTCTGCCGCAACAGTATCATAATCGACAGAGTTGAATCCGACAGACTCCATCTCCGAAGGCTCGATTTGTTTAACAGCATAGGTGATAGTAAACCGTCCGTCTGAGGACCCGTGGATCAAGTGAGCTGCCGCGCCCATGTTATCCCGCAAATCCTGGTTTTCCAAACGACTAAACTGTTCCAACACAGATGCGCGTCCCCTATAACCATATTTGCGGATCAGCTGATCAACCTGAGAATCTTCTCCAAATCGTTCCACCCCAGGGGCAAGAATTATCAGATCTCCCCCGTTGGCCATAGCCATTCTGGTCCGGTAGATTGCTTTATTGCCAAGCCATGTGCTTTTAAATTCCTTTGGATCCAGATACACCACGCAGGTCTGAATGGGTTCCTCCAGGAAAAACATATTTTTTTCCTGCGAGAGAGAAATAGCCTCCTCCAGCACCCGCCGGGTGTCACCAATAAACAGGCCATGGGTACGCGTTTTCCCTTCAGGTGCCGTGCAAACGGTCAAAGCAAACACAATGGGGATATTCTTCAAATACTTTTCCATCGCATAGTCAAACATCTGTCGTACTGGAGAGTGGTCTCTACCCATCATGCGTTCCATTCCGTAAATCGCACCCACCATATGACTTTTATTAATCATATCGCTACCACCCACACCCACAAACAGGTTCTTGGAGTGGTTGGCCATTCCAATCACCTCGTGAGGCACAACCTGTCCAATCGAAAGAATCAAATCATAGGTGGGATCCAAAACACGGCGATTGATTTCTACCCGGATAGGATCACACCACAATCCGTCGGTGGCCTGTTCAAGAAATCTCCCCGGCACTTCTCCCAATGAGATTACATCCATTCTCCAATTGTGTATCTGGAATGTTTCATACGGAATATCTCCAAACATCACAGCGGCCTCTTCGCGAGATACTGGCACATGAGTTCCCAATGCCGGAAGAATATCTACTTGGCAACCCCGCTCCCGCAGGAGGTGATAATAAGTATTGGTAAGAAATCCCGCATTGGAATAGAACCGGGTGAAATCCGGCGGAATCAGCAGTACCCGGCGCAACGCCCTCCCCTCCAGGGATTGTTTCATTGCAGTCCGGAGTTCTTCTTCTGCTAAGCCTTCCTCCCGTTCTGTTTCAAAGAAGAGTTCCATTATCTCTCCTTTACACACCGCTATATGCGGAGAATCCTCCGTCCACAGGCACCACAATGCCTGTGACAAAGCCAGAGGTATCCTCATCCACCAACCACAAAAGAGTTCCCAGCAACTCCCTCGGAGTACCCAATCGCCCCATAGGTGTGGCATGCAAAATCTTGTCTGTTCTCGTAGTCGGTGTGCCGTCCGGATTCCATAGAAGCGCCGCATTCTGCTCCGTAGAGAAAAATCCAGGCGCAATGGCATTGACACGGATGCCACTCTTGGCAAAGTGGACTGCCAACCATTGGGTAAAATTGGACACTGCCGCCTTGGCAGCAGAATAGACAGGAATTTTGGTTAGGGGGGTAAATGCATTCATGGAACTAATATTTATAATTGTACCTCCGTTCCCATTGACCATATCCCGGGCAAAACATTGGGTGGATAGTAGCGCACCTTTCAAATTTAAGGAAAAAACCTCATCAAAGGCTGCCTCTTCCAAATCGAAGAAACTCTTTTTTCCCGGTGCTTTCATTGTTTCCGGAGAGAAGAATTCGTCATCCGTAGTTGCAGATGGGCGGTTCCCCCCCGCTCCATTAATCAAAATTTGACAAGAACCGAAGGTATCTATCACCCTGCGGTAGGCCGCCTCCAGGCTGGCTTTGTCCGTCACATCCGCCTGTACTGCAACAGCAGTTCCACCGGCAGCATGGATTTCATCCCGTACGGCTTCAGCTTTGGAAAAGGTGCGGTTCAGGATTGCGACACGAACCCCACACATCGCCAGCGCTTTAGCAAACTCTCTGCACAATACGCCAGCACCGCCCGTAATGACAGCTGTTTTCCCACGCAAGCTCGGATGTACTTCAGCAATCATCAACGCTTCCTCCTTATATATTGTATGTGTTTGTCACTGTACTACTGTCAACGCCAGTCCAGTTGGTGTGAAAGAATTGGCCACGAGGTGCATCCACTCTCTCATACATATGCGCACCGAAATAGTCTCTCTGGGCCTGCAGTAAGTTGGCCGGCAAACATTCTGACGTATAGCCATCAAAATAGTTTAAGGCAGCATTCATTGCTGGGAGCGGAACTCCCTGTAAGGTAGCCGTAGCCACCACACTGCGCCATGCCGGAGCCAATTCTGTTATGGTTCTTTTAAAATAGGGATCTAAAATAAGATTTGGCAAATTCGGATCGGCATCATATGCCTCCTTGATTTTTCCCAGAAAGGCCGAGCGGATAATACAGCCTCCCCGCCACATTAATGCAATTCCGCCGTAATTCAGCGTCCAGCCATATTTTTTTGCTGCTACGCGCATCAGCGCATATCCCTGTGCATAAGAAATGATTTTTGAGGCTAACAGCGCCTTACGGATATTCTCTGTAAAAGCAATGCGATCACCGTCGAAAAAAGCAGGTCGCTTTGGAAATGCCTGTGCAGCAATCACACGTTCTTCTTTCATGGCAGAGAGATTTCTGGCAAATACCGCTTCACTGATAAGGGTCAGCGGCTCTCCCTCATCCAAAGCGGCTACTGCTGTCCATTTTCCAGTTCCTTTCTGTCCGGCGGCATCCAAAATGTGATTCACAAGCGGCGTACCATCCCCATCCTTATGTGCCAAAATATCTCCGGTAATCTTAATGAGATAGCTGTTTAGTTCCCCAAGATTCCATTCTGCAAAAACCTGGTGCATCTCATCTGCAGATAAACCCAGCAGGGTTTGCATCAAATGATATGCCTCGCAGATAAGCTGCATATCCCCATACTCAATACCATTGTGAATCATTTTGACAAAATGACCAGCGCCATTTTCTCCCACCCAGTCACAGCAAGGTGTCCCATCCTCTACTTTAGCGCAAATGGACTGGAAGATAGTTTTAACATGCGCCCACGCAGCGGGTGAACCGCCCGGCATCATGCTAGGCCCTCTCAGCGCCCCCTCTTCGCCGCCAGATACACCAGTACCGATGTATAAAAGGCCCTTGGATTCCACATACTGCGCCCGACGGATGGTATCCAGAAAATGACTGTTTCCTCCATCGATGAGAATATCTCCCTTATCCAGAAGCGGTAGCAACTGTTCTATCAATTCATCTACTGCCCGTCCTGCTTTTACCATCATCATAATCTTTCTAGGACATTCCAGGCTCTCAGTCATTTCCTGCAATGTGTGGCATGGCAGAATATTTTTTTTCATTCCCCGGCCAGATACAAAGGCATCTACCCGTGCTGCTGTCCGGTTGAAAACCGCCACAGTAAACCCCTTAGACTCCATATTTAAGGCCAGGTTTTCCCCCATCACCGCAAGGCCTATTAATCCAATTTCGGCTTTTTTCATTACTCTGCTCCCCTCAGCGTTTTACTCGAGCGTTACCCGCATAAATGCTCCAGATCTGCTCTTCATCTGATGGTGTGGCATAGTCTGTCAGCAGCGTTGTAGCCAGAGCACCGCTCGCCCATCCAAATTGGATCCACTTCTCAGGATCCCATCCCCGGAGAGCTGCGTACAGCATACCGCCCACAAAGCCATCCCCACCGCCGATACGGTCTAACACCGGAATCTCTCGGGGTTCTTCCGTGTACCACTTTCCATCGGAGAGCATCACAGCCCCCCAGAGATGTTCGTTGGCACTCTTTACCTGACGAAGCGTAGTTGCAAACGTATGGGCATTGGGATAGGCTACCCGGACACGCTCGATCATTTCTTGAAAGCTCTCAATTTTAGAAGCCAGATCCTTTCCTCCGGCCTCAGGTCCACGAATTCCAAGAGCCAGCTGGAAATCCTCCTCATTACCAATCAGGAAATCCGCAGGAGACGCAATTTCAGAAAAGATTGCTCGAAGTTCTTCTTCCCGTCCCTCCCAGAACGACGCGCGGTAATTCAAGTCAAAGGAAATTGCCGTGCCATGCTTCTTAGCCGTCCGGGCCAATTCTAGGCAGAAAGCCCCCGTCTCATGACTTAGGGCCGCTACCAAGCCGGACAGGTGTAAAATCGCCACACCTTCCTGCCCGAACAGGCGCCCCAGATCGAATTCCTCTATAGATAGAGTACGGCCCACTTCTCCGGCCCGGTCATTCCAGACCCGAGGTCCCCGAAGTCCATAACCGCTGTCGGCAATATTGAATTGGTGGCGATAGCCCCAAGCTCCGCCCTGTGGTACTGTGGCTCCTTCATATTCGATGCCGCGGCTGCGCAGATTGGCCTGGATAAACTGCGCAATAGGGCTCCCTTCTATAAACTTGGTCAAGACTTTTGTCCGAAGTCCCAGCGCTGCGGAGACGCTGAGCACGTTCGATTCTGCCGAGGTAGCCTGCATTCGGAAAAGGTCACTGACAGGAACGCATTGACGTTCCATCGGAGTAATGCGCACCCCCATGCTGGTCGGGCACACCAAAGCATATCCAACAACATAGTAATCGAGATATTGCTCCCATATAAGCAAGCAATCGGCCAAGCCAGGAATGTGTAAAATACGTAGGAAAAACGTGCGAGTTCTTCTGTTCCCGCCAGGGAAATTCCTGCTTTTCGAGCCACGACCTGGATAATAATCAAGAGCGTAATCCCCACTAAAAGGGCTCCATTTACAATTGTCACCGCACTCTCCAATTTCCGGAACCCCAGCATCAAATGTTGCCTCATAAAACCTCCTAGAATGTCATCTCATAGACAGCCAGACTGCTTTTCTCAACATAAGAATCGATTATTATCGCCGCCTGCAAATGCCGGCGGCGATAATGTAGTTAGTTTGTATGATTTATTGAATTCCCGCAGCTTCACGGACCTGCTCCAGTGTAAAGCCGGCCCAAGTATCCTGGAACAACTGCTCCCAAGCAACCTCAGACTTGGTAATGAAGCCGGAGATATCACACTCCACTACTTCACAGCCATTGTCAATCAGGGTCTGCTTATATGCTTCCTCAGCAGCCATACAGTTCTTTTCAATCTCATCATTGATTTCCTTGGCAGCGCGATCCACAACCTCCTGATAGTTCTCAGGCAGAGATTCATACAGGCTGTTAGACATCCAAATACAGGATGCCTCAACAATGTGCTTGGTTTCCATAATATAGTCCTGAACCTCGTGCAGATTATAGCTCACCATCTGCTCCCATGGTCCTTCGGAGGACTGCACCGCACCAGTCTGCAAGGAGGTATACAGCTCGTTGAGAGACAGGGGCACACACACTGCTCCGATGGCATTGAAGACGGAGTTCATAACCACATTGGTATTCATGCGCAACAAAATGCCCTGAATGTCATCTACATTGCTGATAGCCACATTGGAGGACATGTTGCGGAATCCACGATAAGCCAACCCGCCCACGTTTCTGGTATTGTAGTTCTCCTCCAACTCGGTTCTGGCCGCCTGGATCAGATCACTGTTCCATAGTGTCATGATCTGATCATAGGTTGTCACCATAAACGGAGCAGAGATAAAGCCATATTGCGGCAAGTGGGTCGTGATGGCGATGGTGCCGCTATCAGTGAAGTCCAACTCACCGGATTTCACTGCCATGATAGCATCGGCCTCATTATATAATGTGCCATCCGGGAACACATTCAAGGTAATGGTTCCATCTGAATATTCGTTCAGCAGTTCGGCAAAATGATAGAGTCCGTCTACAATCGGAGTTCCGGTTGCATAAGTAGTGGACAGATCCCAGGTATATTCCTGGTCAAATCCGGATTCTTCAGCAGGCGGGGTATCCGCTGACGGTGTAGTGTCTCCAGCGTTAGACTGAGAGGAACCGCAGCCAGTGAGCATGGCCGCAATCATCGCGATGGTCATCATGCATGCAAGAACCTTTTTCATTTTTAATTGAAAATTGCAAGTGCAAGTTGGACACCTGCACAGTAGAAATTAGTTAATCAGA
>ENA-ORMO01003495-ORMO01003495.1-human-gut-metagenome-genome-assembly--contig:-NODE-3495-length-10115-cov-4.171968_pt1 | contig 10115 bp, 12 predicted proteins | sample MGYA00242106_ERZ509001 | MGnify/ENA primary metagenome ERZ509001 (study PRJEB26280, sample SAMEA2338736) | human gut metagenome | biome: human gut; feature: human-associated habitat; material: faeces... | reverse complement strand
GAGTAGATTATACTTCCGATAAGGAAAATTATCAATACTTTTTTTGCATTTTTTGCAAAAACTGCTTATTTTTAGGAATATTGATATTTCCCGGATGAATAACCAGCTCCATCACATGACATAGTATATTATAAATTCCGAAAAAAAGCCATAACTTTTACCTGTGCATTTTCTTACGTAATTATTACAAAAGTATTGAATAAGTGTATTATTGTATTTATCTGTGTACATGGATGTAAATTTAATGAAAAGAAAACTGTTTCCGTTGCTCTTGCGTCTTAAATAGCCGGATGCTATAATCAAAACAGGAGTGCGTGGGAAAGGACGGAATGAATTTACAAAACACATATACGGCTAATACAATTCTTTCGGCGGGTTCTGACGCCCAGAAAACAGATCATGTATGCAAGGCCGTTTTGAAGTCACGATGGGTTTTGGCAAATATACTGAAAGGTGTTATTCCTGAATATGCGGATACACCAGTCCATGAAATTGCCGAAACCTATATCGAACCAGATCAGATAGAACTTTATCTGCCGGTAAATGGTTTCCCGGAACAGATTCAGGGACTCGACAAGGAAGATACTGCTTATTTACAAACCACGGTATACTATGATGTCCGGCTGCGGGCACTGCTGCCAAACCGTACGAAAACTCAGGTGTATTTGTATATTGATGTGGAAGCCCAGAATGCTGCGCGTGAAAGCCGTCTTGGATATCCGCTTGAAAAAAGGGCCATTTATTATATGTCCCGTATGATTTCAAATCAGCTTCAAACGGTTTCAAGAGATACGAATTATAATGTGATTCAAAAGGTCTACAGCATATGGATCTGTATGGGAGATGATATCCCTAAAAATATGCAGCAGTCTATTACAGGGTTTACCATAGCCAAAAAGGATATTTATAGGAAAATAGATATCCCTAAGAAAAACTATGATCTGATGAGCGCTGTTTTCATACGGCTGGGGCATGGCGAAACAGAGGAACATCTGCTTGGAATGCTGCAGACCATTTTCACAGATAATGCACCGCCGGAGGAGCGGCTGAAAAAGCTTGAAACCGAATACGGCATTCCCAGAACAAAGGAATTTAATGAGGAGGTGTCAAAGATGTGTACGTACAGCCAGTTTATGTTGGACAGGGGAGAGAAAGAAGGGCTAGAAAAAGGATTAAAGACAGGTCTTGAAACCGGTAAATACAAAACCTACTACGATCTCATTTCTGATGGGACTTTGACCTTAAAACAGGCAGCTGAAAAGTGCAGTCTATCCCCGGATGAATTTCAAAAGAAGCTGATTGAGTTAAAAATCACAGAAGCATGATACATTGACACGTATATTTGGAGAGGTTTTAAAACAGGTCCGGCGCATGCGGCAGGATGTATTTTCTGCTGCGTCTGCCGGGCTTTTTTACTGCATTTTTTAATTGACAGAATTTGACGACGGATATACTATATCATTATGAAACGTTAGTTTTCAGACGATTATCAGAAAGGAGAAGAGTTATGAAACGTTTTACAAAAACAATGGCTGCTTTGGGGTTGGCAGCAGTGATGGGAACCGGATCTGCTTTTATAAGTCTGGCAGATGTAACAACTTCTGTAAATCCGGTGGCTACTTCCAGAAAATCAGGATGGGTGGACGTACAGAATCACTGGTATTATTTTGATGCAAACGGAAATCCCGTGAAAAACCAGTGGATTCAGGACGGAAACAACCGCTACTGGATGCAGGAAGACGGGGAAATGTCAAAGCAGAAATGGGTCTATACCGAAGGCCAGTGGTACTGGGTAAATGCCCAGGGTGCTCAGGCCAGCAATATCTGGGTTGAGGACGGCGGCTCCTGGTATTATATGGGAGGCGACGGACGGATGATGACCAACACCTGGCTGGATTATGCAGGAAAATGGTATTATCTCACAGAAACCGGCGCTGCTGCCAGAGGATGGAAAGAACTGGGAGGAAAATGGTATTTCTTTAATGATTCCGACTGCAGTATGGCAAAGGATACCATGGTCGGCCAGTACCGTGTAGATGTAAACGGTGTATATATTCCTTAGTATAAAAAAGAACCGCAGGATCCATTTTCACAGATCTGCGGTTCTTATTATATCCGTTGATACAGAAATGATATCTCAGGACGTTATCAGCGAAAAGCCTGATTACTTCAGAGTAACCTTTGCTCCCTCTGCCTCTAACTTTGTCTTGATATCCTCTGCCTCTTCCTTGGAAGCGCCCTGCTTTAATACCTTTGGTGCGCCGTCAACTACGTCCTTAGCTTCCTTCAGGCCAAGACCGGTAGCTTCACGAACAACCTTGATAACCTTAACCTTGTTAGGACCAACCTCAGTCAGCTCTACGTCGAACTCAGTCTTCTCCTCAGCTGCTGCTGCGCCAGCACCTGCTGCTGCAACTACAACGCCTGCTGCTGCAGATACGCCAAACTCTTCCTCACATGCCTTTACTAACTCGTTCAGTTCTAATACGGATAATTCCTTGATAGCTTCGATAAACTCAGCGGTTGTTAACTTTGCCATTTTAATTTCCTCCTGTTTATTATTTACTTTCGATAATATGGTCTTTCATCTTATGCGGCCCATGCCGGTCTAAGCGGCTGCGGGCGGCCAAATTTTGCATTGAAGCTTATGCTTCTGCTGCGCCACCGTTCTTTTCTGCGATCTGGTTGAGAACGCGTGCCAGATTGGTGATTGGGGACTGGATGCTTCCAAGCAGCTTGCCAAGAAGTACCTCTCTGGATGGGATTGTAGCGATCACCTGAGTACCAGCCTGATCGTAGTAGGTTCCTTCTACTACGGAGCCCTTCAGTTCCAGATTTGGAGCTGTCTTTGCGAACTCAGCAAGGATTCTTGCAGGTGCAGTAGCATCATCCTTGGATACTGCAAGAGCAGTAGGTCCTTCCAGATGTGGATCCAGAGCTGCGAACTCTGTTCCTTCTGCGGCACGCTTGATCAGGGTATTCTTGTATACCTTGTAAGACACGCCAGCTTCTCTTAACTGCTTACGCAGTCTTGTATCCTGCTCAACTGTCAGGCCGCGGTAGTCAACAACAACTGCGCCGCATGCGCCGTCCAGCATAGCCTTGATCTCGTCAACGATTGGCTGCTTTAATTCAACTTTTGCCATGAATGGTTTACCTCCTTATAGTATTTGTGCATTGAAAACCATAGCATGGGAACGGATATAAAAAACCTCCCTGCCACATGGACAGAGAGGACGCAAAATCTCGATCAGAGTTTTGTATGTTCCTCGGCAGGCGTTAAACTTACACCTTACGGTACCTGCTGTCTTCGGGCATTCAACACTTGTACTAAGATAGCACATTTATTTTAAAATGTCAACTTATTTTTCAAGAAAATATAAAACAGCGGACCCGCAAAAATGCGCTGTCCGCTGTGATTCTATATTCTGGACTCCAAATTAGTTGGAAAGCTTTGCTACGTTCAGCTTTACGCCAGGACCCATAGTAGAGGTAAGAGCTACGCTCTTTAAGTATGCGCCCTTTACAGTGCTTGGCTTTGCCTTTAAGATAGCGTCCATAAGCGTCTGGAAGTTGTCCGCTAACTGCTCCTCGGTGAAGGAAGCTTTTCCTACTGGCACATGGATAATGTTTGTCTTGTCAAGTCTGTATTCGATCTTACCAGCTTTGATATCGTTGATAGCCTTGGTTACGTCCATGGTTACGGTACCAGCCTTTGGGTTTGGCATTAAGCCCTTGGGTCCAAGTACACGACCCAGACGACCAACAACGCCCATCATGTCAGGAGTTGCTACTACAACATCGAAATCCAGCCATCCTTCGTTCTGGATCTTCGGGATCAGCTCCTCAGCTCCTACAAAGTCAGCTCCTGCTGCCTGTGCCTCGTCAGCCTTTGGTCCCTTTGCGAATACCAGAATACGAACGGTCTTACCGGTTCCGTGAGGAAGTACAACAGCGCCGCGGATCTGCTGATCAGCGTGACGTCCGTCACATCCTGTTCTGATATGAAGCTCTACAGTCTCGTCAAATTTTGCAGAAGCGTTCTTCTTAACGATAGAGATAGCGTCTGCTACGTCATAAAGTGCAGCGCGGTCTACGTTCTTCATAGCCTCTGCATATCTTTTTCCTGATTTCATTTAAAATAACCTCCTAGTGGTATTGACGGGGAATCTCCCTCCCACGTTCTCTGTTGCAAATACAACGGGTATTCCTGATTACTCCTCGATGGTAACGCCCATACTTCTTGCAGTACCGGCTACCATGCTCATAGCTGCTTCCAGGCTTGCTGCGTTTAAGTCTGGCATCTTTGTCTCTGCGATCTTCTGCAGATCAGCCTTCTTTAATACGGCAACTTTGGTCTTGTTAGGAACGCCGGAACCGCTCTTAATGCTGCAGGCCTTCTTGATCAGAACTGCTGCAGGCGGAGTCTTTGTGATGAAGCTGAAGCTTCTGTCAGCGTATACGGTAATAACTACAGGGATGATCATGTCGCCCTGATCTGCTGTTCTTGCATTGAATTCCTTGGTAAACTGAACGATGTTGACACCGTGCTGACCAAGTGCTGGTCCAACTGGTGGCGCTGGTGTCGCTTTGCCAGCCGGAATCTGTAATTTAATATATCCTGTTACTTTCTTCGCCATGATAGCTAACCTCCTATTGTGGTAATTGCGGGGATTTCCCTCCCACTGTCTTATACAGACATTTTATAATTTCTTGACGTCTAAAAATCCGATCTCTACAGAAGTCTCACGACCGAACATATCCACTTCGATGGTCACAGTCTGTTTATTCATGTTGATTTCTTTTACAACACTTACACGACCTTCCCATGCACCGGACACAACTTCAATCAGATCACCGACTTCCACATCGATCTCAACCTCTGCCTCGGTCTCTGCGATACCCAGATTTCTCATCTCCGCCACAGACAGAGGAACCGGTTCTGATCCCGGACCAACGAACCCGGTCACTCCCCGGGTATTCCGGATCACATACCATGTATCATCATTCATGATCATGTTGACGAGAACATAGCCGGGAAACATTTTCTTGGAAACATTCTTTCTGACTCCACCCTTCATTTCCACTACGTCCTGAAGAGGAACTCTTACTTCGAATATCTGATCCTGCAGTTTTCTATTCTCAATTGTTTTTTCAATATTCGCTTTTACTTTATTCTCGTAGCCTGAGTAAGTATGGACTACATACCAGTTAAGTTCTGACATATTTTCACCTTTACCTTTACACTAGACCAGAAAATCAAGTCCATACTGGAGAACCATATCCAGAGTAGCCACAAGGATACCCAGGATAACAGCTACAACTGAGACAGTTACCGTCTCCCTGACCAGCGTGTCCTTATCCGGCCAGCTGATCTTATTGAACTCGGACTGAAGACCCTGGAACCAGTTTTTTATTCCTGATTTCTTTTTTTCGTTGCTCATGTCGTCACTCCTTGCAATCGGTTCAACTATTTTGTTTCTTTATGAACAGTATGCTTTTTACAGAATCTGCAATACTTTCTGGTTTCCAGTCTTTCAGGATGATTTTTCTTTTCCTTTGTCGTATTGTAGTTACGCTGTTTGCACTCTGTACATGCCAATGTGATCTTCACGCGCACAACTTCCACCTCCAATTTTTTTAATTATGCGTTCTTTTTTTCGCCTTTTTAGTTTTTAGGCATAAAAAAAAGACCTATTCCATCGCCAGCTTAATATACCATACCAGAAAGCTGTCGTCAATATTTTTCTCCGGGAAAACAGGGAAACTTTAAAAACTCTTTTCTCTTCCTGGGTTTCCCCTGGTTCATCCGCTTATTTTTGTTGTGCATACTCTATCCACAAAATCCACTTTTTCCTGTGGATAATGTGGATAACTTCCCACTATTCTGTTGATAAATCCCTTAAATTCACCCTCTTTTCCTTCTTTTCACTTCCCCGCCAATATTGTGGATAACTTGACGAGATATGCTGAGTTATAAACAAATCTGGCAATTCTTCTTTCTGCCTCTTATTGTCAGACAATGCTCCTCCTGTTTTTCTCAAAAAAGCAACAACTAATTCCTCTTGATAAAACAGATGTTCGGTGGTACTATGTTCTTACGCACGCATTATATAGTGTTTTTATTTTATCCAGTCACAATATATTGCGTTTTTCTACATCATATATTAAAGGAGTTCTATACTTATGGAAAAACAGATTCAAAAGCGTAACGGTGAGCTGGTTCCTTTTGATTCCATTAAAATTTTAAATGCGATTCACCGGGCCAGCCTTGCTTCCGATGATCACCTTTCCCCGGCGGACCTTTCTTATGTTACCCAGAAGGTTTGCGATGCGGTGAAAAATGTGGACGTTCCTTCTGTGGAACAGGTGCAGGATATTGTGGAAGCCATGCTCATCCGTTATGATTTTGCCTCCACGGCAAAAGCTTATATTTTATATAGAGCAGAACACGCCAAGATCCGAAGCACGGAATTTGATCTGATGAATATTTATGAACGTCTGACCTATTCCAGCGCCAAGTCGGAAAATATCAAAAGGGAAAATGCCAATATCGACGGAGATACTTCCATGGGTACCATGCTCCGCTACGGTTCGGAAGGATCCAAGTATTTCATCTCCAACTATGTCCTTCCCCGGGAGATTGCCGATGCCCATACCAACGGCGACATCCACATTCACGATATGGACTTTTACATGCTGACCGAAACCTGCTGCCAGATCGACCTGATCCGTCTGTTCAGACATGGTTTTTCCACCGGTCACGGTTATGTCAGAGAGCCGCAGTCCATCATCACCTATGCCGCGCTCGCCTGCATCGTGATTCAGGCCAATCAGAATGAAATGCACGGCGGCCAGAGCCTTCCAAACTTTGATTACGCCATGGCGGAAGGCGTTTCCAAGACCTACACGAAGGAATATTTTAAGGCGCTGCGCTCCTATGTGATCGTCCGTCTGGGTTATCCTCATGAGAAGGCCGCCACACTGGAAAAAGTGATCCGCCATTCTCTGTCCGCTCCGCTGAAAATGGGAAAAGAAGACATTTTCTTTGAAGAACTTTGTTCTCTTCCCCTTGCAGACGATCTTAATGAACATCTGAACGAGCTGCATCGCTTCTGCGTCGGACAGGCCATGGAATATACGGAAGAACTGACCCGGCAGGCCATGCAGTCTCTGATTCACAATCTGAACACCATGCATTCCCGCGCCGGCGCGCAGGTTCCGTTCTCTTCGATCAACTATGGTACAGACACCTCGCCGGAAGGACGTATGGTTATCCGCAATCTGCTGGAGTCCACCATGGATGGACTGGGTGCCGGAGAGACGCCGATTTTCCCTGTGCAGATTTTTAAAGTAAAAGAGGGTGTCAACTATAATCCGGGCGATCCCAACTATGATTTATTTCAACTGGCCATTGCCACATCGGCAAAACGCCTCTTCCCGAATTTCAGTTTTATTGACGCTCCGTTTAACCTTGCTTACTATAAAGAAGGCGATCCGGACACGGAAGTTGCCTATATGGGATGCCGGACCAGAGTACTGGGCAATCACCACGACCCTGACCGCCAGACTACCTTCGGCCGCGGTAATCTCAGTTTTACCTCCATCAATCTTCCCCGTCTGGGCATAGAAGCCCACGGCAACCTTTCTGTTTTTTACCAGAAACTGGACGATATGATGGATCTGGTTATCCGTCAGCTCCTGCATCGTTTTAAGATTCAGTCTGAGCGAAAAGTGCGAAATTATCCTTTCCTGATGGCGCAGGGAATCTGGATCGATTCAGAGAAACTTTCCATTGATGATACCATCGGAGAAGTATTAAAACATGGCACACTGAGTATCGGTTTCATCGGTCTGGCGGAGACGTTAAAAGCGCTGATTGGCAAACATCACGGTGAAAGCGAGCAGGCGCAGGAACTGGGGCTGGCCATCATCAGCCACATGCGCCGGAAGCTGGATGAAGAGTCGGAAAAAACCGGCCTGAATTTTACGCTGCTGGCTACCCCTGCCGAAGGATTAAGCGGCCGTTTCGTCAAAATGGACCGCAAAAAATATGGAGAGATCGCCGGCATCACCGACCGGGACTATTATACCAACTCTTTCCATATCCCGGTATACTACCCGATCAAGGCTTACCGCAAGATCGAACTGGAAGCCCCTTATCACGCCCTGACCAACGCCGGACACATCAGTTATGTGGAACTGGATGGCGACACCAGCCTGAACCTTCCGGCCTTCGAATCCATCATTCGTTATATGAAAGAACAGGGAATTGGTTACGGTTCCATTAATCATCCTGTTGACCGGGATCCAATTTGCGGTTATACTGGAGTCATTAACGATGTCTGCCCTCGTTGTGGTCGGCGTGCCGGAGAAGGCATCTCTCTGGAAAAATTAAAAGAACTCCAGAAAAAATACCCGGACGTACCACCGATCAAGGCATGAACCCCTGCAAAGGCGAAAGGAGAATTGTTATGTTAAACAAAACAGTAATGGAAAAAAATACTATCGGAAAAGATGTTGATTTTGATCGTATCCGCAGAATCACCGGTTATCTGGTGGGCACCATTGACCGGTTCAATAATGCAAAAAAAGCTGAAGAACAGGATCGTGTAAAACATGGTATCTGAATTACGACTCAGCGGACTGGTGGAAGAATCGATCGTTGACGGACCGGGTCTTCGTTTTGTGGTATTTGTTCAGGGATGTCCTCACCACTGTGAAGGATGCCATAACCCACAGACACATTCTTTTCAAGATGGTTATATAGAAAACATTGATTATATTTTTCAGCAATATCGGCAAAATCCACTCCTCACCGGCATCACTTTTTCCGGTGGAGAGCCATTTTGTCAACCTGAACCTCTGGCTGCCCTTGGCCGGATGGTCCGTGCCGTAGGCGGAAACGTCATCACCTACACCGGATATGTCTATGAGGATCTGCTTGAGATGGCCAAAGAGAATCCTGGCATTGGCAAACTGTTGTCCGTGACCAATCAGCTCATTGACGGCCCTTATGTGGAGTCTCTTCGGGATCTGACTCTTCCGTTTCGAGGAAGCAGCAACCAGAGAATCCTCACCCTGGACTAATCAACGACTACAGATTTTTATTTCAGGAGGTGTTTCCCCATGGAAACCATTAAAATCAAATATTTTTCCGATCAGATTGAAAAACTGACTTACATTGAAAATAAATCCGACTGGATCGATCTGCGGGCGGCTGAAGATCTTGTTTTAAAAAAGGGAGAATTTGCCCTGATTCCCCTGGGCGTGGCCATGGAACTTCCCAGAGGATATGAAGCCCATGTTGTGCCCCGCAGTTCCACCTTTAAAAACTTTGGAATCATACAGACCAATCACATGGGCGTCATTGATGAATCTTACTGCGGCGACCACGATCAGTGGTTCATGCCTGCTTTTGCTCTACGGGACACAGAAATCCATCTCAACGATCGAATCTGTCAGTTCCGGATCATGAAACATCAGCCGGCATTGCAGTTTGAAGAAACAGACGCGCTCCAACATCCTGACCGTGGCGGTCACGGCAGTACCGGAAAGGCCTGATGGAATTATGGGGCTTATCTGGACTTCTTTACGCAAGATAACCCATTCTTTTCTTCAAAATACATTTCTACCAATAATATACCCACGGCATTGCCCTGTCTGTCACAGGATTCTGCCGCTGGGTTCTTTTATCTGTATTTCCTGCGAAAACACGCTTCCCTTTATTACCGAACCATTTTGTTACCGTTGTGGAAAACCCGTAACAGACTACAGACAGGAGTATTGTGCCGACTGCCGGCAATTTCCCAAAAGCTTTCATTCCGGCATTGCTTTATGGCTCTATAATGACACCACCCGCCCGCCCATGATGGCTTTTAAATATAAAAATCGCCGCTGCCTTTCTTCTTTTTTCATTGATGAACTGTTGAAAAAACATCGCCACACCCTGCTCCGCTGGCATCCTGACGCCATTATCCCTGTACCCGTACACCGAAATAAGCAAAAAAAGAGAGGCTACAATCAGGCCGAACTTCTCTCAAAAGATCTGTCCGCCGCATTGAACCTCCCTTATTATCCTCATCTTCTTCTTCGTATCATCGATACTCCGCCGC
>ENA-ORMO01003493-ORMO01003493.1-human-gut-metagenome-genome-assembly--contig:-NODE-3493-length-10116-cov-2.818408_pt1 | contig 10116 bp, 10 predicted proteins | sample MGYA00242106_ERZ509001 | MGnify/ENA primary metagenome ERZ509001 (study PRJEB26280, sample SAMEA2338736) | human gut metagenome | biome: human gut; feature: human-associated habitat; material: faeces... | reverse complement strand
TTATCCTACATAAGGGGGCTTTTTGTCATTGTCCGTTTTTACTGGACCTGTTCACCGAAAGAGAATCGGACTTTTTGATTTTCTTTATTCTTCTGTATGGTGATGGAGTTCATCAATGTCATTGACAGGTTTTTTCAGACCTTCGATAACAATGTGATTTTTTTCTGCATAATCCCAAAGTGCCGCATGCAGAGCTTCTTCTGCCAGACAGGAACAGTGTACCTTTACAGGGGGCAGTCCATCCAGGGCTTCCATAACCGCTTTGTTGGTTACTTCCAATGCCTGCTGAATGGTTTTGCCTTTCACCAGTTCTGTTGCCATGGAGCTGGTTGCTACGGCTGCACCACAGCCAAATGTCTTGAATTTTGCATCCTGAATGATGCCGTCCTCAATCTGAAGATATACCTTCATAATATCGCCGCATTTTGCGTTACCAACGGTGCCAACACCGCTGGCGTCTTCAATTTCGCCTACGTTTCTGGGATTCATAAAATGATCCATTACTTTTGCACTGTATTCCATAAATCATTCCTCCTGAGTATTCAAACAATCAATTTGTAACCTTCTCTTTTTATCTATATTATTTTGCCTGTTTGCTGATTTCTTCGTAAAGGGGAGACATTTCCCGCAGTCTTGCAACAATCTGAGGCAGTTTTTCCAAAATAAAATCAATTTCTTCCTCTGTGTTGTCTGTGTCCAGTGTCAGTCTTAAAGAACCATGGGCTTTTTCATGAGGCAGCCCAATGGCAAGAAGCACATGGGATGGATCCAAAGAACCAGATGTGCAAGCAGATCCACTGGATGCCGCTACACCCAAAGCGTCTAACAGCAGCAGCATGGATTCACCTTCGATGAATTCAAAGGAAATGTTGCAGTTGCCAGGCAGACGGTCTGTGGGATGACCATTCAGCTTGCTGTAAGGAATGGCTTCCAGAATACCGTGAATCAGTCTGTCACGCATTTTTTCCAGTGTTGCTCTTGTTTCCGGCAGTTCTGCGGAAGCCAGTTCCACAGCCTTGCCCAGACCTACGATACCGGGGATGTTTTCTGTACCGGCACGCATTTTCTTTTCCTGTGCACCGCCGAAGATCAAAGGTGTGATGCGTACGCCTTTACGGATATAAATGGCGCCGATACCTTTTGGTGCACCCAGTTTATGACCACTGATGGACAGCAGGTCAATGTGCATTTCTTCCACATCAATGGGAACATGACCCATCGCCTGTACAGCGTCTGTATGGAAGTAGATGCCTTTTTCATGTGCCAGTTTTCCGATTTCTGCAATGGGTTCGATGGTGCCGATTTCGTTGTTGGCAAACATCACGGAAATCAGAATGGTTTCTGGACAGATAGCCGCTTCCAGGTCTTCCAGTCTGACTTTACCATCTGCATCCACATCCAGATATGTCACACGGAAACCATGTTTTTCCAGATATTCACATGTGTGCAGGATCGCATGATGTTCGATTTTTGTGGTAATAATATGATTACCTTTATCTTTCAGGGCTTCTGCCACACCGCGCAGTGCCATGTTGTCACTTTCGGAACCGCCTGCTGTAAAATAGATTTCAGAGGGCTGTGCGTTGATGGCAGCTGCCACCTGTTCTCTGGCTTTTTCCATTGCCTTTTTGCTTTCCTTGGCAATGCCGTAAATGCCGGATGCGTTTCCATAATATTCTGTAAAATAAGGAAGCATTGCTTCCAGAACTTCTTTTCTGACGGGAGTTGTTGCTGCATGATCCATATAAATTTTTGTTGCCATAGTCTTGTCCTCCTCTTAAACAAATTATCATTTTATATATCATAGTATTCTTATATGCTTTATGTGAATTAAATGTACCACATTTTTCATAGTTTGTCAATAGGAATTAAAGATAGAATATCAAAATTATTTATTTCCCCTCTCACTTTTGCAAATTGCAAAGATTGTCAAAAATATTTTTCTATCTGTGACAATGCCTTTTATCTGTTCTTTATTAATCCTATAATAAAACCTAGACTACGATTGTAGAATATACGCATAGTCAGTCATGCAAAAGAGAAAATTAAACGAGGTGAGCAGATTGCAGGAATTTAAAGACAGGCTGAAAATGCTGCGAAAAGAAAAAAAACTGACACAGGTAAAATTGGGAGAAATGTTAAACTATGGCTATACTGCCATTGCTAACTATGAATCCGGACGCAATCAGCCCTCTATCCCCGATTTGAAAAAAATCGCATCTATTTTCGATGTTTCTTTGGACTATCTTCTTGGAGTCAACGATATCCGCCATCCTTATATGGTAGATGACGAATCCATAGACTTTAACCGTTTCCAAACTTACTACGCACAACTGAGCAAGAGCAGCCGGGAAGAACTGCTCATGTATATGCAGTGGTTATTGTATCGCGACGCTATGCGAAAAGAAGAAAACACAATGGAAAAATCTTCTTTGCTGCGTGTTGCGCAAACTGAAAAAGAATACCGCAAAGATTAATCATGCAAAAAAACCCTTTTGCCGCAGAAATATCACTTTCGCAGCAAAAGGGCTTTTTTATTTTTTCCCAGCCATTCTTCTATCTTCATAATATGCCCGCAAATGATCCAGAACTTTGATGCCAATAATGATGCAGATCAGCATCTGTACCCAGCACATCCACTCTAGTTCGTAGCGATGCAGAAAAAGGATCATAAACAACAGACCCTCCCCCAGAGCCAGCCACAAATGCTTGTTTTTCATCTTCTTCCATCCTCCTTGCCATATTTCTTTATAGCATAGCAGAAAATCATCCGTTTTTTGTTATGGTTTTGTTATGGTTTTGTTATGATTTTCTTACAAAATTCCAACGGTTTTTCTATGGAGATACCGCAGGAAAAACAGGCAGATCACCAGTGAAACAAAGGTTGCCAAGGGAGAAGCCAGACCCATCACATAAAGGGATTCCCCTGCATAACGGCTCAGAAACGCAGTGGCAGGAATACGCACACCAAAAGTTGTCAGCATACTGTGAGCAAAAGAAATTACCGATTTTCCATAGCCGCTGAAATAGGAGTTCATGCAGAAAATAAAGGCAACCAGAATACAGTCTATGGAATAAGACCGTAAATAATCTGCCGCTGCACTGACCACCTCTGCCTCCTTTGCAAATATCCCTGTGATACTTTCCGGGTTCCACTGACAGTATATGCAGAATAAAACACCAAAGACCAATGCATATCCAATCCCAAACCATAATGTTTTTCTTGCCCGTTCCGCCTTTCCCGCTCCTAGATTCTGAGCCGTCATGGCAGCAACAGCCGAAGCAAAAGATGTGGGCGGCAACATAGCAAAAATGATGATTTTTTCCACAACCCCCACTGGTGCCGAAGGCACCAGCCCCAATGTATTCACAATGGCTGTGATGACCAATATTGACCAATGCATCCTGCAATGCCAAAGGCAGGCCCACTTTCCAGATTCTCAATGCTGACTGTGGGTCAGGGATAAAATCCCTTTTATATGCAGGAAAGGAAAATCCTTTCCTTTTAATATATATCAGTGCAGCAAGAAAACTGATTGCCTGAGCAGCAACAGTGGCAATGGCAGCCCCTTCCGCTCCCATGCCAAAACCGCCTACCAGCAGAAAGTCCACACCAATATTTACAACGCAAGCAATCAATATAAAATACACAGGTATTTTGGAGCCGCCCAATCCACGGAAAATGCCGCTTACCGCATTATAACCAATGATGAAGGGAATCCCTGCGGAACAGGTAAAAATATACGCTTTGGCTGCCTCGGCCGCTTCCCGAGGCGTTTCCATGACAGTCACAATAGATTCTGTCAAAAACAGCATCAACGGCGTTAAAATCACTGCAAGAAGCAAGAAAGACGACGCAATGGTGCCCACTGCTTTTGCCGCTCCTCTGGGATTTGCCTCATCAATACATCTGCCCAGCAAAACTGTACCACCGGTAGAAATTCCCAGTATAATGCCTGTAATGGTCTGCATAACCTGACTGCCAATGGCAACAGCTGATACCCCTGCTGCCGTATCAAAACGTCCTACCACATACAAATCCGCCGCACCATATAACGCCTGCAAGAAACTGGCAAGCAAAAAGGGCAGCGCAAAACGCAGCAATGTGGTACTGATCTTCCCTTCCGTCAACGAAAATTCCTGTGTCATACGATTCTCCTTTCACAAAAAAAAGCCGGATAAGAAGCAGGACTTTCACCTGCCATCTTATCCGGCTGTAATCTCTTATGTATTACGCACCCTCCGATGAACAAACTCATTGTAGCAATGTATATTTTACTTGTCAAGAGGGTTTTCCTCAAGGTTTTTCCCGCCGCAGTTCTCTTGCTGCCGCCATGGTGGTTTCGGTGATTTCCTCACCACCCATGAGCCGCGCAATCTCCCGACAGGAAGCGTTCTCATCTAATGTTTCTACGGTTGTGGTGGTTCGCCCTTCCGCCACATGTTTTTCTATGCGAAAATGATTATCTGCCATAGCCGCAATCTGAGGCAAATGGGTAATACACAGAATCTGCCGTTTTTTCCCAAGCAGACTCATTTTTTCCCCAACTTTTCTGGCAGTCTTGCCGCTGACACCTGTGTCGATTTCGTCAAAGATAAAGGTTCCAATTTCGTCTGCATCCACCAGCACTGTTTTCAGAGCCAGCATCACGCGGGACATTTCCCCGCCGGATGCGATTTTTGCCAGAGGCTTCAAGTCCTCCCCCGCATTGGCAGAAATCAGAAATTCCACTTTATCCAGACCGTCTGCGACAAAATTTTCCCGTTTTTCCATGGAAATATAAAATCTTGCCTGTGCCATTTCCATATCGTGCAGTGCCTGCTCCACCTGTGTCTGCACCTGCAAAGCTGTATTTTTTCTAATAGCTGTGATTTCTCCAGCCAAAGCTGTCATATGCTCATGAACTGCCTGCAACGCCTGTTCCAGTTCCGCCGCACGTTCTTCACTGTTTTGCAGAAAATCCAGTTCTTCCACTGCTTTCTGATAAAAATCCAGAACCGCTTCCACACTGCCGCCATATTTTCGTTTCAGGCGGTAGATGGTCTGCAAACGTTCCTCGATGTTTTCCAGTGCGTCCGGGTCTGCCTCCAGCAAATGGGTATACTTTTTCCATTCCCTAGCGCCGTCTTCCAACTGGGCATACACATTGTCCATGCGCTCGCAAAGTTCTGACAGACTGTTATCCAGTGCCGCTGCTTCCTGCAAACACCGCAGTGCCTCTCCCAGATTATCGCAGGCAGAAGCCATGCCTTCTCTGCCGTCATAAAGCAGTTCCACACCTTCCACGGACAGACGCATGAGTTTTTCCACACTGCCCAGACGTTTTTTCTGCTCCAGCAGTTCTTCTTCCTCACCAGTGCGCAAAGATGCACCTTCGATTTCCTCTTTCTGAAATTGAAGGATGTCCAAGCGCTGAGCACGGCTGCTTTCTTCTCCGCAGAGCATTTCCAGCTGTTTTTTCAGTTCTTTTTCTCTGCCAAATTCTTTGCGGTATTCCACCAGTTTTTCTTCCAATGCTTCCCCGCAAAAACGATCCAGCAAATGAATATGCCGGCTTGGGTTCAGCAATGACTGATGTTCATGCTGCCCATAAATATCCAGCAATTCCCCTGCCAGTTCTTTCAGCATACCGGCTGTAACGGTGCTGCCATTGACACGGGCAACGGTTTTTCCTGATGCCTGCATGGTACGGGCAATGAGCAATGTGCCATCCTCCTCAGCAGGAATGCCGTTTTCTTCCAGAAATACGGAAACCTTCGGGTTATCTGTGGAAAACAATGCTTCCACCACTGCCGACTGTTCTTCTTTCCGCAGAAAATCACGGTTGACCCGACCGCCCAGTGCGAAATGCAGGGAATCAATAATCATGGATTTTCCGGCGCCTGTTTCCCCTGTGAGAATATTCAGGCCTTTTTCAAAATGCAGTTCACTTTCTGCAATCAGCGCTACGTTTTTGATATGCAAATGTTCCAGCATTTTTACATTCCCCGTTTCTTAGGCACTATGAATGATACGATACAGCTTTTCAATAATCACCGCTGCCTGATTATGCGTTCTGACTACACAGAATACTGTGTCATCCCCGGCAATGGTGCCCAGGATTTCAGGGTTCTGCATATTGTCCAGTGCTACCGCTACCGCCATACCCATACCTTCCAGTGTCTTAATGACAATCATATTCTGGGCATAGTCCATTTTTACAACAGCTTCTTTGAATACCCTTGTCAGGCGTTCTGTAATTTCCGTATCATTGCCGGTAATGACAGAATATTTCTGTTTTCCCCGCTCCGTGGCGATTTTTGTCAGCTTCATTTCCCGAATGTCCCTGGAAACAGTTGCCTGTGTTACCATAAAGCCTTCTTCACACAGTTTCTGCGCCAGTTCGTCCTGGGTTTCAATATCGTATTTTTCAATCAGTTCCAATATTTTCGCATGTCTGGCAATTTTCAAGCTCGTCACAACCTTTCTATTCTCTATCTGCTGAGTTTCTGACGCAGTACGTCATAAAAACTCTGCGGATTTGTTTTGATAATGGAAGCATATTCCTTTGCTCTTTTCACCTGCACAACTTTTTTACCTGTCAGTGTCCAGGCATCCTGCCCATCGGCACTGACGGTAAAATCCGCCTCTTCTCTGGGATTGATTTCCACTGTCACCACATCGTCAGCCGAAACCACAATGGAACGGCTGGGGGGGGGATGCGCAGAAATGGGCGTAATGGCAATGATCTGTGCATCTGCTTTCAGTACAGGGCCGCCTGCGGACAGATTATACGCCGTAGAGCCCGTAGGTGTACAAATGATGACACCATCCGCCCGAAGGGTGTCCACATACTCCTCATTGACATAAATATTGAACTCCAGAATCTTATAAAGCAGACCTCTGGTGATACAAATGTCATTCAGAGCAAGAATCCCTTCAATACGCTCCTGATCCTTTGCAATGGTGGCTTGCAGCATCATGCGCTTTTCCATTTTATAATCGCCTGCCAACACTTTATCAATGGCATACTCCGCATGATTTTTTTCTTCCGCTGTCAAAAATCCCAGCGTACCCAGATTGATACCCAAAATAGGTGTACCATAAGGCGCTGATTTTCTGCCAACACCAAGAAGCGTACCGTCGCCGCCCAAAGAGATCAGGAAATCCGAATCCCGATACAGTTCTTCTTCTAAACAGCCATATTCCTCCAATCCGGCGATCTTCGCCGCCTTCATGGAAAGGCATGGCTGACACTCTCTCAACTTCAAATATTGCAGCAGCCGTTTGGTCACCACAAAATCTTTATCTTTCTCCAAATTTGGCAGTATTCCTACTTTTTTCATACCTTCGCCCCCGTGCAGCGTTATAAAACTTCATGTGATTTTGCTGCGATTTCTTCTACCCATGTATGAACTTCTTCTTTTGTCGCACCTGGCTGTTTTTTATCCAGGTAAATCAAATATTCAATGTTGCCTTTTGGCCCTTTGATAGGAGAGAAATCCAGTCCCATCACGCCCAGGCCATTTGCCATGGCATAATCCGCGATCATAAGGATCACTTCTTTATGTACGGCAATATCTTTGACAACACCATTTTTTCCTACTTTTTCCCTTCCTGCCTCAAACTGGGGCTTAATCAGACAAACCAACTGTCCATCCTCTTTCATAACACCCAGCACCGCAGGCAGTACTTTTGTCAGGGAAATAAAAGATACGTCAATAGACGCAAAATCCGCCGCGTCAGGAACCTGTTCCTGTGTCACATAGCGCACATTGGTTTTTTCCAGACAAACAACTCTGGGGTCATTGCGCAGTTTCCAGGCAAACTGACCATAGCCAACATCAATGGAATATACCTTTGCGGCGCCGTTTTGCAGCATACAGTCTGTGAAACCGCCGGTGGAAGCGCCAATATCCAGACAGATCTTATCTGTCAGTGTAATGGGGAAAACTTCCATGGCTTTTTCCAGTTTATAGCCGCCGCGGCTGACATATTTCATGGCTGCATCCCGTACTTCAATCTCCGCAGTCACAGGAATCTTTGTACCGGCTTTATCTTCTTTCATGCCGTCTACATAGACATTGCCTGCCATGATATATGCTTTCGCCTGATCTCTGCCCGGTGCCAGCCCACGCTGTACCAGCAGCACATCCAGCCGTTCCTTTTCCACTTTTTCTGCCATAACTTACTCTCCCAACGTTTTTTTGATGGATTGATAAATCCCTTCCGCATCCAGACCATATTTTGCAAACAGCTGTGCCTGTGTTCCCTGTTCGATATATTCATCGGGGAACGCCAGGTTTTTCACATTGGCTGCAATGTCATTGTCGCTGTAAAATTCCAGCACTGCGGAACCAAAGCCGCCGTCACGGACATTATCTTCCACTGTGAAAATATGGCTGCAATTCTCTGCCACTGCCCGCAAAATTTCTCCATCCAAAGGACGGATGAAACGGATATTCACCAGAGAAGGATTCTTTCCTTCTGCCCGCAGACGTTCCACTGCGCCATAAGCCGCATCCAGCATATGACCTTCTGCCAGAATGGCAATATCTTCCCCTTTGGCAATCCATTCCGCCTTGCCGTATTCCACAGGCAGACGCTGCATTTCAAAGTTTTCTGGTGCAGTCCCTCTGGGATAACGCACTGCCACAGGGCCTTTGCAGACATTCACCGCATAATCCAGCATTGCTTCCAATTCCCATCCATTCTTAGGGGAAAGCACTGTCATATTGGGGATATGACGCAGGAAAGAAAGGTCAAATACCCCCTGATGGGTTTCCCCGTCAGCGCCGACAATCCCTGCCCGGTCAATGGCAAATACCACATGGAGATTTTCCATGCAGACATCATGGATGATCTGGTCATAAGCACGCTGCAGGAAAGAGGAATACACTGCAAAAACAGGAATCATCCCCTGACTTGCCAGCCCTGCCGCAAAGGTTGTCCCATGCTGCTCCGCAATGGCAACGTCAAAGAAGCGTTTCGGAAATTCCTTCCGGAATTTTTGGAATCCTGTACCGCTGCACATAGCCGCTGTGATGCCCACAACCTTTGGATTATGCTTTGCAATTTCCACGATTTTTTTACCAAATACAGCAGACCAGCTGGGTTTACTGCTCTTGGAAAGAGGTTCCCCTGTCCGCAAATCAAAGGGGCTGACGCCATGGTAATCCCACGGACGTTCTTCCGCATAAGGATACCCCCTGCCTTTTTCTGTTTTCACATGGATAAGAATGGGCCCATGCATCTGCTGCACATTCTTAAACAGTTCGATCAATTCCGGCAAATCATGTCCATCCACAGGGCCAATATACTTAAAGCCCATGCCTTCAAATACAGCACCTTCCAACAGCAGCAGTTTTGCGCTGTCCCTTACCTTTTCCAGTACGGAATAAGCCGGTTTCCCAATGACAGGTACCATATCACGAATCTGTTTGAAATTTTCTTTAAATGCCTGATACCGATTGCTGGTGCGCAGGGAATTCAAATGTTTGCTGATGGCACCCACATTGGTATCAATGGACATCTGGTTATCATTCAAAACAACAATCAGGTCAGTATTTTCTCTGCCTGCGTTATTCAGCGCTTCATAGGCCAAACCGCCTGTCATGGAGCCATCGCCAATGACAGCAATGACATGGTTTTTTCTGCCCTGCAAATCTCTTGCCTTGGCAATGCCCAAAGCCGCTGAAATAGATGTGGAACTATGGCCTGCCGCAAAAGCGTCACAAGCGCTTTCATGGGGTTTCGGGAACCCACTGAGCCCATCCAACTGACGCAGAGCGGAAAAACCTTCTTTACGTCCTGTCAGCATTTTATGGATATACGCCTGATGACCTACGTCCCAAACAATTTTGTCCTGAGGCAGTCTGAAACAGTATTCCAGCGCCACCGTCAGCTCTACCACACCCAGATTGGATGCCAGGTGGCCGCCGGTTTTTGAAACTGCCCGAAGAAGGAAGCGGCGCAGCTCTTTACAAAGCTGCTCCATTTCCTGTAAATTCAACTTTTTCAAGTCTTCCGGAGATTGGATACGGTCCAATATTCCGCCCACACAAATCACCTGCTCTCCTTATCTACTACAATATAAATTGGTTAATATACTTAACAACCAGTTAGGTTGTTAGCCA
>ENA-ORMO01003492-ORMO01003492.1-human-gut-metagenome-genome-assembly--contig:-NODE-3492-length-10125-cov-2.262066_pt1 | contig 10125 bp, 9 predicted proteins | sample MGYA00242106_ERZ509001 | MGnify/ENA primary metagenome ERZ509001 (study PRJEB26280, sample SAMEA2338736) | human gut metagenome | biome: human gut; feature: human-associated habitat; material: faeces... | reverse complement strand
CTTTTTCAAATAAAAGCAGACAGAAACTCAGATATAATTATGGAAGAGAATATGGCAAAAATGAAAAGGGATGGAATTTGCCTGAGCAGAAAGTTCAGGAGAACCTTGAACTTGCATATGCGATAAGTGTTCATAAATCGCAGGGATCTGAATTTGATTATGTCTATATTGTTATTCCTAAAAGAGATAGTCATCTCTTATCAATGGAATTATTATATACTGCTATCACACGAGCTCAGAAAAAGGTTACTATTTTGTTCCAGGAAGATATCGGTACGCTGACATCATTGGGACACATAGAAAAATCAGCGGTTAGAAGAATTAATTCATCAGTATTTAAGTTTGAGCCGTTACCTGAAGAACTTCTTTATATTCAGAATTGGTATGCAGATGAGAAAAAGCTGGCTACTTTATCTGAATATTTTGTGAGATCAAAATCTGAGGTTATTATTGCCAATATGCTTGTATCAGAAGAGGTGCCTTTTGTATATGAGGAGCCACTTTATGCGCCAGATGGCACGATGTTTTTACCTGACTTCACTGTGAAGTTTAGGGGCGAAACATATTACTGGGAGCATGTTGGTAGACTGGATCTTCCTGATTACAGGGCTCACTGGGAGAAAAAAGAGAAATGGTACGAGAAGCACTTCCCAGGAAAACTTTTGACTACTTATGAAGGAAAAGATTTGTCAATAGATGCGATGAGAATAATAAAGGAGCATAAATAATTTGGCGAGAAGAAGTGATTATGATATTTTAAGAATTCAAACAAGCAATACGGCTATAATGTGGAAGGAATCAAGAGGTGTTGCCCCTGATAGTGTTGCTGATAAGATGGATGATGCGATGCTTTCCTGGATGTCAGAACTGACAGATACTCTGAAAATATGGATTGATAAGGGAATCTTTATGACAGATGGAGAACTGATTCTTGCCAGAACGAATATGGGAGCATTGGTGGAATCTTGGCTTAAGTTCTTCTACTGCGTTTTTTACGAAGATTACATTAAGAACCCTAAAACAGTTAAAGGGAAAATGGTCGAGCCCAATAATATGAAATTTGAAGATTTGAAAAATTTCAGTAATGGTATATTGTGGGATGATAATAAATCGGCAATGTACATTTGGGTGGATAAGATACAGCATTATAGAAATGCAGTTCATGCCTTTAATTACAGAGACATAGGAACTGCAGCAGAGTTTATGTCTGATATGGATGAGTTTTATAAGTATGTAGATCACATATTGAATCGCATACCACCTCTCGAAGATTTTGTTCCATATTATCCTGCAGGATATGTTACAAACGTATACTATGAATAACTATAAGCGGCCTCTGGCATAGTACCGGAGACCGCTATATTTTTAATCTTTTTTATAAAATTTGGTTTCGTAGCCATCGCCTCTGATAAGGATGTCCGGCATCCAGTCAGGAGATCTTCCCATGACATTACAGATGGATTTGTAATCAACATCCTGACTGCATTCGATGATGAGCTCATCATGGACATGACCGCAGATGAAGCAGTAGGAGAGATTACGCATGGCAAAACAGAGAAGGTCTCTGGAAACTGCCTGCACGATATTTTCAACAAACTTTGGACCATATGATTCGATGCGCTCCCATTTCTTGGTAGAGCCTATACCTTCATAAGTAACAGACTCACCGCCAAATTTATTTTCTCCTATGCGAGGTTTTATATAGCTGAGCTGTCTGCCGGATGGAAGTTTGATGAAGAGCATACCGCTCTTGTAATAGAAGTGGATGCCACGGACCTCTGTGGGAATGCGTTGCTTAATAGTAGTTTTGACCGCATTATCAATATCCCACCAGAAAGTGGTTATCATAGGGTTGGAAGCTCTCCAGGAATCTACCAGTGGCTGCAATTCATCTTCTGTTAAGCCCATTTCCAAAGCTCCCATAGATTTCAGAGCACCGACAGAACCACCATATCCTAAGGCAAGTTCAGCGATTTTGCCTTTCTGCCTGAGGTGTGCGTTTACACCATGCTTTTCTACCGGTACACCAAACATCTGGCTGGCAGAGGCACAGTAGATATCTTTTCCTTCTGCAAATACCTTTGAACGCCAAGATTCACCAGCAAGATGTGCAAGTACCCTGGCTTCGATAGCAGAGTAGTCAGACACCACAAATTTATATCCAGGTCTTGCGATGAATGCAGTACGAATCAGCTGGCTCAATGTGTCGGGGATATCATCATAGAGGAGTTCCAGAGTATCATAATCACCGGTACGGACAAGCTCACGTGCATCAGCAAGATCATTCATGTGATTCTGAGGAAGATTTTGCAACTGAATTAAGCGTCCAGCCCATCTTCCTGAGCGGTTTGCACCATAGAACTGGAACATGCCATGAGCTCTGCCGTCTTTACAGACAGCATTCTGCATTGCCTGGTATTTCTTTACAGAAGATTTTGCAAGCTGTAGTCTGAGCTTCAGGGCATCAGCTACATCGCCATCGGTATCTTTTATCATAGCTGCCACATCTTTTTTACCAAGAGATTCAGCTTCAACACCATTATCAGAGAGCCATTGCTTCATCTGAACTACACTGTTCGGATTATCAAGATTAGTGATATTCTGCATGGATATCGTAAGCTCAGCCTTGGATTTTTCATCGAAAGAGATAGCATTTTCTACTACATTCATATCCAGCATAATTCCACGGTCATTGATTTCCTGATCAAGATGATATTCATCCCACACAAAGTCAGGTACTTGGAATTTCGATAATCTCTGTTTGATAGCCATTTCCACATCGACATCACGCTTATTATAGGCTTTGAAAGTTTCCCATTTATCAGGAGCATGTTCCGGAAGGTTTCTGGTTCTACCTCCATTTACTTTAGTTGGTTTGCAGGGACAGCAGAAGTATTTGATTAAGTCTTTACCTTCCTTCATTTTCTGATCCTGAAGCTTAAGAACAGACCCAACACCTTCAAGTGAGAGCGGCAATCCCATATAGGCAGACCATATCATAGTACATTTCCAAGAGGATGGATCCAAATACTTGGATGCAGGATCTTCAGGAATGCTGTAACCAATAAAGTGCTCAGGATGGTGTTTCTTAAGCCAGTTAGATAAACATATTCTTTCAAAGTTGGCATTAAAAGCCCATTTTGTAACTGTATCATCAGATAATGCTGCAAGGATATCATCGGGGATTGTGTCACCACAGGCAAGGTCGAATACCTGTACTTCACCACCATCTATAGACACACCGAACAGCAGTATCTCAAAATTATCAGACTCAGCGTATTTGTATACTCCACACTTGGAGATATCAATATCGCTATATGTCTCTAAATCAATTGACATTTCTTTCATCGATTTGCTCCTTTATAAAAATGGCAGCGGAACTGATTAGTACCGCCGCCTGACTATTACTGCTCCTTATTCTTCTGGAGCTCTTCCTTACGCTTCTTTTCACTACGGCGATCATCACGGATAAAAGTGTAAATCATATACCCGAAACCACCGGACATTGCTGCAATCCAGATGCAGCCAAGTACTGATGCAATAAGATTTGCCATTTAAATCACCTACTTTCTTAGATTGTCACAGGTGGTAGCAGTGCCACCACCTGCTTGATTTTCATTGTTACTGGGTTACATTAGTCGAGGAAGTCATCATCTTCCTCAGATGCAAAGTCATCCTCTGCACGAGACTTGCCACCGAGAGGCTCACCGTCTCTAATCTTCTGGAGATTGTTAAGACCACAGGCAATCCCCTTGTTGCCGTTGCTGTTGAAAGCATAGAGATTGATGGAAGCCCTGCCGTAAACACCGGAATATACTTCTGATCTCTCAAGGATAGGTTGTCTGTCTGCATCTACGATTCCAGGAGCAGTAGCGCTGTTTGCATTGATGAAGTAGCAGCCCTTGTATGCCTCATCATCAGGTCTTTCAAGGTCGCCGTCACGAAGAGGTGTCTTAAGAACTGAGAGAGCAGGAACTGTCTTTCCGTTACCCTTAAGCTTGGACTCGCCTTCCTCATATGCGGCCTGGATAGCTGCCTTAATCTTTTCGATTGTGGCGGTATCAGACTTCGGAATGATGAGTGACACGCTGTACTTAGGTGCTCCACCATTGATTGACTTAGGATCCCACACGTTAGCGTAGCTCCATCTTGTGTTTACTCCAGTAATAACTTTTGTTGCATTCATAAACTTTGGCATGATGTTGTCCTCCTTATTCTTCACTAAAATCATCTTTTGCCGTATTGAGCGCCGGGCGTTTATCGCTTGCCGGTACCAGTGTTGGCTTACCCTGAGGTTTTGTAATAAGAGCACCCAGGAGCTCTTCAAACTTCTTTTTTCCAAGCAGCGAGGTCATCGCAGTGATTCCCAGAAGCTTCTTTTCATATGGATCAAATCCGTTATCCTTTACGATGAAAGCGACTGCATTTTCATCAGTGTATTTACGGTTTGATTTACCTTCGACTACCTTATAGCCTTCATATTCCACACCTGAAAGTGCCTGCTGAAGTGCATACTCTTTGATATCGCTTGCCCAGGCTACCAGGTCATCGATTCTTGGAAGGATTGCTGCGATTTCGGTGTCTTCCAGTTTGGCAGGCATTTCAAAATCATATTGTGCAAGCTCCAAATTATGTTCTGCACGTTTGCGGCAGTTGGCTTTTACTTTACAGAACTGACAATGATCGCCAGCGTTGAATTCGCCTTCGCCGTTATATGCAAGTGCTGCAGTCGGTGCCAGTGTTGTTTCAGCCCAGGAGAGCAGAGCATCCTTTGTGATTTCAAATGTGCTGATATTGTCCCTGCGCGGCTGGAAGATGGTGAGTTTGATTGTGTTGATATCGTAGAGGCAATCATAAAGATCGATTGCGCCGAGTGCGTAACACATCATTTGAGGGTTCTCATGCGCATCGACCATAATGCCGAGGCCATATTTGAAATCAATAATGTGAAGTACATCATCGGCTACGATGACACAGTCACCGGTGCCAAAACCATCGGGTACCCATCTAGAAAAATCTAGTCTTTCTTCAACCAGAACCTGTGGATCTTTACAATGCTTCTTTGCTTCTTCGACCTGCTCCATAACATAGGAACAGTATTCATCGGTGCAGTTTTCCATCTCAGCATCAAACCAGGTGAGGTTTTCTGTAGGATCATTGGGATTTCTACCAAGCGCCTTTTCTACTTTGTACTGACAGAGCTCATGTGCATCCGTTCCCTGCTGTGCATATGGACTTGATTCGTCTCTGATATCAGAACACAGTTTTGCGGATGGTGGACATGAGAGCCAGCGGTGACTGGAAGAGGCTGAGAGATATGCGTGTTTAGCCATCTATCAATCCCTCCACTTCCTTTATCAGAGCTTCATAGCTTTCTGCAGGTACATCTGTTAAGCTGCCACCGTCGCTGTATTTCTTGACGATTGCTTTGACAGAAGCTTTGTATCTGCCACCGGCTTCGTTTGCTTTTGCAGCAAGGATTCCTCTGACATCTTCTTTGGAATATTTCTTGGTTTCAGGTTCTGCAGCAGGAGTCGATTTTGCTTTTGGTGTTTTAGCCTTGGTAATCGGTGCAGTCTGCTCAATTGCTTTTACTGAATCTGCATCAGTAAAGATTGCTTTAATATCTTTTGCTACAGCAATCATCTTTTCACCACAGGAAACCATATCCTTAAGGCTATCTGCTATAGCAATCATTTTTTCTCCACAGGATATTACTTCATCGAGAACCAGGGAGAGTTCATTCATCTTGCTCATTGGCTTGTCCTCCGTTTTCAATATTTGATTGTCTTAATTTTGTCGCTAGCCGCTTTGCCACTACACTGATTGCGATGAGAGTATCAATGAGCTCTTCATCAATATTAGAAGTGGGAGCGGCTTTAACATTCGTGTTTCGTTCCATGTCTGCCTCCATTTCCGATTGGCATCTCTGCCGTTCTACTCTTTACATTTCCCTGGGCGATTGTTTTTCCGATGATTTTGAAAATTTCTTAAAAGATTTTTCTTGGCTGCCGGTTGGCGGATTTTTTCATCGTGTGCTTCACCCTTACACTGCATACATTTCCCTGGCGGCAGCATTTTCCGATGGATTTTGAAATTTTTGAAAAAAGTTCGGAGGGCGATTTTGCATATATAAAAGGAAGCGATTCGGTCGGGGGAAAATAATTGAAGAATTTTTGACGAATTATCGGAATCCAGAGACTCCAGGGAAATGTAAGGGGTAGGGAGTCAAGGTTGGCTCTACTACTTAGAAGGAGGCATAAGCATATGCACTTAGTTTTACAGACAGCCAATGTGGTATCTGACGCTAAGAATTGTCTTTATCCAAATAGGGTTGAAGTCACGAATGCGAAGGAACTGCAGGAAGCGGTGAAGTTCGACCATGTGTGTGCTGAGTACACGAAGAATTACAGAAGTATCAGCAATTTCATAAGGTCAAATGTAGTGGTGATGGATTGTGACAATGATCACACAGAGAATCCGGACGAGTGGATCCAAGTTGAACAGCTTGAAGATTTGTTCGGAGATGTTTCGTATGCGGTGGCATTTAGTAGAAATCACATGAAGGAAAAGGATGGCAAGGCTGCCAGACCTAAGTTCCATGTTTATTTTGAGATTGCAGAAACCGATGATGCTGAGCACTATGCAGCAATCAAAGCGGCAATTAAAAAAGCATATCCGTTCTTTGATGGAAATGCTTTGGATGCAGCAAGATTCTTGTTTGGTGCAGATTGCGGCGAATGTATCTGGAATGAAGGATGGGACACCATTGATGAACAGGTGGAAATTGGTGCTTCTGATTATGAGGATACTGCTACACAGTCAGGTCCGATTATGGAAGGAAGTCGTAACAATAGCATGAGCCATTTCGCAGGCAGAGTTCTTAAGCGTTACGGAAATACTGATAAAGCCTACGAAGCTTTTATGGAGCATGCAAAGAGATGTGATCCGCCATTATCAAAGGAAGAGCTTGCAACTATCTGGAACAGCGCAGTTCGTTTCTTTAATAAGAAGGTGGCTGGTAGCGATGGGTACGTTCCACCAGAACAATATAATGCAGAATTTGGTGGTGAATCACTTAAGCCTGATGATTATTCGGACATGGGACAGGCCAAGGTGCTTGTTAGAGAATATGGCGATGAGCTTAAGTTCACGGATGCTACAGATTTTCTTCGTTATAATGGTGAGTTTTGGGATGAGAATAGCCAGGCTTCTATCGGAGCGGTGGAAGAGTTTTTGGATATGCAGCTTGTGGATGCTCAGGAGCAGTTTGATACAGCTTGTCAGGTACTTATAGATGCAGGAATTCCGGAGAAGATTGTTAAGGCAGGTGGCAAAGCTCTTGAAAAAGAGATACCAGCATCGCTTGAAAAAGAATTTAAGAGATATCTTGCTGCGAAGGCTTATCTGGCATTTGTCATCAAATACAGAAATTTCAAATATATCGTAAGCACACAGAATGCTGCAAAGCCTATGGTCGCCACAGATATTAATGAATTTGATGCAAATGAGAATCTTCTTAATACACCTTATGCAACATATGACATTTCCAAAGGTTTGGCCGGGGATCAGCCGCATAATCCAGAGGATCTTATTACAAAGATTACTAACTGTTCTCCGGGCGAGGATGGTAAAGATATTTGGCTTTCGGCTCTGGATACTTTTTTCTGTGGAAATAAGGAACTTATGGATTACGTGCAGGAGACGGTTGGACTTGCTGCAGTGGGAAAGGTTTATCAGGAAGCTCTCATCATCGTATATGGTGAAGGTCGTAATGGTAAATCAACATTTTGGAATACTATCGCAAGAGTTCTTGGTAATTACTCAGGAACAATGTCAGCTGACACACTTACTGCCGGATGCAGAAGAAATGTTATGCCTGAGATTGCGGAGTTGAAGGGTAAGAGACTGGTAATTGCTGCGGAACTTGAAGAGGGTACAAGACTTTCAACTTCCGTTCTTAAGAAGCTTTGCTCCACAGATATGATACATGCGGAGAAAAAGTATAAACAGCCTCATGCCTTCAAACCGACTCATACAGTTGTGCTCTATACTAATCATCTCCCGAAAGTTGGAGCTTCGGATGACGGTACCTGGAGACGATTAATTGTAATTCCATTCCACGCCAAGATCGAGGGTGCATCGGACATCAAGAATTACTCAGATTATCTTTACGAGAATGCTGGTCAATATATTATGACCTGGATTATCGAAGGAGCCAAGAAGGCTATTGAGCATGAGTTTCATCTTACAAAGCCTAAGGTGGTTGAGGATGCTATTGCAGAGTACCGTGGTATGAACGATTGGCTTAGCCAGTTCCTGGAGGATTGCTGTGAAGTCGGTGATGGCTTAGAGCAAAAGTCGGGTGAGTTGTATGAAGAGTATCGTGCGTACTGTTTGAGAACTGGTGAATATCCTAGAAATTCAGTGGATTTTGCTTCGACTCTCGATAAAGCTGGTTTCATTCGTAAGAAAAAGAAAACTGGTATGTGGGTGCAGGGTATGAAGCTCAAAAATAATGATTTCTTAGATTAAATGCCAAAAGGTGCAGGGTGTGAAACCTGAATACATAAAAGTCATATATAAAGATTTTATTTTTATCCAATATGAAAGTTATGACAAGGACTGCACACCCTTCACCCTTTGAAATTTTGATGGAGGGTCAGCGATGAGGGAGAAGACCATCGAACAAAGGCTGGTTCGAGATGTTAAAGCCAGAGGTGGCATATGTCCTAAGTGGGTGTCACCTGGATTTGACGGGGTTCCGGACAGGTTAGTTTTTTTGCCAGGAAGGAAATTCGGATTAGTAGAAGTTAAGGCTCCTGGGGAGAAGCCAAGAGCCTTGCAAGTGTCAAGACATAGATTATTAGAAAAATTAGGATTCCCCACATACATACTTGATGGGGTAGAGCAAATCGGAGGAATTTTAGATGATATACAAGCCACATAATTATCAAAAATATGCAATCGAGTTTATAAAGGAACATCCGATTGCAGCTATATTACTTGATATGGGTATGGGAAAAACGAGTATCGTGTGTTCAGCTTTAAACGACCTGATGTATGACAGCTTTGAGGTGACGAAGGTTTTGATCATAGCACCTTTAAGAGTAGCCAGAAATACATGGTCTGATGAGATTGAAAAATGGGATCACCTTAAAGGACTCAGATATTCAATCGTAGTTGGAACAGCTGCTGAGAGAAAGAAAGCACTTGCAGCAGATGCGGATATTTTCATTATCAATAGGGAAAACGTTCCCTGGCTGATTGATGAGAGTGGATATCCATTTGATTATGACATGATCGTTGTGGATGAACTTTCTTCCTTTAAGAACTGGCAGGCAAAAAGATTCAAGGCACTTATGAAGGTAAGACCTAAGGTTAAGAGAATTGTCGGCTTGACCGGTACACCTTCTTCAAATGGTCTTATGGATTTATTTGCAGAATTCAAGGTACTTGATATGGGTGAAAGACTTGGAAGATTTATCAGTCAGTATAGAACTAACTATTTTAAGCCTGACAGAATGAATGGTCCGATTGTATATACTTACAAGCTTCTTCCGGGAGCTGAGGATCGCATTTATGACAAGATTTCAGATATCACTATTTCCATGAAGAGAACTGACTACTTGGAAATGCCTGAGCTGATTAGTTCAGAGTATAAGGTGCATCTGGATGAAGAGGAAAAAGCAAAATATGAAGCTTTAAGAGATGAGCTTGTGTTACAGCTTCCAGACGGTGAAATTACAGCAGCAAATGCAGCATCGCTCTCAGGAAAATTATCACAACTTGCTGATGGAGCAATTTATGATGATGACGGTTCCGTAAATATCTTCCATAATAAGAAGCTTGATGCTTTGGAAGATTTAGTTGAGTCAGCCAATGGGAAGCCAGTGCTTGTAGCATATTGGTTCAAGCATGACCTTACAAGAATTACAGAGAGAATTAATAAGCTTGGCATATTATATCAGAAGCTTGATTCAGACCAGAGCATTAAGAACTGGAATGCAGGAAAGACAGCAGAATATAAGAACAGGGTTGCATATGATATTGTTCATTCCAGCTGGAAGAATGAGGATATTGCAGATATGGTAAAGGAAGCAGTAGCAACTGCGGCAGAGAAAA
>ENA-ORMO01003490-ORMO01003490.1-human-gut-metagenome-genome-assembly--contig:-NODE-3490-length-10126-cov-2.292523_pt1 | contig 10126 bp, 8 predicted proteins | sample MGYA00242106_ERZ509001 | MGnify/ENA primary metagenome ERZ509001 (study PRJEB26280, sample SAMEA2338736) | human gut metagenome | biome: human gut; feature: human-associated habitat; material: faeces... | reverse complement strand
AGTATAAGCGCGTTTGGATTGACGTCGAGTATAGCATTGGCGCATTTGGTCGCCGCATATGCCCAGTTATTTTCATCAGTTGAATCGTCCCATTTTGCGGCGCTGCTTCCTTCCTGACCTTTACCGTGCGGCTCGTTCTTTAAATCATAGGCAACGATCGTATCATCGTTTTTGTATTTATCGGCAAGGTAAACAAGCGTGTCTATCCATATGTCTGTAGTTATAAGAGTACCGTCCTTTGTCTCCTTACCATACCATAAATTATAGTTATGTCCGGAATTGTCGGAATGGGGGCTGTGAATGTCAATGAGCGCTTTAATACCGTATTTTTTGCATTTCTGCATAATTATATCAAATATTTCTTCACTGTTTTTAAGAGTTTTTCCGTCCTCAAGAACAAAGTCTCTGTTTATGTCCACATACGGAGGATCATATCCTGCCTGAACACTCTGCACCGGATTCGGAGTTCCCTTCATCCATGAATAAATCAGCTCTGTGGAAATAGGAAACCGTATAATATTAATTCCTTTATCGGCAACATTAGATAAAAATTTGTCACAGTCGGCGGCGTAAAGTCCGTGGGGAACATTTTCCGAACAGTTGAATCCGAACCAGTTGGCTCCGGTCAGCCATACTTCGTTGCCGTTCATGTCATAAAGCCTGCTGCCCGACGCATGCAGCCAGTCGTCGTTGCAGTCGTCAGTTTCCGCTGAAGACGTAATGCCTGTAAAAGCGGAGGTCATGCACGACGCTGCCACAGCAAAAAGAGCTGCGCAGGAAATAAGCAACTTTTTGATTTTCAATTGTAATCCTCCTCAAATAGTTAATAAAATTCCATCAATCTTCTCTTATTATATTATACACAATTAATAAAAAAAGTCAAGTAAAATGAAAGTTTTAATCAAGATTTGATAAAATTTCGTAAACAATAGAATCGGTTGATATATCAGAGGACTGTCGGTTTTCTATTAAAACGGCAAAGGCAATCGGAAAGCTTTCATCATCTACAAAACCGGTAAGCAGCGAATTTTCTTCTTCACCGTTTTTGACCTGCGCGGTACCGCTTTTGATACCAAGATTGTAACCGGGTATGGAGCCGGTATAATTCAGTCCGTTTTCCAGCATTATTTTTTTGACTTCTGATGCGGTAGATGATGAAAATAGCTGATCTGAATATGAAACTGACGATGATTCGACTGTTCTGCCGTTTACGTTTGTTACATGGTCTATCAGATAGGGCATAGTTGATTTGCCGGATTCATTGGCTATTGCGCTTTGCCACATCATCATCTGGCAGGGACTTACAATACTCATGCCCTGACCGATACAGCTCCACTGAGTGTTGAATTCATATTTATCCGTAAGCTCCGTTGAAGCAGTCTGAGAAATTATTCCGTTAATGTCTATGGAACCTGACGCGGATCCGTTCACCGAAAATCCAAGTCTCCTGTATATTTTTTCGATATCGCTCAGATTCCAGTCGGAATCCTCTACAAGCTGTGCAAAAAACGGATTGCAGCTATTCTGAAAGGCTTCGGTTATATTTTGCGTTCCGTGACCGTAAAGGTTATGACAATTGATTACTTCTCCCGTACGGTTTGTATAGCTGCCTTCGCAGACGAATGATTTTTCGCTCAGCTTATCAATACCCATAGTTTCTACAGCGGCTATGAGAGTTGAAATTTTCTGAGTTGAACCGGGAACGGTTTTGTAAAACGCTTTGCAGAGAAGACTTCCTTCCTCAAGATCCTCGTAGCCCTTCAGAGGATCTACGTTCGGTTTGCTGACGCATATCAATATTTCTCCGGTCTTGTAGTTATATGCTATAGCGCAGCCGTTTTTACTGCCGAACGCAGAATATACCCTCTCATTTGCGCTGTGGTCAAGCGTAGTGTAAATAGCCGCCTTTCCGCCTTTTCTTGTAATGCCTTTAGTAAAGCTGTAGTTGCTGAGTCTTTCAAGGTTGTTTGCGACTAACGTATTGGTCATCTGACCGCTGGCGTCGCCTATGAGATTGCCGACGTCTTTGAAATAACCGTCCGGATAATCTCCCTCTTGAGCTTCGTCGTCAAAAATTATGTCGCCGTTGCAGTCATAAACATAGCCAAGATCTCGTGAACCTGAATTGCTTATATAAAACGACGCCTCCATCTGAATTTTAACTATCAGCATAATTATTCCGGCAAGGAATACCAGCATCATAAATGTTATCAGATTTTTTCCTCTTTTTAAGCTTTTCATACTGCTCTCCTGTTTATTTTAGGTTGCGACGGTCTTATCGGAACAGGGAAAACCGTCGCCTGTCCGGCCTTTAGGAAACCGATCATAAAGCCGCATGCCAGCATGGAGCTTCCTCCCTGTGAAATAAACGGTATTGTTACTCCTGTAAACGGTATCATATTACATGAACCGAATATATTAAGCGCCATCTGTGCAATGAAAGCGGCGCATACTCCTACCGTCAGAGTAGTGTGGAAATATGAGCGCGGTATATTTATCAGCGCTGTTGCAAGGAGCAATATAATCATAAATACTGCCAGCAGCGCCATAAGCATTCCCCATTCCTCGCAGATAGAAGAAAAAACTATGTCAGTGTCTGCCGCCGGAACCTTGTAAAGCGCTCCGTGACCCGGTCCTTTTCCAAACCATCCGCCCTCTGCTATGGCTATAAGCGCCTGACACTGCTGCCATCCGTTGCCTGTTGGATCGCTCCATATATCAACGTTAAGTCTATCCTGAACATATGACGGAGCGAATTTTAAAGCGATTATTATTACAACAAGTCCGACGGAGCTGAGGCTTATTATAAGCTTTTTAGACAGCTTTGCCTTAGGATAGCAGATTCGCATAAGAAAGCCGCATCCGGCAACTGCGGCGAAGGTCGGCAGACTTCCGAGATCCCGGCACCACCACTGAAGAAGCATAATGATTCCTGTTAAAGCAAGAAGCGCCATATTGTCGTAAACTACTCTTACAAACAATACCTTTTTCTTTTTCTGCTGCTGTGCGATTGAAGTGGCGAATACAAGAACGAAGAAAACCTTAAGAAATTCGGAAGGCTGGATAGTTATGAATCCCAAATCTATCCACATTCCTCTGCTTCCGGTAAAAAGCAGGATAGAAACTATGAGTACGCCGCAAATTCCGTAGAATATATATTTATATTTTTCTATAAAATGATAATTTTGTGCAAGCTTGAAGCCAACCTGACAGCATATGAGAGCCAGTATGGAAAAAATGAAATGCTTTAATGCAAATCCCACGCCTCCGAAGCATGATTGGAAAATAACGCTCATATTTAAAAGAGTTATGAGAAGTATATCCAATGTGTACGTGTTTTGCTTTAGGAATTTAAGTATAAAGAAATAAAGTATATCCGAAACAAGAACGGCTGATGAAAGAATTATCGGAGAAATTATAGTTTCGTAGTCGCCCTTTACAAATACAACCGTAAGGAGGGATATGTGCGTCAGCAGGGACAGCAGCGTTATTCCTCCGTATGAAAGACCGTTTTTATACATTTTGCGGTTTTACCCTCCTTATATAAAGAGTTTTTTTCCCGATTCTTATTTCGTCGTTGTTTCTCAGACGCTGCTGCTTTATTTTCATACCGTTAACATAGGTTCCTGATTTTGATTCCAAATCGGTCAGCGTCCAGACGCCGTCCTCCAGACTTAAAAGAGCGTGATATCTTGAAACCGACAAATCGGGAAATCTTAGGTCAGCGGAAATATGCCTTCCCATAAGTATTTCCTGTGAATTCAGTGTGAATGTGAAACCGCCTTCCGTATCTGTTAGTATCATATGTCTGGCGGCTCTGTTCCATTGCTGCTGCACCGCTTTTTTTTCCTTTGAGCAGAAAGCGATTATAACCAGAGCGCATACATCTATCAATATAAGAGCTGACGCTGCGATAATATCTTCAAATCCGGAAAGCTTGCCTGTAAGCTCGCCGAGAAATTCAGTAAATGCATCCATTATTGTAAAGCCTTCCCTTCTATTTTCTATTTTAACATTATAATACATTTTCTGTAAATTATCAAGCGGTAATACAAAATATGAAAATTCTACAAAAAATCGGAAATAAAATATTTTTTCTAATGCTTGCAAAAAGATATAAAATAAGATATAATAAGGTGTATCATTATGTATAAAAAGAGCATTAATGATAATACGCTGTCGTAAATATATGAAAGGAGAGCATATCCATTAATCGTTTATGGATATCAGTATTACGCTATGGAAGAAATGTTGAAAGATAATGTATATATGCCGGCAGTAGCTATGAGAGGACTTGTCTGCTTTCCGAGACTTGTCATGCATTTTGATATTGCGCGGGAATTATCCGTTAAAGCGGTAGAAGAATCCCTGAAAAATGACAGATTGGTTTTTCTGACAGCGCAGAAGGACGTTTACATTGAGCGTCCCGGCGAAGAGGATTTATATAAAACCGGCGTCGTAGCCGAAATCAGGCAGACGCTGAAAACCCCTGATAATGTAATGAGAGTTCTTGTCGAGGGCGTTTACAGAGCAAGGACAGTAAAATTCAAAGAAGAAAACGGCATGATAAAATGCGCGGTAAAAAAACTTAACGATTACAGCAGGTATAAGCCTGATCCGGTTGAGCAGACCGCCATATCTCGTTCGCTCAAGGATATTTTTGAACGCTATGCCGAGCTTGTTCCAAGAATGCCTAAGGAACTGGTAGCTTCTATAATGTGTCAGGACGACATATATAAGCTTTTTGAAAATATAGCGTACAATATAAATCTTGATTTTTATGATAAGCAGGCGCTGCTTGAGGAATCGAACATAATGAAGCGTCTCGGAATGCTTTACGGCTGTCTTGTTAAGGAAGTCGAGGTTTTGGAGCTTGAAAAGGAAATACAGGACGAAGTAAAGGAAAATATAGATCAGAATCAAAGAGAATATTATTTAAGAGAGCAGATGAGGGTAATTGCAGGTCAGCTTGGAGAAGATGAGGGTCAGGACGAGGCTTACGATTACATAGACAGAATTTATGAGCTTAAACTTTCGGAGGAAAATACCGAAAAGCTTATAAAGGAAGCCGAAAGACTTTCAAAAATGCCGTCCTCGTCTCAGGAGGCGTTTGTAATCAGAAATTATCTTGACACTGTTCTTGAACTTCCGTGGAATAAGTCGACAAAAATAAAGCTGGATATTAACAAAGCAGCAAAAATACTTGACAAAGATCATTACGGTATGAAAAAGGTAAAGGAAAGAATACTTGAAAGTATAGCCGTTCACGGTCTTATGCCAGAGGTAACAGGGCAGATCATATGCCTTGTGGGTCCTCCCGGAGTCGGAAAAACATCAATTGGACGTTCCATTGCAAAAGCGCTTGGGAGAGAATATGCGCGAGTATCTTTGGGCGGCGTAAGGGACGAATCGGACATAAGGGGACACAGAAAAACCTATGTGGGCGCAATGCCGGGACGTATTATGAATGCGATGAAAATCGCCGGAACTAACAATCCTCTTATATTATTTGATGAAATAGATAAGATGGGAAACGATTTCAGGGGAGATCCGGCGTCAGCTATGCTGGAGGTACTTGACAGCGAGCAGAATAAGGAATTCAGGGATCATTATATAGAGCTTCCGTTTGACCTCAGCCGTGTTTTATTTGTTACAACGGCGAATACTACCGATACTATACCGGCTCCTTTGCTTGACAGAATGGAGCTGATAGAGCTTACAAGCTATACAAGGGAAGAGAAGTTTCATATTGCAAAGGAGCATCTTATTCCTAAGCAGATAAAAAAGCATGGTCTGAAGGGTACTCAGATAAAAATTAATGACGATGTAATTTATATGTTAATTGACTTTTATACCAAGGAGGCAGGCGTAAGAAGTCTTGAGAGAGTTATAGCTTCTCTTTGCAGAAAAGCCGCTAAGGCCGTCGTTTCAGGCGAAGTGAAAAGAATAAGCTTTACACGCAAAAATCTGAAAGCTTATCTGGGCGCGGAGAAATATCTGCCGGATGAAAAACTAAGCAGCGACGAAATAGGAGTTGTGAACGGTCTTGCCTGGACGTCAGTCGGAGGCGTTTTAATGCCGCTTGAGGTTCTTATCCTGGAAGGCAAGGGAAATATTGAAACAACCGGCTCTCTTGGCGACGTTATGAAGGAAAGCGCAAGGCTTGCGGTAAGCTATGTAAGAAGTATAGCCCGTAAATATAATATCCCTGAGGATTTTTATAAGACAAAAGATATTCATATTCACGCGCCCGAGGGCGCCGTTCCAAAGGACGGCCCTTCGGCGGGCGTAACAATGGTAACCGCACTCGTCTCAGCATTATCCGGAATACCTGTAAAATGCGATGTAGCCATGACGGGTGAAATAACCCTGCATGGTAAAGTTCTTCCGATCGGAGGTCTTCGTGAAAAAACAATGGCTGCTTTTAAGGCCGGGTTAAAGACTGTTATAGTTCCGGAAGCAAATCGCGGGGATATTGACGAAATCGACGAGGTGGTAAGAGCTTCTCTTAATTTTGTATATGCTTCAAGGCTTGAAACCGTCTTAGAAACCGCTTTGCGTTTTGAAAGCAAGGCTGACAAAAGCCTGATGATAGTCCGCGATGATTCAAATCAAGGGCAGAACGCTTCGGTTACCTCATAAGGGGGGAGAAAGTATGAATTATAATAAAGCGGAATTCAGCGCTTCATACGGAACCTTTTCTCAGATACCGCCGTGCGAACGCATAGAAATAGCCTTTGCCGGCAGATCTAACGTAGGGAAATCCACTCTTATAAATAAGGTATTTAACAGAAAAAACCTTGCAAGAGTTAGCTCTGTGCCCGGAAAGACCGCCACTATAAACTTTTATGGACTGGAAAACGTATATTTTGTTGATCTTCCCGGATACGGTTATGCAAAGGTTGCAAAGTCGGAAAAGAATCGCTGGGCCGACCTTATTGAGGGCTATCTGAATTCTGACAGGGATATAAGACTGGTTTTTCTTCTGATTGATATGCGCCATGCTCCGTCGGCCGACGATCTGCATATGATTAATTATCTTGTTGACTCGGGACTTCCGTTTGTTATTATACTTACAAAGGCGGACAAGCTTAAAAAGACTCGGAGACTTGAACGTATGAAATCATTTGAAACGGAGATTCCGTATTTTGAAGATATTCATATTATTCCGTTTTCTTCGCAGACCTTTGAAGGAGTCGATGAAGTAAGAAATATAATTGAGGAAATTTCCGGGGAGGACGAAGATACCCCTATGCAGTAAAAAGAAAGGAATGTTTTTAATGTTTGTATCCGAAAATCTCAGTGTGAATGAAAAAGGACATCTTACGGCAGGCGGAGCGGATACCGTAGAGCTTGCGGAGCGTTACGGCACTCCTCTTTATGTTATGGACGAGGCTCTTATAAGAAAACACTGTAAGAGCTTTAAGGAAAGCATTGATAAATTTTACGGCGGCGGAGGACTTGTCTGCTATGCAAGTAAGGCGTTTTGCTGTCTTGAAATGTGCAGAATCATGAAGGAAGAGGGAATAGGCTTGGACGTTGTGTCGATCGGCGAGCTTTATACGGCGGTCAAATCCGGCGCCGATTGTGAAAAAATTTGTTTCCATGGAAATAATAAAACTGATGAAGAGCTTGAATATGCCGTTGAAATGAAGGTAGGCAGGATTATTGTAGATAATGTTTATGAGCTGGAGAGACTTGATAAAATTGCAGAAAAAAAGCGTGTCAAAGCTGGTATAATGTTCAGAATAAAGCCAGGCATAGACGCTCACACCCATGATTTTATCAGAACAGGTCAGATTGACAGTAAATTCGGTTTTGCTCTGGAAACCGGAGAGGCTATGGAAGCTGTTAAAAAGGCTCTTTCCTGTGAAAATATAAATTTAAAAGGTTTGCACTGTCATATAGGCTCTCAGATATTTGATATTGATCCCTTTACAGAAGCCGCTAAGGTTATGCTTACGTTCATATCCGATATAAAAAATGAAACCGGACATGAGATTATTGAATTGAATCTCGGCGGCGGATTTGGAATAAAATATACTGAGGAAAATGATCCTGTTCCATACGAATCTTATATGGAGAAAGTATCTGAAGTCGTTAAAGATAGCTGCAAGAAGCTCGGAATAAAGCTGCCTTTTATAATTATTGAACCGGGGCGTTCGATGTCGGGTCCGGCAGGTATTACGCTCTATACATGCGGAGGAGTGAAGGATATTCCCAATGTCAGAACTTATGTTTCAATTGACGGAGGCATGACTGATAATCCAAGATATGCCCTCTATCAGTCAGAATATGAGGCGATAGTTGCCAATAAAGCCTCTGAGACTAAGGATACGATAGTGACGCTTGCAGGAAAGTGCTGTGAAAGCGGCGATTTAATCGGAGAGGGAATGCCGCTCCAGAAAGCTGAACCGGGGGATATTATTGCCGTATGCGCAACAGGAGCCTATAATTATTCCATGGCCTCAAATTATAACAGAATTCAAAAGCCGGCGGTTGTTATGGTTAATAATGGGGATTCGAGAATTATTGTTAAAAGGGAAACACTTGATGATATTATAAGAAATGATATATAAGTTTATTAATATTTGAAATTCCTTATTAATATATTATAATGCTTTAAGGCAAACTGATACCTGTAATACGGTATCAGTTTTTTTATTTATGATTGACATGATTCGACAAAAATGGTAAAATAATATTATTATACAGAAAGGGTTCGAATCATTATGAAGCAAAAAATACCGTTTATCATATTATTTTTATTATCATTTATAGGAGTTAATTCGGAATTTATAGTTTTTTCAAATGAATCCGGTAATGAACCGATTTGCGAGAACGGCGTCTATCAGATTAAAACAGCCGATGAACTGAAATGGTTTTCTGATTACGTAAACAGCGGCTTTTCAGATGCGAACGCATTTATATGCAACGATATAGACTTATCGGAGATCTGCTCGGAAAATACGGAAAGCTGGATTGCCTGTATCTCCAATAAATAAATCAAACAAAGTACCGCAAATAAAAACATTGGAATCGCCAGTGCCGCTTCTATCGTTACGCTCCCTCGTATTCTGTTTTTTGAGTCCGTTGCAGATGCCCTTTCCTGAATGATATATGGGTGTTTGTAAAATTGTGTCATCGCAGTTTTCCTTTCTTCGTATTGTCGCTCAGATGTAATGTGGATATTCTGCCTGTAGGGATTTCAGACAGTTTCAGGGAGAAAAGGGCATCTGCAACGGACTCAAAGATATCCAAAATAAGTCGGAAACGAATATGTATATCCTCTCCACAGTTCTATGCTGTTTTGTAGTTTCATTTTCGTAATGCACTGATCCGCAGAGAAAAAGTCCAAACCTTTTTCAAATCGAAGATTTTCTTCTACCCTGTCCAACATTCGCATAGTGATTGTGTCTGTATCTTTGAGATACAATAAAATCTGCAAATACTGTCCATAATCCAGTCCCTCTTCTATTTCTTCGTTTTCATATTGCAGTTTAAAAAAACAGAATGTAAATACAGATGCGATCGGCAGTTTCCAATTAGAACTCGTCTTATTCTTCGGTACTTTACTTCCGGCAAGAAGAGAACGAACGTCCACTGTGCTCTCACCAAACGCCCACAATAAAAGCACGAACTGTTTCACCAGTTCTTTTGCCTCCGGGTGCAATGCAAGTGCAGCTAGTGTAACTGCCAGTGCATCTGCTTCTCTCTGCTTTTCCGAATCGCTTTGCAGATAAAGATAATTCAAACCAAACCTCACAAGAAGAATCTGTTTTACAACTTCTTTTAAATTCGCTTCATCACTTTCTTTTCCATTGAGCAGATACTCTACTTCGTATTCCAGATTTCGGGAGTCTGATTTTAGATTCGTTGCATAATTCAATTTTCCCATAACATATCGTTGAAACAACAACTTTTCCCTGATCCCGTCCGTCTGAATTCTTGCCGGAAAACTCCCTCTTCCGGTCCGTCTTTCCCTGCAAGAAACCTGCCGTTCCTGCACCACTGCCTTCCCCGAAAGTACAAATTCATCCGGTAAAACCAATGCCAGAATCCCGGTTTGTCCAAGTCCTTGCAGGTCTTCACTCTGATCAGGCAGCACTTCTTTCCCCTGCATATA
>ENA-ORMO01003489-ORMO01003489.1-human-gut-metagenome-genome-assembly--contig:-NODE-3489-length-10127-cov-12.093527_pt1 | contig 10127 bp, 8 predicted proteins | sample MGYA00242106_ERZ509001 | MGnify/ENA primary metagenome ERZ509001 (study PRJEB26280, sample SAMEA2338736) | human gut metagenome | biome: human gut; feature: human-associated habitat; material: faeces... | reverse complement strand
CCCGGAACTACTGCGAACCGCCTTTAACCCGGAAAGTTTTTACCTGACCCCCGAGGGCCTGGTGATCTATTATCAGCAGTACGACATCGCGCCCTACTCCACCGGAATGCCCCAATTCCTGCTGCCGTTTAACGAGTAACCTCAGTAGTCAAACAGCATTTCCTTGCGCTTTTGATAGTATAGAAGGCCGATTGCGTCCGCCAGCGCCCAGCCGATGGGCACGGACCACCAGATTCCGGTGACGCCCAGGGCCGGGACGGCGGACAGCGCCGGTGACCGTGCGGATGCAGCTGTAACCCGTGCGGATGCCAAACCTGCCGGACTGCGTCCCGGGTCGGCGGCACGGGTCTCCACGGAGCCTGCATCGCTCGTTTCGGGACACCGGTATGTCGTGTTGGGGGTTTTCAGTACGCCGGAAAATGCGGCCCGGGCCGCCGCGGATGCCGAAGCCAGGGATGCATCGGTACGCTGCGGGGTCTACCGTTTCGGCAATAAATTCATGGTTTCACCTTTCGAGGCGCCCGATGCGGAGGCATGTACGTTGTTCATCCGTAATTATAGCGACCGTTTCCCCGGGCTGTGGACTTACACTGCCCGTTGATGCGTCTTTCCGAGCTGATAATCCGTTTCATCGACTGGTTCTACCGCCGGCCTGTTTCTGCGCTATTGCCGCGCCAGACGTTCCGTTATGCCGTTTGCGGCGGCGCGAACGTGGTTTTCGGCTGGGGATGCTATTTCCTGCTCTATAATTTCGTGCTCGACAAGGAGCTGCTCGACCTCGGTTTCATCGCGGTTTCCCCGCATGTCGCGGCGATGCTGATCGTTTTTCCGCTGACCTTCTTCACGGGGTTCTGGCTGAACCGCCATGTGGCGTTCCGCCGTTCGCCGCTTGCCACGGGGACGCAGCTTTTCCGCTACCTCCTCTCCGTCGCCGGCTCGGTGGTGGTCAATTATCTCTTCCTGAAATTCTTCGTCGAGTTGTGCGGGTTTTGGGCGACGCCTTCGCAAATGATGGCCTCGCTGGGGACGATGGTGTACAGCTACCTGGCCGCCAAGTATTTCACCTTCCGCAACGCCGTCCGCGAATAACCGCGGGGCCGGGCGTGTCAGCCTTTCCGGTTCTCCTCCTTGAGTTTTTGCAGTTCGTACATCCTGTCGCGGAATTTCGCGGCGGCGAGGAAGTCGAGCGATTTGGCCGCACGTTCCATGTCTTCGCGCGCCTTGTCGATCAGCGTGTCGATGTTCTCGCTTGCGACATAGGTCTTCTGTACGTCCGCGGCGGCCATGTAGTGGTCTTCGGCGAGCGGGTAGGCCGCCGCTATCTCCGGGACGTCGGTGCGCGCGGACAGCAGGGTGCTTTGCCCCGTGCCGCTTTTTTGCGCCCGGCGCGGCAGCATGCCGTGCTCCATGTTGTAGCGCACCTGTTTCTCGCGCCGGCGGTTGCTTTGCTCGATGGCGAAGCGCATGGAGTCGGTGCAGGTATCGGCATAGAGGATCACGTTGCCCTGCGAATGGCGTGCGGCACGTCCCGCGATCTGCGTCAGCGACCGCACGTTGCGCAGGAAGCCCTCCTTGTCGGCGTCGAGGATCGCCACCAGCGCCACTTCGGGCAGGTCGAGGCCTTCGCGCAGCAGGTTCACGCCCACCAGCACGTCGAACATTCCGGCCCGCAGGTCTTCCAGAATCTGGATGCGTTCCAGCGTATCCACGTCCGAGTGGATGTAACGGTTGCGTACGCCCACCCGGTCGAAGTATTTCGAAAGTTCCTCGGCCATGCGTTTGGTGATGGTCGTCACGAGCACCTTGTCGTCGTCTTTCACGCGCTTGTCGATCTCCTCCAGCAGGTCGTCGATCTGGTTGGCCGTAACGCGCACCTCGAGCGGCGGGTCGACCAGCCCCGTGGGGCGGATCAGCTGCTCGACGATCACGCCTTCGCTCTTCATCAGTTCGTAGTCGGCGGGCGTGGCGCTCACGTAGATCGACGTGCCCTGCAACTGCTCGAACTCGGCGAAGGTCACCGGACGGTTGTCCTTGGCCGCCGGGAGACGGAATCCGTATTCCACGAGGTTTTCCTTGCGGGCGCGGTCGCCGCCGTACATGGCATGTACCTGCGGCAGCGTGACGTGGCTTTCGTCTACGATGAGCATGTAATCTTTCGGGAAATAGTCGATCAGGCAGAAGGGGCGCGTGCCCTCGGCGCGGCCGTCGAAATAACGCGAGTAGTTTTCGATGCCGGGGCAGTACCCCAGCTCCTTGATCATCTCGACGTCGTATTCCACGCGCTGTTTGATGCGCTGCGCCTCCGTCGTGCGTCCGGCACGCTCGAAGAATTCGATCTGCCTGCCCAGATCCAGGTATATCTGTTGTACGGCGCAGTTGATGCGCTCCTTGGTGGTTACGAAGAGGCTCGTGGGGTAGAGCGTCAGGTTGTCGAGCGAGTGGATACGCTGCCCCGTCGCGGGGTCGATGGTCTGGATGGCCTCGACCTCGTTGTCGTAGAACATTACGCGGAAGCACTGGCTGCCGAACTCGCCGAAGGCCGCCATGATGTCCACCGTGTCGCCGTTGACACGGAACGTCGCCGGTTCCAGGTCGCGTTCGGTGCGGGTATAGAGCGCTTCGACCAGCTTGTAGAGGAAATGCTTGTAGCTGACGACCTGCCCGACCCGGATGTTGATGGCCGTGGCATGGAAATCCGCCGGGTTGCCGGCGCCGTAGAGGCACGATACGCTCGATACGACGATCACGTCGCGGCGCCCCGACAGCAGCGTGGCTACGGTGCGCAGGCGCAGTTTCTCGATCTCGGCGTTGATCGAAAGGTCTTTTTCGATGAAGGTGTCCGTCGAGGGGAGGTAGGCCTCCGGCTGGTAATAGTCGTAGTAGGAGACGAAATACTCCACGGCGTTCTCCGGGAAGAAATTGTGGAACTCGCCGTAAAGCTGCGCCGCGAGCGTCTTGTTGTGGCTCAGGACGAGCGTCGGGCGGTTCAGCTGCGCGATGACGTTGGCCACGGTGAAGGTCTTTCCCGAGCCTGTCACCCCCAGCAGGGTGTTATGTTTGGAGCCGTGCCGGATCGAGCCGACGAGCTGTGCGATCGCTTCCGGTTGGTCGCCCATCGGGGCGTAATCCGATACCAACTTGAAATCCATGGTGCAAAAATAGGTAAAAAAAACGGTATGGTGAAATGCCGCCCCGGTTTGGCCGGGGACGGCGCGTCTGTTTCGGAAACGTGCCGGGGACAGTTAAAATTGTCCCGCCACGCCATATCCCTGGTAATAATGTATAGCTTTGTGCCGATAGATCGTGTGCAACGTATGAAGCTGTTCGAAAGCGAAGGCTGGAAGTCGTTCCGGCTCAATTCCCTGGCCGTGATCCTGGGTGTCGTCATTACGTTCGGGGGCGGGCGGCTTATTACGAACTGCCAGAAACGGCAGGATGCCCGGGAGATTGTCGGGCTGTTCAAGTCCGATGTGCTGCGCCACCTCGATATGTCGGAAGGGGTGATCGCCGATTTTACGACCGAGATGTATGCCATGCGGCAATGTGCCGCCGCATCCGGCCGCGGGGAGTTGGACAAGGTGCACGAAGATACGCTCCGCTGCGCCCTGAGCTTGTTTTTCTCCGTGCACGGGAAAATCAGGAGTGCTGCTTCCGCTGCCAGATGGATGACACGCTCGGTTCCGGGTTCATCACCCGAGGCTTGGTGCCTGCCTGCGGATTGAACGAGGCCATCCGCGCCGAGCTGGAAGACATCAGGACGGTTGGGTACTGATCTTCTCCGCCCGGCAAAAACTTTTTGCACCCCGCTAAGGGTTGGGGAATTATTGCTATCTTTGCAGACATGATCGACAGGGAAACAGTAGACCGCATTTATGCAGCCGCCAATATCGTGGATATTATCGGCGAGTACGTCACGCTCAAGCGCAAGGGCGTGAACTACCAGGCCTGCTGCCCGTTCCACAACGAGAAAACCCCGTCGTTCGTCGTGTCGCCCTCGAAGGGGGTATATAAATGCTTCGGCTGCGGCAAAGGCGGCAATGCCGTCACGTTCCTGATGGAGCACGAGAACATCACCTATCCCGAAGCCCTGAAGATGGTGGCCAAACGCTATGGCATCGAAGTCAAGGAGAAGGAGATGTCCGAGGAAGAGGTGCGCCGCAACGACGACCGCGAGTCGATGTTCGCACTCAACGGCTGGGCGGCCGATTATTTTGCCAACTACCTCCATCACGAGACTGAGGGGATGAGCGTGGGCATGGCTTACTTCCGCCAGAAACGCGGCATGACCGACGCCACGATCAAGAAGTTCGGCCTCGGGTTCTGCCCCGCGCGCGGCGACCGGATGTCGAAGGATGCGCTGGCGGCGGGATATAAAAAGGAGTTCTTGGTCTCTACCGGCCTTTCGCTCGAACGCGAGAGCGACGGTTCGCTCTACGACCGCTTCCGCGACCGGGTGATTTTCCCCGTACATAACATTTCGGGGCGCATCGTCGCTTTCGGCGGCCGTACGCTGCGTACCGACAAGACCGTTGCCAAGTACCAGAATTCGCCCGAGAGCGAGATATACAGCAAGAAACGTGAGCTGTACGGACTCTATTTCGCCAAGAAGGCGATCCAGCAGCTCGACTTCGCCATCATGGTCGAAGGCTATACCGATGTGATTTCGATGCACCAGGCGGGTGTCGAGAACGTCGTTTCGTCGTCCGGGACATCGCTCACGACCGAGCAGATACGCCTGCTGAACCGTTTTACGAAAAATATCACGGTCATTTACGACGGAGACTCGGCGGGTATCCACGCTTCGCTGCGCGGGATCGACATGATCCTCCGGGAGGGGATGAACGTGCGCGTGGTGCTGCTGCCCGAACCCGAGGATCCCGACTCCTTCGCCCGGGCGCACACTGCGGCCGAGGTGCAGGAATATATCCGGGCCAACGAGCAGGATTTCCTGGCCTTCAAAGCAAAATTGCTGTTGGAGGCCGCCCAGGGCGACCCGATCCGGAAGGCGGCGCTGATCGCCGACATGGTGCAGTCGATCGCGCAGATTCCCGATCCGATCCAGCGGTCGGTTTACATCAAGGAGTGCGCGCGGATCATGGACATCGACGAGAACATCCTGATCTCGGAGGTGGCGCGCAAGCGCATGGCGACGACCGGCGACCGCGAGGCCGACGAGTTCGTACGCCGCCAGACGGCGTTGCGGAAGGCGGAGGCTCCGCAGCCCGAGGTGGAATTCGTGAAGCAGGTCGAGGCAGGGAGCAGCACCGAGGCGCTCGAACGCGAACTGGTGAAATACCTGCTCAAATACGGCCATTGTTCGTTCGAGTTCAAGGAGGGGCGCACGATGGTGGCGTGCAACGTCGCGGAGGTGATCTTCCTGGAACTGGACAGCGACGGGCTTACGTTTCGCAATCCGCTATACAACAGTATTTTGGCAACTTACCGTGAGCAGTGGAAGATTCTCGGTACGGGGGTGGAAGTCCCGGCGCACTTTTTCCTGAACCATCCCGACCCGGAGGTGTGCAACGCCTCGGTCGACATCCTTACGTCGGACGACAATTACGTGGCCAGCCAGCTGTGGCGGCGCAAGGACATCCATGTCGAGAGCGATGCCGAGATGCTGGCCGTAGGGGTGCCGAAGGCCGTGACGCTCTACAAGTCGAAGGTGATCGAAAGCTATATCAAGGAGTGGCAGGCCAAGCTCGCGGACGAGAGCCTCACGGACGAGCAGGTCGGCGAGGTGATCCAGCGGCTGGCCGGGTTCAACAAGGTGAAAGTGACGATTGCAAAGAAATTGCAGCGGTTGATATTATGACCGCGCCCGGCGGAGTGCCGGGCGGGAATATGCCGGGGTTTGAATTTTAAAATAAAAAAAGGGGCGGGTCTCGGGTCGTACACGTATCACTACGCATACCGTGTGCAAACAGAAAATAAACAGAAAGATGTGTAAAACATATCAAAGATAAAAGAATTAGTTACCTTGACCGATTCCCACCCCTGCGAATAAATAGGCAATTATTGTGCCGATTCCGAATATATGAGTGAACAGAAAAAGATAAATATCCGTAACAAGCGCGCGACGTTCGACTATGAGATTCTGGAAGAGTACGTTGCGGGCATCGTGCTCGTCGGTACCGAGATCAAGTCCATCCGTGCGGGCAAGGCTTCGCTGACCGATTCGTTCTGTTATTTCGACAAGGGCGAGCTGTGGATACGGGGTGTCAACATCGCCGAATACGGGTGGGGCACCTGCAACAACCATGCGCCGCGCCGCGACCGGAAACTGCTGCTCAACCGCCGTGAGCTGGACAAACTCCAGCGTGCGGGGCAGGACAAGGGCCTCACGATCGTGGGGCTGCGCCTGTTCCTGAACGAACGGGGACTGGCCAAGGTCGTGGTCGGGCTGGCCCGGGGCCGGAAGACCTATGACAAGCGCGAATACCTGAAGGAAAACGATGCCAAGCGTGAGATCGACAAGGCGATGAAAAATTACAAACGATGATACGAGCTGTTTTCCTCGATGTAGACGGTACGCTGATCAGTTTCAAGACCCATGAAATACCCGCTTCGGCACGCGATGCCCTGGTGCGGGCGCATGCGCGGGGCATCCGGCTCTTTATCGCTACGGGGCGTGCGGCGAACGACCTCGCTCCGCTCGAGGGGATTCCCTACGACGGCGTGGTGTCGCTCAACGGCGCACGGTGTGTGGCTGCCGACGGGCGTGTGGTAAGCCAGCACCCGATTCCGCGGGCCGATTTCGAACGCGCCATGGAGCTCTCCTCGCAGATGGGATTCCCGCTGGCGCTGGAACTGGAGAGCGGTGTATTCGTCAACCGTGTGACGCCCGAGGTGGAACGGCTGGCGCATATGGTCGCGCATCCCGTGCCCGAGCAGACCGACCTCCGTGCGCTTTTCGGCCGGAGCGAGTGCTGCCAGATGTGTTTCTATCTGGATACGGAGACCGAACGGCGCGTCATGGCGCAGTTGCCCGGGCTTGCGGCGAGCCGGTGGTGCCCGATTTTCGCCGACATCAATGTCGCAGGCATCGACAAGGCCACGGGCATGAGGGAATTTATGTCCGCCTACGGGTACCGGGCTGCGGAAGTAGTGGCCTTCGGCGATGGTGGCAACGACGTGGCGATGTTGTCTGCCGCGGGGGTGGGGATTGCCATGGGCAATGCCTGCGACGAGGCGCTGAACGCCGCCGACTACGTGACCGCTACGGTCGACGACGACGGCATTGCCCGGGCGCTGGAGCACCTGGGTATTTTGGACGATTGAGTTTGAATTTATCGAAGATATGAGCTTGATTCTATGTATCGAGACCGGTACGGACGTTTGTTCGGTCGGTATTGCAAAGGACGGGGAGCTGCTTTCGCTGCGCGAGAGCGACGAGGGGCGCGACCATGCCCGCAAGGTCGGCGTGTTCGTCGACGAGCTTTTGCGCGAAACGGGCATTGCGCCCGATGAACTGGATGCCGTGGCCGTGGGCAAGGGCCCCGGCTCCTATACGGGGCTGCGGATCGGCGTTTCGTTCGCCAAGGGGCTGTGCTACGGGGTGCGTAAGCCGCTGGTGGCCGTCGGGTCGCTCGATGCGCTGGCCGAAGTGGCGCTCGAAGACTACGAAGCCGGAATTCTTTCCGTCCCCGACTGGGAACATGCCTGCCTTTGCCCGATGGTCGATGCCCGCCGCATGGAGGTCTATGCGCAGGTATTCGATACAACTGGTAAGCCCCTGAACGAAGTTTCGGCCGAGGTCGTCGACGGGGAGAGCTTTGCGCATTTCCGTTCGCAGGGGAGGCCGTTCGTGATCTTCGGCAGCGGGGCCCGCAAATGCGCCGGGATACTGCCCGACGCCGTGCTTGTCGAGGTAGCCCCTTCCGCACGCGGGCTTGCGCGGCTGGCCCAGCGTGCGCTCGATGCGGGATGCACGGAAGATATCGCCTATTTCGAACCTTTCTACCTGAAGGATTTTGTCGTTACGACGTCGAAGAAAAAGTTGTTCTGACGGCGTTCTTCATGCTGTGGCGTCCGGCATGGCCGTAAGGCCCCGGGCTTTTCGGGGTTGCTGTATGGCGAACCTTCAGAATCGGGGGTTCGGCGGGAGTATACCGGTATGACGGAAGCGGAGTTGATAAAATGCCTGTCGGAGCGGTTTTATTCCGATTTTGCCGACACGGTGGCCCGGCGCGTGCGCGATGCGGGTGCCGTGGGGCTGCTGTATGAGGTGGTGACCTCCCGCTACGAAGGGTTGCCGCGTGCCGTGAGGCACAAGGTGGCTTTCCGGGGTGCGTATGTACTCGAGAAAATCTATTTCGACGCCCCGGATTCGTTCTTGCCCTATGCCGGCCTGTTTTGCCGGACGGATTTCCCGGCCTGCGCCGATCCCAGTGCCCGGCGTCACTTCGCAAAGGTCATGGCCGACCTGCTGGGGCGTTACTCGCCCGGGAGGCGGGATATGGAGCGGATTGCGGAAACCGCCGCCCGATGGGCGGTCGAGCCGGGGGCGAAGGTCGCCGTGAAGATTTGGGCGGTCGAGGTGCTGAAGCATTGCCGGCGACGTGTCGGCTGGGTTCAGGAGGTGTGGGACGACATCGTGGAGACGATGGCGCACGACGCGACGCCCGGGATCGAAGTGCGGATGCGCAAAAACTGGAGGGAACCCCGCAGGCCGTGAGCCGGATTTTGTGCACGACATGGGAAATATCATCCTGCCGGAATAAGTAAAAGTCCGCCGAACATCGGCGGGCTTTTGCATGTTACAGGGGGCTTTGCCTCCTCCCGTGTTCCTCTGTGCCCGGGTATCCGGGCTGGCGCGCCGGGCATTTCGGTTATTCTTCGCCTCCGGCTCCGGGAACCGGATTCCCGCCCCCGGTTTCGGCGGCGGGGATGCCCGGGAGGTCGTCCTCCCCGGCGGTTTCGAGCGTGCGCGCGGAGTGCTGTTTCTTGGTTTGCAGGCGCGCCGTCCTGCGCAGCCGTTCCCCGACGCGGATGATGTTGTCGTTGCCCGTGCAGAGCCGTTTGTAGGCGTCGTCATAGGCGTCGCGTGCCTTGTCCAGCGCCGTGCCGACCCCTTCGAGCGAACCGGTGAAGGCCACCAGTTGTTCATAGAGTTTCAGCCCGCATGCGGCGATGTCCCTGGTGTTCTTGTCCTGGTCGTTGTATTTCCACAGGTCGGCGACCAGTTTGAGCAGGGCGAAAAGGTTCGTCGGCGACGAGATGATGACCTTCTTGTCGTAGGCGTCCGACCAGATGGCCGCGTCGTTCTGCAATGCGGCGAGGAAGGCCGGTTCGTTGGGGATGAACATGATGACGAAGTCGGGCGAGTTGAGCAGGCGCTGGTACTCCTTGCGTCCCAGTTCGTTGACGTGCTGGCGGACGGAGGCCGTGTGCGCTGCGAGGCAGCGGCGGCGCTCCTCTTCGGTCTCGGCCGAGGTGTAGCCTACGAAAGCCGTGAGCGAAACCTTCGAGTCGATGACGATGTCTTTCTTCTCGGGCAGGTGCAGCACGACGTCGGGGCGCAGGTTGTGTCCCTCGGCGTCCTTGATGTTGTATTGCGTTTCGTAGTGGATGCCCTTGATGAGCGCCGAACTGTCCAGGATCGTTTCCAGCAGCATTTCGCCCCAGTCGCCCTGCACTTTCGAATTGCCTTTCAGTGCGTTCGTCAGGTTCGTGGTCTCGGTCGTGATGCGCCGGTTGAGCTCCATCAGGTTTTTCAGTTCGGCCTTCAGTTCGCCGCGCTGAGCCGTCTGCGTGGTGTAGATGTCCTCGACGCGCTTGCGGAATTCGGCGATGTTGTCTCGGAAGGGTTTGAGCAGCACGTCGAGCGACTCCTTGTTGGTCTCCTTGAAATGCTTGGACTGCTCGCCCAGTATCTCGGTCGCAAGGTTGCGGAACTGGGCCCGGAAAGTCTCCTCCAGCTTTTCGCGCTCGGCTTTTTCGGCCGCGCGATCCTCGGCGTTCTTCGCGCGCAGCGATGCGATCTCGGCCTCGGACGAGGCGCGGAGTGCCGCCAGTTCCGCTTCGGTACGTGTCCGCTGCTCGGTCAGCGCCTGCACCTGTCCTTCGTAGCGCTGCCGCAACTCTTTTTCCGCGGACAAGGCTTGTTCCGCGGCGGCCAGCCGGGC
>ENA-ORMO01003488-ORMO01003488.1-human-gut-metagenome-genome-assembly--contig:-NODE-3488-length-10129-cov-2.360631_pt1 | contig 10129 bp, 8 predicted proteins | sample MGYA00242106_ERZ509001 | MGnify/ENA primary metagenome ERZ509001 (study PRJEB26280, sample SAMEA2338736) | human gut metagenome | biome: human gut; feature: human-associated habitat; material: faeces... | reverse complement strand
CCGGCCGGAACGGAAAGAATGGGATTTGGGGCTGGTGGGCAAAGGCGTTACCTATGACAGCGGCGGCATTTCTCTGAAAACCGACAGCCAGCAAATCGGAGAGAAGAAGGATATGTGCGGTGCCGCAGCCGTGGCGGCGGCAATGAAAACGGCCGCATTGCAGAAACTTCCGCTTAATTTGATTGCGGTGCTGCCGTTGGTGGAAAATATGCCGAACGGAAATGCCTATAAACCGGATGACATTTTGACCTCCTTTTCCGGCCAGACGGTGGAAGTTGTTGATACCGACGGGGAAGGGCGCCTGATTCTGGCGGACGCCCTATGGCTGGCACAGGAGAAATATAAAGTTAAAACTCTTGTTGACATGGCAACGCTGACCGGTTCCACCGCCTATATCTTCGGCGGTTTTTATGCCGCCTTGCTGGGCAATGATACCGCTCTGCTGGCACAAGTCAAAGAGGCCGCGGCGCAAAGCGGCGAAAAAGTCTGGGAACTGCCACTGGAAGCAGAAATAGACAAACGTCTGAAATCGGAAACGGCAGATATGAAAAACGTCGGCAAACGCGAAGCCGATTCAACACAGGCAGCCTGTTTTTTGCAGCGCTATATTCAAAAAGGCGTTCGCTGGGCGCATATAGATATTGCCGGGTGTGAGACTGACGACAAAGGAATGGCAACGGGGTATGGGGTTTTGCTGCTTAATCATCTGATGAAAATGGTTTCTATGGATAACTAGTACAGAATTTGCGGGCGGAAAAAATGCTCATGTACTTTCTTGTACACTCCGCTTTTTTCTCCCTTAATTCTTACTGTTTATCTCAAAATGCTTAATTGACAGGCTGAAATACTGATTAAACAAAGGAAAGTAAATGCAAAAAGACAACAGATTATATCAACTGGCTGAAAATGTGCTTAAAAATTCGGTCAAACTGAAAAAAGGCGAAAAGATTTATATTGAAGCTTTCGGGCCGGCGGTTTTGGATTTAATGGAAATTTTTATTCGGAAAGCGACCGAGCTGGGCGGTGTGCCTTTTTATTTTTACAATGACGAGCATTTGTTGAAAGCGGTGATTGACAATGCTTCCGAAGAGCAGATGAAAGCATTCGGAGAAACATACCGGCAGCAGATGGCTTCAAGCGACGTTTATGTTGCACTGCGCGGTTATGACGATATTTTTGCTTTGTCGGATGTTAATGAAAGGCAGATGGCTTTATATATGCAGCATTATTATAATCCGGTTCATCGTTCGACACGGGTGCCCCGGACCCGCTGGTGTGTGATGCGTTATCCCAATCAGGCCATGGCAGCGTTGGCAAAAATGTCGGTGGAGGCGTTTGAGAATTTTTATTTTGACGCCTGTTTGGTGGATTATGCCAAAATGTGTGAAGCGATGACGCCGCTGAAAGAGCTGATGGAGCGGACGGATAAAGTGAGAATAATTGCGCCGGGGACGGATTTGGCTTTTTCCATCAAGGGGATTCCGGCAATAAAATGCTGCGGTGAGGTCAATATTCCTGACGGCGAGGTTTATACCGCACCGGTTAAAAATTCAATTAACGGGGTGGTGCAGTTTAATACCGATACGGTATATAACGGTATTTTCTTTTCCAATGTGCGGCTGGTATTTAAAGACGGGCGGATTACGGAGGCTTCTTCCCTGGCCAACAATGACAAGCTGCAGGATATTTTAGAGACAGATGCCGGCTCCCGTTATATGGGGGAATTTGCTTTCGGACTTAATCCGGGTATTACGCATCCGATTTTGGATATTTTGTTTGACGAGAAAATCGGCGGGTCGTTTCATATGGCTATCGGCAATTCTTATGACGAAGCGCCGAACGGCAACAGTTCGTCCGTGCACTGGGATTTGATACAGATGCAGGATGCGGCGCACGGCGGCGGTGAAATTTATTTGGACGGGGTCTTGGTCCGCAAGGACGGACGATTTGTTTTGCCTGAACTGGAAGGGCTTAATCCGGAGAGATTAAAAAACGAGGCTTAAAACAAAAGAGGGGATTTCCCCTCTTTTGTTCAGATGTTGCTTTTGACAATCCGCATATAAGGATTGTGAAAGACTTTGTTGAAAAACCAGCCGGTGTTGCGGTCATAGGCAACGCGGAACTTTTCGTCAAAATGCATGAAGGTGTCGCCGGCGGTCATCGTTTCCCAGGTAATGTTTGTCGGGTCGAAGCCCCGATGAATGATGGTGTCTTCGATGAAAGCCGGACGGAATTCTCCGGTATGATCACAGCGGTTAATCAGCCAGCTGACAAACAGGAATTTTCGCTGCGGCAAAATGGAAAAAACCTTTACCAGCGAAATGTCTTCGTAGGCGATGTTATCCATGGCATAAAGAGCGTGAATGTCCTGCTGGTCGGCATAGACGGCAACTTCACGAATGGTCAGGCCGAGAAAATCATCATCACAGAGGATGTAAAAATGATTTTCGCGTCCGATGTAATTGCCGATGTTTTCCTGACGGAAACGAATGATTTTACCGTTGTAAGGAACTTTGCTGCGAAAAGCCTGGAGCGGATAGTGTTGTCCGTCTCGGGTTTGCATCAGCCAAACCAATTCGCATTCGTTGTTGTCGGTGTAGGCTATGCCGCAGGAGATTTTGCCGAAAAGGTGCAAGCGGGCAAAATGGTGACGGGCATCGGCCTGAGTCGGGAACAGGCATTCATCCCGGGCGGGAAGCGTAGCTTCCAGGATAGGCATTTTGTTCATGACTGTATTTTTTAGGGTTAATAATCGAAAGAAAAATTATTTTGTCTAAAGATAAGATAGACGCGGGTGAGGAAAAAAGCAATATGTTTTTGTAAAGGGAAAGAAAAAAGGAACCGTTCGGTTCCTTTTTGAAAAACGTTTTACAGTTCCTGTCCCTGCCGCTGGCGGTAGAAACGGGTGATGTCGTAACCGCGATACTGTCCGGCATCGATTTCCTGTGCCATTTGGCGGATTTTTTCCCGCCGGGCACTGGCGCGGTCTTTTTCCATCGGGTGGAGGTAAAGAAAAGTCTGCTCTTCGGTCAGAATGTCCTGCAGGCCGCGGCGGTATTTCCGGCTCTCGTCGCTGTAGGCATAAAAAGTGCAGTATTTTTGGAAGATGAATTCGGTGCGTTCTTTACGCTTTTCCGGGGTGAGCCCGTTTAATTCGCCCTGTCCGTAGCGGGAGAATTTATAAGCTTCGGTGCGGAGCATGGCCTTTTCGACGATAGCCCGTTGAACGGCGCCGTTCAGACTGCGATATTTTTTGCCGCTCTGATGGGCGGTTCTGATATATTCCTGATGATAAATGTTTTTGAAGTAATTCAAGTCATTAAAGTCGGCTTTAAATTCAGCAGCCGGTTGTGATGTATTTTCTGTCATTTTTTTATCCTAAATTTGAATATTTTATGAGTCTATTAATATCAGCAATAGATAGTAATTTTTTGAGAATTTTCAAATAACCCACAGAATTTAAATCTTATTTTCAATATAAAGTTGTGTCGTTTTGTTTTTGCGATTTCAAAGGATAAAAACAGGGCTCCCAAACCGGAAAGAAGGAGGCCTGAGGCAATCTGGAACAGGTGCGAATCGGCAGACGATTCGCCGGAAAAGGTATGCGGAACAAAGCGAAAGTCTTGTTTTGCTGATAAGTTCTAATTTGTCTAAATTTGTCTTGCTATGTTTGACCGATTATGATAACGTGGAAGCCTAAATTTAATTATGATGGGTATTATTGGAATTTGACTTAAAAAAGTTGAACTTTTTTATAAGGATTTTCAAGTGCCTGTCGCTTTATGTCTTCACTTTTAATTTTTATTGATATGAAACAACAAAAAGTTCAGGCACTTACCAGTGCCGAAGTGTCGGAAATTCTGGCGCTTCAAAAATGGGCGACTTACAGTCAGGAGTATCCGATCCGCTATGCCTGCACGCTTAACGGCGCGCTTGTGCAAGTTGACAGTTTCGGAATTGACAATCTCCCCAAACTTGATGCTTTGGTGGTGTTCGGCGGTTATCCGCGGATTGTCAAGTATGCCGGGGAAATCATTATGAAACACCGTCGGCAGTATCCGGAACCCGAACACAAAGCGCCGGAAATCATTTTGCTGGGGAGCGCACCGTCAACCGGGCAGAAAATTCCCGGCACATCGGAAGCGCTGCTTTATGCTCAGCTTCTGGTAAGCCTTGGGTTCGATGAGGCCTATATCCGGCGAAATTTGCTGAAAGAGGCTCCGGTTTACGGCGGAAAAATTGCTGAGCTGAAACAGATTATCCGCAGCTCGGAACGGCTGTCAAAACTGGATTGTCCGCGTATCGGACTGTTGACGGAAGCCGGGCATTCTCTGTCGGCTGTGCAGAAATTTGCGTTTGCCATGCGAGATGTTCATTTTCTGGCGTTTGAAACACCGGTGGCGCAGCTTTGCGACCGACTTTTTGACGTGGACAGTCTGACTTCGGGCTACGGCGTTGATATTGTCGTCGGCAATGTGTTGAGCTGCTTTACGGATTGGAATAACGGGAGATTTCCGCTGCCGCAGGAAAAGCAGAACAGCTTTCCGTCGCGGGAAGGGGCCTTCAGCGTGGTGCGCAAGTATTTCATGAAGGGATACGCGTTCTGTTTGCAACATCCGGAACAGTGGGAGCTGATCGGTGTTTCCAAGGTTGATGCGCTGCCTTTGGTCAACAGCCGCAAAATTGAAATTACCGGCTGCGATTTGGACGGCAACAAAGCCGGCAACGGCTGGGAGAGCAGTTCGGCGGCTTATCTGCGTTATCAGATGAATACCATGGTCAACGGTATCCTCGACACATGGTTCAAAACCGGAAAATATCCTTATTAATAAACTTCAAAAAAATTAAAGTCATGGAAACAATCGTAAATTTTTTGCATGAGTGGGCAATCCCGGGATTGTTGTTGTGTATTTTGATTCTGGTTATCATCGGTATCAGACAGCACAGAGTGAATAATTCAGCCAATGAGGAAGACAATGAGTCTTCGGGCGAAGGCGAGCTTCCGCTTGCCGAGGAAAGTCCTGCGGATGAGGAAACCGGCAATGCCGAGGCGGAACAAGTTGCCGCAGCAGCGGAGAACGCAGAGGTCCGGCAGGAGCCGGCCGAGTGTCTGCTGCCGCCGCGTTGTTTCGGCCGTTATACTGCCGTTTCGCCGACGGATGTTGTTTTGACCGCTTTTCCGGATTTGCTGCCGGGAGATGCCGACGGTGTGGAAAAACTTCGCAAGGAGTTCAAAACGCTGGGCGGCAAATCAGCTGAAAAAATGACCTCTTCGGAACGGACGCGTTACGCGGCGTTGGCTCATGTTTTGACCTTATATCGCTATTGATATACCGGTAAGAAAAAGAGGGAGCGAGCCGCTCTCTCTTTTTTTGCAATATGGTGATATCAGGAAATGGGCTGAGAGGATATTCAGTCATAAGGAGATAACGAAATACCCCGAATTGTTTCGGGGTATTTTATTGTTTAGCGTTGATAACCGTTGCCGATCATCTGCTGTACGGAAAGCGGCTGATTGCCGTTTGACCGTTGCTGCGGTTTGTTTTGCTGCGGAGTCAGTTTGGGGTTGTTTCCGTTGCGCAATTGTTTGATGAACGATCCAGAAGCTGCTCGGGGGTTTGTCGCTCGTGTTGGTGAAAGCGTGTGTTCATTTTTCATCTCTCCCATATATTGAGGGGGAACTTTCCGGGTAAGGTGCTGCCAATTATCAATGGAGTGTTCGGAGTTGTTCAGATATTTTTTTTCAGATTTTGCCAGAATTTGGGATCTTGAGGAACATCTCCGCCGACGGCAATACCCTCATTAATGAAAGCTTTTGCGAAAGCGGCCATCTTTTGGGGATTTTTATCGGAAGTATGATATTCGACGATGCTGTTTTTTCCTTTGTCGGGGCGTTTTTCATTTTCTTTTTTGTAAGAGCCGGCAATGAGTTTGTTCAGTTCCTCATAGTTTTTAGCTTCAAATGTTTCACCGTTACTGCCGCGGCCGAAAAGTTTTCCGTTTTTTTCTTCCGAAATGAATGAAGGCCGTCGCCTTTATAGTCCGGCAGGTCAGTGTTTCTTGAGTTTTTGTTTTTATTCTTATCATTATCATTATCATTATCATTATCATTATCATCGTCTTTTTTGTAAGCCATCGAGTTAAGTATATCCAAAGGCATACCGATGTTTTGCAGTTTCTGGACGTCAAGGCGGTATTTTGCTTTGTCAAAGTTTTTTTCTCCGAGAATAGAGATAAAATCATTTTCCTGTTGTTCCGGAGTGAGTGGGGTCTCATCGTTTTGGCTGTTATCACTCATGTCAGCTTCCTTTGTTGTTTAGAAATATTAATATCTTATAGGATGGTATGTTTTTTTTGGATAGTCAATATTTGATAACAAAAAAATACCCCGAATTGCTTCGGGGTATTTTTGTTGGCGGAAAGCTGATTATTCAGCGCCTTCCTTAATGGCAAATTCTGCCATGTGTTCATACAAGGAACGTTTTTCTTTAACGTTCTCCTGAGCCTTATTCAACAAGGTTTCATAACGTTCAGGATTCATCTTGTTGACAACCTGGAAACGGGTTTCGTTAGACATATAGTCTGACAGAGGTTTGCTCGGAGCTTTGGAATCTAAAGTCAGCGGAGCTTTGCCTTCTTTAATGTTTTCCGGGTTGTAACGGAACAGCGGCCAAGAACCGGTTTCAACCGCGTTCTTCTGGTGCTGTAAGCCGTCAGCCAGGTTGAAGCCCTGGGCAATACAGTGCGAGTAAGCAATGATGATGGACGGGCCGTCAAAAGCTTCAGCTTCGTTCATGGCTTTGATGACCTGAGCATCATTGGCACCAAAAGCAACCTGGGCAACATAAACATTACCATAAGACATGGCAATCATACCCAGATCTTTTTTCGGCAGAGATTTACCCGCCGTTGCGAATTTGGCGCTGGCACCCATCGGGGTAGCCTTAGACTGCTGACCGCCGGTATTGGAGTAAACACCGGTATCCATAACCAGGATATTGATGTTTTTGCCGGAAGCAATCGCATGATCCAGACCGCCAAAGCCGATATCATAAGCCCAGCCGTCGCCGCCCAGAATCCAGACTGATTTCTTAATCAGGTAGTCAGCCAGTTTGTTCAGGTGTTTGGCTTCAGGGGTGTCGATGCCGGCCAGCTTGTCGCGCAGAGCTTTGACATTGGCGCGCTGGTCATCGATTTCAACGTCGGTGGCCTGCGGGTTAGCGAGAATTTTTTCAACCAGTTCGGCACCGATTTTGTCTTTCAGCCCCTCAAGCAGGGTCTTGGCAAAATGGGTCTGCTGGTCGATGGAGAATCTCATGCCCAGACCGAATTCGGCGTTGTCTTCAAACAAAGAGTTTGCCCAAGCAGGACCGTGGCCTTTTTCGTCTTTGGCATACGGTGTGGTCGGCAGGTTGCCGGAGTAGATTGAAGAACATCCGGTCGCATTGGCGACAACCATGCGGTCACCGAACAGCTGGGTCAACAGTTTGACATACGGCGTTTCACCGCAGCCGGCGCAGGCACCGGAGAATTCAAACAAAGGCTGAATCAGCTGAGTGGTCTTCGGCAGGTTCTTGACAACTTCGGTACGTTTGACGTAGGGCAGAGTTTCAAAGAAGTTCCAGCAGGCAACCTGTTCTTCCAGATGATTTTCAATGTGGTCCATGTTGATGGCCTTGCGTTCCGGATTGGCTTTGTTTTTAGCCGGGCAGGCGCTGACGCAGATGCCGCAGCCGGTGCAGTCTTCCGGAGACATTTGCCAAATGAACTGTTTGCCGGCAAATTCCTTGCCTTTATAAGCGGCAGATTTGAAACCTTTCGGCGCGTTTTTCAGTTCTTCTTCCGAAGCGACTTTCATACGGATAACGCCGTGCGGGCAGACCAGAGAGCATTTGCCGCACTGGATGCAGGTTTCCGGATCCCAAACCGGGATTTCGGTAGCGATGCAGCGTTTTTCGTACTGAGTGGTTCCGGTCGGCCAGGTTCCGTCAACGACCTCGCTGAAAGCAGATACCGGTAGTTCGTTACCACGGTCGGCAATAATTTCACCGGTCAGCTTTTTAACGAATTCAGGCGCATTGGCCGGAACCGGCAGAGAGCGGTGGAAAGTTGACGTGACATGGTCAGGATAGTTAACTTCGTGCAGATGAGCCAGAGAGGCGTCAACGGCCTGGAAGTTTTTCTGAACGATGGCGTCGCCTTTTTTGCTGTAGGTTTTCTTAATCGCATTCTTAATCTGCGCGATAGCTTCATCTTTCGGCAAAATGTTGGAAATGGCGAAGAAGCAGGTCTGCATAACGGTGTTAATGCGCTGACCCATACCGGTTTCGCGAGCAACTTCAACCGCATTGATGGTGTAGAATTTCAGCTTTTTGCTGATGATTTCTTCCTGAACTTCAATCGGCAGGTGATTCCATACTTCATCGGCGCCGTAAGGAGCGTTCAACAGGAAAGTTGCGCCCGGTTTGGCGATTTTCAGGATGTCAACCTTGCGCATGAACGGGAACTGGTGGCAAGCCACAAAGTCCGCTTTGTTAATCAGGTAAGCCGATTTAATCGGGTTATCCGAGAAGCGCAGGTGAGAAGTGGTCATAGAGCCGGATTTGCGGGAGTCATAAACGAAGTAACCCTGGCCGTATTTACCGGCGTCTTCGGCAATAATCTTAATTGAGTTTTTGTTTGCACCGACAGTACCGTCTGCGCCCAAACCGTAGAATACGGCGCGGACAACGTCTTTGGGTTCGGTGTCAATCGAATCGTCAAACGGCAGGGACGTTTTGTTAACGTCATCGTTAATGCCGACGGTGAAACCGTTAATCGGTTTGGCGGCAGAACCGTTATCATAAACGGCTTTGACCATGCCCGGGGTAAATTCTTTGGAAGACAGACCATAGCGGCCGCCGAGAATTTTCGGCATATTGGCAATTTCGCCGTTGGCAAAGGCCTGCGTCAAAGTGGCGACAACGTCAAGGTACAGCGGTTCGCCGGTGGAGCCGGATTCTTTGGTTCTGTCGAGAACGGAAACGACTTTGACCGATTTCGGCAAAGCTTTCAGGAAAGATTTTTCCGGGAACGGACGATACAGGTGAACTTTCAACAGGCCCAGTTTGGCGCCGTTGGCATTCAGATAGTTAATGGTTTCTTCAACGGTTTCGGCGCCGGAACCCATAATAACGATAACCTGTTCGGCATCAGCCGCGCCGACGTAATCAACAACATGATACTGGCGGCCGCTGATTTTAGCGAACTTGTCCATTTCTTCCTGAACGATGCCTTCAACTTTTTTGTAGAAGGGGTTGGAAGCTTCGCGGCCCTGGAAGAAGACGTCAGGGTTCTGAGCTGTACCGCGGATGACCGGAGATTCCGGACGCAGAGCATGTTCAGCGTTGAAAGAGTAGTCAACGCCTTCGAGCATGGCGCGCAGATCGTCGTCGGAAAGCAGTTTGATTTTTTTGATTTCATGCGAGGTGCGGAAACCGTCAAAGAAATGCATGAACGGAACACGGCTGCGCAGCGTTGAAGTCTGAGCAATGGCGGCCATGTCGTGCGCTTCCTGAACGGAGTTGGAGCAGAGCATAGCAAAGCCGGTCTGGCGGCAGCTCATAACGTCAGTGTGGTCACCGAAAATGGACAGCGCATGATAAGCCAGGGAACGGGCGGCAACATGCATAACGAACGGAGAAAGTTCACCGGCGATTTTATACATGTTCGGGATCATCAGGAGCAAGCCCTGAGAAGCGGTAAAGGTGGTGGTTAAGGCACCGGCCTGAATAGAACCGTGGCAAGCGCCGGCAGCACCTGCTTCAGACTGCATTTCCTGAACTTCGGGAACGACGCCCCACAGGTTTTTCTGTTTGGCGGCAGACCACGCATCAGCCCATTCGCCCATCGGAGAAGACGGGGTAATCGGGTAAATAACGCAGACTTCATTCATGCGGTGGGCAACGGAAGCAGCGGCTTCGTTACCGTCCATCATTTTCATTTTGACTTCTGACATAAGTTATTTTCCTTATATGTTTAGAACACAAAAAGAGCCTCAGATTAAGACGATTTAAGGCCTAATCTTCCGGCTCGGTTAAACTCAATATAGAATCTCTATATGCGCGCTTTATAGCATGTTAAATCTCAA
>ENA-ORMO01003483-ORMO01003483.1-human-gut-metagenome-genome-assembly--contig:-NODE-3483-length-10137-cov-2.367685_pt1 | contig 10137 bp, 10 predicted proteins | sample MGYA00242106_ERZ509001 | MGnify/ENA primary metagenome ERZ509001 (study PRJEB26280, sample SAMEA2338736) | human gut metagenome | biome: human gut; feature: human-associated habitat; material: faeces... | reverse complement strand
ATCCTCATGACAGCTCACCCAGCATCTTTTCCGGATCATCGGCTGCCTTTACTTTATCGTTTGCGCTGATGATGATTCCTTCCTCATCAATCAGATACGTCGTTCTGACAACGCCCATCGAGACTTTTCCGTAATTTTTCTTTTCTTTCCACACATCATACGCTTCAATCACAGTGCGCTCTGTATCAGACAGAAGCGTGATCGTCAGGTTCTGCTTCTCCTCAAACCTCTTATGAGAAGCTACAGAATCTTTGCTGACGCCAAGAATCACAGCCCCCTTTTCCTGAAACTGCGGCAGTCTCTCTGAATAGCCGCACGCCTGCTTGGTACAGCCCGGCGTATTGTCCTTCGGATAAAAATACAGGAGTACCTTTTTTCCTCTGTAATCGCTTAATGTATGCATTTCTCCGTTCTGATCCGGCAGTGTAAACTCCGGCGCTTTCGTTCCGACTTCTAACATATCGATTCCTCGCTTTCTTATCCTTTTGCTTATCGCTATGCGGCGCAGAGTCTGCGCCCTCTTTTTAGGATCACACCTCGCGTCATTATCTTTTATCGTATGACTTTCGTTTCTTCTGATTCCTGCTGTTTTAGCCGTCCCATCAATATCTTCTCCGGCGTGATCGGTAGCTCTCTAAACCAAAGTCCTGTCGCGTTTCGGATTGCTGCCGTGATCGCCGGAAGGGGCGTGTTTATCACGACCTCTCCGATAGACTTTGCACCGAACGGCCCCTGCTCCTCGTAGCTGCTCTCAAATTCCACACGGATATGTCCGATATCCTGACGCGTCGGAATCTTGTACTGCATCAGAGAATTTTCAAGCATACGACCATTCTTGTATGTAATATCCTCCGTAAGCGTCATGCCGATTCCCTGCAAAATACCGCCCTCTGCCTGCACTCTGGCAAGATTCGGGTTGACCGGAGTACCGCAGTCTACTGCCGCGACGAACTGGATCACTTCCGCAGCTCCTGTCTCAAGATCAACCTCTACTTCTGCTGCTCCTGCCATGAACGGAGGCGGAGATGTCGGTGAAGAATGAGAGCATACAGCTTCCAGTGCAAGCGTATTTCCGCACTGAGAGGCTTCTGTGATCTCCCTGCGGCTGACTTTCTTTCCGCTCTCCTCACAGATCACAAACTCACCGTCAAAGCTTACTGCTTCGCAGTCACAGCCAAGAAGCTTAGCGCCAAGCGTACAGATCTTCTCTCTCAGCTCAAGCGCAGCCCGCTCTACTGCCTTCCCCGTCACATACGTTGTACTGGACGCGTAAGAGCCGGAATCGTACGGGGAAGCGTCCGTATCGGCTCCGAATACCGTTATATCGTCAATTCCGCACTCCAGAACCTCCGCAGCGATCTGCGCAAGGATCGTATCACAGCCCGTTCCCATATCCGCCGCGCCAATCCGAAGCGTATAATATCCTTCATCATCGACCTTAAGCGCAGCCGATCCGACATCTACTCCTGAAATACCGGAGCCCTGCAGTGCCAGCCCGATGCCAACGCCGCGTACCTTTCCATTTCCCATATCGCGGCACGGATACTTCTCGTCCCAGCCTATCATTTCCCGCACGCGCGCGATACAGCGGTCGAGTGCGCAGCTTGTATTTACTTCGCCAAAGAACGCCGGCATTACATTGCCCTCACGCACGATATTCTTTTCCCGCAAAGCGATCGGATCCATATGAATGATCTCTGCAAGCTCATTGACCGTCGTTTCTACCGCAAAGAGTCCCTGTGTTGCGCCGTACCCACGATATGCGCCTGCCGACATCTCATTCGTGTATACTACATCGCAAGCAAAGCGGTACGCCTCTGTCTTTCCGTACATCGGAATAGCCTTATGTCCGGTAAGCCCCACCGTTGTCGGACCGTGTTCCCCATATGCGCCTGTATTTGAAAGTGTATACATGTCAATCGCACGGATATGTCCGTCTTTCATCGCTCCAAGGCGCACGCGCAGCTCCATCTCATGACGCGGAGAGGACGCCGTCTGCGTTTCTTTTCGGGTATAGACCAGCTTACACGGTTTTTTCGTCTTCCATGTCACAAACGCCGGATAGATTTCGATCACGGCAGTCTGTTTTGCACCGAAACCGCCGCCGATACGCGTCTTTTCCACACGCACCATCGCCTTCGGGATACCGAGCGCCTTTGCCACGATACGGCGGCAATGAAAAACGATCTGCGTAGAGCTTACAATATGCAGTCTCCCGTACGTGTCGATCGTACAGAAAGTGCGGAACGTCTCCATCATTGTCTGCTGATTTGCCTTCGTGTGGTACGTTCGCTCAAGCACCACATCACAGTCTGCCAGTACCGCCTCTACATCTCCATCGCTGCTTTCCTCGTGCGCGCAAAGATTGCGCTTATTGTCCGCACCCACCGGAAAGAGAGATTCCCAGGTTTCTTCCGGATGGACCAGCACCGGATTATCAAGCGCAGTTCTAAAATCAAGCACTGCATCGAGCACCTGATATTTTACCTTTATCATCCGCAGCGCGCGGTCTACGCATTTCTCGTCCTTACCTGCCACGATCGCCACCGGATCTCCGATAAATCTGACGTGACGGTCAAGCACGAGACGGTCCTGCGGACTCGGTTCCGGATACGTCTGCCCTGCCAGTGTAAAACGCGGTCCCTCCTGCGGCACATCTTCCCACGTAAATACCGCCTCGATTCCCGGCACCTTCTTTGCAGCCTCCGTATTGATCTCCTCGATCATCGCATTCGGATGCGGAGAACGCAGAAGCTTCACGATCAGACAGCCCTCCGGCGCAAGGTCATTTACATACACCGGCTGTCCTGTCAGAAGCTGCATCGCATCTTTTTTGCGGATCGGCTGATTTACTGTTCTCATGACGCTCCCCCTTTCTTTTTCCATGCAAGAAAGTTCTGTATTCCGCGAAGCTGTCCCTCATATCCTGAGCAGCGGCAGAGATTTCCTGCAAGGTACTCTTTGATCTCCTCCTCATTCGGGTCCGGATTTTCCCTGAAAAGAGCAAGCGCATTCATCACAAATCCCGGATTACAGAAGCCGCACTGCTCTGCGCCCTGATCCGCAATAAACTCCCCAAACTCTCTCGCCTCCTCCTGCAGTCCTTCCAGCGTTGTCACGCTATGTCCGTCAGCGCGCGCCGCCAGTAAAGAGCAGGAAAGCACCGGCTTTTCATCGAGAAATACGGTGCAAAGTCCACAGTTCGATGTCTCACAACCTCTCTTTACGCTCAGACAGCCCTGCGCCCTGACAAAATCGATCAGAAGCGTATCAGGCGCAATATCTGCCTGTATTTTTTTTCCGTTTAATGTAAGTGAAAGAAGCATAATTTCCTCCCGTATTTTTATCATAAAGTATATCGTATTACCGCGCCAAAGTTTCGGCGCACTGTGTACACCAACCCTTTCTCTACAAGGAAAGACAGGCGCGCTTTACAAGCGTTTTTATCAATTCACCGCGGTACGCTGCGCTTCCGCGCAGATTACTGCCGACCGTTACGTTCGCAGCCGCATATTCGCCGATCCGCTTCGCATCCTCCGTCGAAATCTGCAAAATATCTTCGCAAACAGCGTCATCCTTTGCATCTTCGCCCTGCATAAGCTTCTGTACATCGATTTCCAGACGTACTGCACGCATCGGTCTTGCTCCTATACTCAAACAAAGCTTCCCGTCCATTTGCGCAGCCGCCACAGCAAGCACCGGAAAATCTGTCTTTGTATTGCGCATCGACTGATATGCAAAACGCCCCTCTTTTTTCTTTATAATGACACGCACGAGAATATCCCTGTCTCTTTTGAGTTTTGTAAACTCGCTCATCGGAATTATACCGCCCTTATAAAGCTCCACATAACTATCCAGAACCAGCATCATCGTCAGTACGTCTGAAAATCCAAAGCGTCCAAAAATACTGCCTCCTACTGTTGCCGAATTTCGGAACTGTACGCCCACGATATGACGCACAGATTCGCGAATCGCACCGTTTGTATACGCATTGAGTCCCTCATGCTCCTCTATTTGACGCAGCGTTGTCATGCATCCGATCCGAAATTCCTCCGGTGTCTCCTCTATCTGATCGAGTCCAAGCCCTGATAAGTCAATGACTGTGCCTGCATTTCTCTGTCCCATCTTTACCCATAGCATTCCGCCAATCAGCAGATTGCTGCGTTTCTGATTCAACTGCCACGCTTCCTCAAGCGTCGCGGCTTTTCTGTATTCTTTACAGGTAAACATATTTTTCCTCCCTAATCCTGTGTACTGGATTGTATTTCTTTTTCCCCCATACTGTTTTCAGTATATCAAAAGATTGCCAAAAGTCCAACTGTCTGCTATAATCTGCATTATAGTTTCAAAAATATAACGTTATCTGCAAAAGCAGACTGCCAGACGTCTGCCGCAGTAAAGAGAGGAGCAAAACATGAACAGATTATTTTCAACCATTACTGCCGGAACGCTTGCCGCATCACTAACGCTTTGCCCCATCGCTGTTTCAGCAGAAGAAGTAACATATCCATTTACTGTCACAGACCAGCTTGGACGTGAGGTAACGATCGAAAGCGAGCCGCAGTCACTCGTCAGCGGATACTATATTTCCACAAGCCTCCTCATCGCACTCGGACTGGAGGATCAGCTCGTCGGCATCGAAGCAAAAGCAGACACACGCCCGATCTATTCGCTTGCGGCGCCTCAGCTTTTGGAGCTTCCAAGTGTCGGTACCGCAAAAGAGTTCGACCTCGAAGGCTGCGCGGCACTCGATCCTGACCTCGTGATCATCCCTGCCAAATTAAAAGACAGCATTCCTGCCATGGAAGAGCTGGGACTTACTGTTATCGCTGTCAATCCAGAAGATGATGAAAAGCTTGCGGAATCGCTGCTTCTCCTCGGCGCGGCAACGAACACGCAGGAGAAAGCCGATCTGCTTGAAGCATACTATGTAGAGAAAAAAGAAGAACTTGACAACGCCCTTGCAGAAGTGGAAAAACCGTCCGTCTATCTTGCCGGAACAGGCTCCGTACTCACTGTGGCAGGAGGCAGTATGTATCAGAACAGCCTGATCGAAAATGCAGGCGCAACAAATGCTGCCGCAGAGATCACAGATGCTTCTTGGACAGATATTTCTTACGAACAGCTTCTCGCATGGAATCCCGATGTCATCCTGATCGCAGCGGAAGCAGAGTACACCGCTCAAGACGTACTCAATGACGAGAACCTCTCTTCCGTAAACGCTGTGGCAAACGGTGCAGTATACCAGTTCCCGAATGCCTTTGAAGCATGGGATTCACCTGTCACAGGCTGCGTACTCGGCTCTCTGTGGGCTGCTTCCATACTCCATCCGCAGGAATATGCGCCGGAGACCTTTGAGGCGGAAGTAACAAACTTCTACGAAACCTTTTACGACTTTACGCCTGACCTGTCCTTGATCAAATAAGATCAGACATACAGTTTGCAGGATCACCAATTGATCATGATATGTTTAGAGGGATTGCTTTGTACACAAATTCTGTAACACAAAATAACACTTCAAAAAAAACATTATTGATCCTGACAGCTCTTGTTTTTACAGGAGCTGTCTTTTGGATTTCCCTGTGCGTCGGCCGATACCCGCTGACGCTTCAGGCGCTGCTTGAAGGCGATGCTTCTGCCGTCAATGTTTTTTTGACGCTGCGCCTTCCCCGCACCATAATGGCGCTTACCGCAGGATTTGGACTGGGCGCCGCCGGAATGATCTATCAGATGATCTTCAAAAATCCTCTGGCATCTCCTGATATTATCGGCGTCTCGTCCGGTGCGAGTACGGGAGCTGCAGGAGCTATTTTATTTTTTCACGCCTCGCCGTCCGGTATTACCGCATCCGCGTTTGGCGGCGGACTTGCCGCCGTATTTTTATCTCTCACACTCTCGCGCCTCTCCGGTCAGAAAAATCTTTCTTCGCTCGTGCTTTCCGGAATCGCAGTCAATGCTCTGGCACAGGCAGTGCTTATGGCTCTCAAGTTTACAGCTGATCCTGAACGGGAACTTGCTTCTATCGAATACTGGATTATGGGAAGTCTTGGGAGCGTCACTGCCTCACGTCTGCCGCTCCCATGCATGATCGTTCTGCTTGGCATTGCTGCGCTTGCTATTTTTTACCGTCAGATACTTTTTCTTACGCTGGACGAAGATGAGGCTCGGATGCTCGGAACTCCGGTAACGCTGCTGCGGCTTCTCATTCTGACTGCCGCAACGCTCATTGTAGCCTCTATCGTCAGTGTCACGGGACTAATCAGTTTTGCTGGTCTGCTCGCGCCGCATGCCGCCCGTCTGCTCACAAAAGACTATCGGCTTTCTACCCTCCTGCTCTCCGGCATATTAGGAGGCGCTTTGCTGCTTACGGCTGATATCGTGGCTCGCAGCGCCGCATCGGGCGAAATGCCTGTAAGCATTTTAACGTCTATTCTCGGCGCACCGTTTTTATTGTGGCTGATATGGAAGGGGGAACGGACATGGGATTAGATGTAACTGATTTTTCTGCCGGATACGGAAGCGATATGATCGTCAGAAATATTTCCTTTTCTATACCATCCAATACACTGACTGCGCTTATCGGTCCGAACGGCTGCGGCAAAACGACACTGCTAAAAGGACTTTGCCGCCTGATCCCTCATAGTGGAAAAGCAGTCCTGACTTCACAATGCTGCAAAAATTTACCCGAAGCACGCCGCCCATTTTCAGATCCGGGTATCCCCATTGATACTGAAAACTGCTCTTCCCGCGAAATTGCGCGCCATATCAGCTATATCCCGCAAAGAAGCGGTATCCACATACCTCTCACCGTTCTTGACGTCGTTCTGATGGGATTTCAGCCCTTTTTGCCGCTGCTCGCTTCGCCGGGGAAAAAGCATACCACCGACGCCCGAACCGCGCTTGCGGCGGTCGGAATGCAGGACTATGCGTCAAAAAATTTTCAGACGCTCAGCGAAGGACAAAAACAGCTCTGTATTCTGGCACGCGCCCTCGTACAAAAAACGCAGCTGTTGCTCTTTGACGAGCCGGACAGCGCGCTTGATTTTCCAAACCGCCATAAAATGCTCCATACTATCCGTCAAATTGTCTATGACCAGAAAAAAACAGCTTTGCTGATACTGCACGATCTGGGCATAGCGCTTGACTACTGTGATCAGCTTCTTGTTATGAAGGAGGGCCGGCTTTGCGGTATTCTCCATCCACAGACGGATTCGGAATTCGTGCTCTCCGAAAAACTTTCCTCCATATACGGTCCGGTAAAAGTGTTCCGCCATTACGGACATTGTTTTGTGCTGCCTGCTTCCGATGGCAGGACATAGCCTTTCGCGAAAGGGATTTTTGTACCCCAATAAATTTTAACTGCAAATACAGTCCATAGATCAGCCTTACACCTTTTCAGAGTGCGGGGCCAAAATAAGATCGGAGTAATTTATGAAACCAATGATCCATGTATTTCTTTGTGACGACGACGGACAGCGTTTCTTCGGCGAGGGACCTTACCGTCTGCTGACAGAAGTAGACGCAAGCGGATCCCTTCGTCAGGCTGCGATCCGTATGGAAATGGCGTATACGAAAGCGCTGAAACTTCTCCAAAGAGCCGAGACAGCACTCGGCTGCACTCTAATTGAACGAAAAACAGGCGGAAAGGGCGGCGGTGGAAGCCGTCTGACCGCCGAAGCAAAGGAGTTAATACACCGTTATGAACAGTACCGTTTTGCATGCTTCACAGCCGGCAGCAGAATCTTTGATGAATATTTTCCGCAGCAGCGGCAAACGACACCTGATCCTGACCGGTGAACGCGGCAGCGGCAAGACCACGCTGCTTAAGAAGCTCCTCGCCCTGTATGGCAAAGAGTTCTGCAAAAGCGCCGCCGTCTGCCCAAGCGATCTGCCGGGTTTTACGACATACGCCGTCCGTGAGAATACGTCAGGAAACGATTCTTACAAGACGATGCCCTCCTACATCCGCCTCACAGACCATACCACAGGAAATGAGACGGTGATCGGCATACCGAAAAACGGCTCCATGCAGCCTGTCGCAGACGGCTTTCTGAGTGTCGGGATAGATGCCGTTTCACATGCGCTGCACGCTTCGGAAGATTTCGTCTGCATCGATGAGATCGGTTTTCTGGAGGAAAGCTGTCCGCAGTTTACTGAGGCGATCTGGAATCTCTTTGAAAAAAAACGTGTGATCGCTGTACTGCGCAGTCAAAAGCTTCCTTTTTTGGAAAAACTGAAAAACCGCCCGGACGTCCTTGTATACTGCATCGACTCCTTCTGTAACAATTCCGGAAGCTATGACCGAAAGACACCCGAAGCAGGCGGCTCTGTCGATTCCAACAGAAATGTATGTGACACTTCCGGCATCGGAGCACACAGCACGCATACAGAGACGCCTCCTAAAATCGGGATCGTAGTAAAGGCTTCCGGCAAAAGCAGACGTTTTGGTTCTGATAAGCTTCTTGCGGATTTTCATGGAAAACCGCTGATCCAGCGTGCGCTTGACACCATTACCGCGTTAAAAGATCATGCCTTTTTTGTGTCCGCTGTCGCAGTTACCCGTTCTGTACATATTCAACAACTATGCATAGAGCAGGATTTCCCATGCATTTTTCATGATCTTCCGCATTTAAATGACACCATACGGCTTGGGCTGGATCATCTGATTCTTTGTGATGCCTGCATCTTTCTTCAGGGTGATCAGCCCCTTCTGACTGCGGACAGCGTAAAAGCGCTGATTCTCGCTTTTATCAAGGATCAACGCTTTATTTACCGTCTGTCGTATGAAGGCAGACCGGGAAGCCCCGTGCTGTTTCCGGCTTCCCTTTTTCCTGAGCTTATGGATCTTCCTGAAGACTGCGGCGGAAGTATCGTTATACGGCGTCACCCTGAAATGGTACGCCTTGTCCCCTGTGCAGATGCATCGGAGCTGATCGATGCTGATACGCCGGAGACGTTAGAAAAGCTGTCCGGTTATTATTCGCTCCGTTCACAATAACAGCGCGTTCCGGCTGCCGGATCTGTTTTCGGCAGCAGCTTGCCTTGCCTGATACACAGAGGTATAATCATTTTTAGGACAAGTATCGCCCAAACAGATCAGTTTTTTCCAATAAACAGAAAGAAGGAAATTATCATGAAAATCCTTGGACTTCAGAAATTAACGCTTCTCGATTACCCTGGATATGTAGCCGCAATCGTTTTCCTTGGCGGCTGTAATCTGCGCTGTCCGTTTTGCCAGAACAGCTCTCTTGTTCTGGCTCCCGAAGGTTTGCCGGAAATCAGCCGTGAAGAATTTCTGCGCTTTCTGAAAAAGCGTGCCGGAATCCTTGAAGGAATCTGCGTCACAGGCGGCGAGCCGACGCTACATCCCGAACTGCCTGATCTCCTGTCTGACATACGCGATGCCGGATACCTCGTAAAGCTCGACACAAACGGCACCGATCCCGATATGCTGGAATCGCTGCTTCGTGACAACAGACTGGATTATGTGGCTATGGACATAAAAGCCGGATCTGCACATTATGCAAAGGTCTGCGGACTATCCGGGCAAAGAGCCGCAGACCTTCTCGCAAAAATAAAACACTCCGTTGAACTTTTAAAAAGCTGTTCGATTCCATATGAATTTCGTACCACAGCCGTAAAAGGACTCCACGATGATTCAGACTTTCTAGAAATTCGGGATATGCTCTGCGGTTGTGAGAATTATTACATTCAAAATTTTCGTGATTGTCCTGAGGTGCTTTTGGCGGATCACCCGTTCGCCCCATTTTCTGTTCAGGAACTGCATCACTTTCTTGAAATAGTACAGCCCAAAATTCCAAATGCTGCGCTGCGCGGAATCTGAAAGGCACAGCCCGCTCTACTCTTTGCAAAGGCTCCGGCACCAGTACCCAAAAATCCGGCCGCAGCCGCAGATATGCGGCAGCCGGAAGTCCCGATAGCCGAACATTTCCGCCATATACCGTTCCTGTGGATTCTGAATCCCCGGCACGCCCAGTACATACTCTCCAGCCGGCGTCACTGCCAGCAGAAGATGGCGGTACTGATAGAATGCATGCTGCAGGAAGCTGCTGCGTCCCGCCTGATACCCCTCCTGCTGCAAGCGCACAACATCACAGGGCATAATCCTCACACAGC
>ENA-ORMO01003476-ORMO01003476.1-human-gut-metagenome-genome-assembly--contig:-NODE-3476-length-10169-cov-2.280305_pt1 | contig 10169 bp, 8 predicted proteins | sample MGYA00242106_ERZ509001 | MGnify/ENA primary metagenome ERZ509001 (study PRJEB26280, sample SAMEA2338736) | human gut metagenome | biome: human gut; feature: human-associated habitat; material: faeces... | reverse complement strand
CTGCTTTCTAAAAAAAGTAGAAAAATCATTAAGAAATCCTTGTGTTTTTGTGGAATGAATAAGAGGGGCACTGTGCGGTAATTATGAAAAAAGGATAAATTAGGAAAAAGGATTTTCAATTCACAGGTGGATATGATAGAATAAAAATATTAGGCATTTGTTACACAAAAAGATAGTTTTGCTAGAGGAAATGATCTGGAAAGGGGTATAGATATGGCAGCTACGGATGTCGGAATTGATCTGGGAACAGCCAGCATATTAGTGTATGTCAGAGGAAAAGGAGTCGTCCTGAAGGAGCCTTCTGTTGTCGCGTATGACAGAGACACAAATAAGATAAAAGCAATCGGCGAGGAGGCACGCCTGATGCTTGGCAGGACTCCGGGAAACATCATAGCGGTTCGGCCGATGAGGAAGGGTGTGATCTCAGATTACACGGTAACGGAGCAGCTTTTGAAATACTTCATCCAGAAAGCAGTCGGCAAAAAGCCGGATGAAGCATGGACTGACGATGAGCGGCTTAATTTCAGCTCCACCTACTCCCGTTTTACTTCTGCGTTCGAAGCAAACGGCGGCAAAAAGCTAAAGGTCACTCCGGGCGATGCGTTTCTTTCTTTCATCACACTGTACGGATACCGGAATCTTAGCGAAAAAACAACCATTGAGGTCAAAAATCTTGTAATTAAGAGTTGGGAAGAATTCAAACTCATTGAAAATGAAGAAGAAATTGATCTGCAAATGAATCCGCCGGAAGAGAAAAAGCCGCTGCTCGGCAGGATCCTTCCAACCGGATCAGCAAAAAGCACAAAGCTGAAGGTCGCTTTTATCTATGAAAAGACGGCTTCATCGTCCGCATGGACGTATGCGCATGAGCTGGGACGCCTTCACCTCAACCAGACGTTCCCTGATGAAATCACAACTGTCTGCTACGACAATATATCAGCCAATTTGATTGAGGAATGTCTGGAAGCCGCAATCGCCAACGGATGCAATCTGATCTTTACGACTACTCCTGTATTTGCCTCCGCCAGTGTAAAGGCTGCGATTGCGCACCCGAATGTGCGCATTCTGAACTGTTCTCTGAACACCTCGCACCGCTACATAAGAACGTATTACCCACGGATGCACGAGGCTAAATTCCTGATGGGCGCGATTGCGGGAGCAATGGCAGAAAACGACCGTGTGATGTATATGGAAGACTATCCTCTGTTTGGAAGCATTGCGAATATCAACGCCTTCGCGCTCGGCGCTCGCATGATCAACCCGCGCGTGCAGGTATTTCTTGAGTGGTCATCCAAAAAAGGCGTCAGTCTCAATGATGATTTCAAACTCGTGCGCCCTTCCTGCATCTCCACCCGTGATATGGTAATCCCGGAGAGCGAGTCTCGTTTCTTTGGGCTCTACCACATGGCAGACGACCGGCCACATAGCCTTGCCATGCCTTTGTGTCACTGGGGCAGGTTTTACGAGAAGCTGATCCGCACGATCATAAACGGTTCATGGAAACAGGACAGTCCGTCAAATAAGGCCATCAATTACTGGTGGGGGATCTCCTCCGGCGTCGTTGACGTTATCTGCTCAAAGAGCCTTCCTATCGGGACAAAACGCCTTATCGAACTGCTCCGGCAGACGATCTGCGCCGGTTCTTTCAATCCATTTTCCGGAACGATCCACGCACAGACCGGTATTGTCAGAGGCAATCCCGACGGCTCGCTGTCTCCGGAGGAAATTGTTAAAATGAACTGGCTCGCTGAAAATGTCATTGGTGAGATCCCTACTGTGGATCAGCTTCGGGAACACGCAACACCGGTGCTTTCACAGCAGGGCGTTCAGACATTAAATCCGTAACACATTTACTTAAAACAAAGGGGAACCCAATATGCGCATTATGGCAATTGCAGACGAAGAATCGCCCTATTTATGGGATCATTATGACAGAAGTAAAATGGAGGGAATAGATCTGATCATTTCCTGCGGCGACCTTCATCCGCAGTATCTATCATTCCTCACGACTATGACCTCCATCCCTGTTCTGTACATTCATGGAAATCACGACGAAAGGTATCTGAGGACCCCTCCTGAGGGCTGTATCTGCATTGACGATACCATTTATGTCCACGAGGGAATCCGCATTCTCGGTCTCGGCGGTTCCATGCGTTACCGTCCCGGCGGTTTCCAGTATACAGAGCAGGAGATGCGCAGCCGTGTACGCAAGCTGTGGTTTCAGATTTTGATCCACCGCGGCTTTGACATCCTCGTAACGCACGCTCCCGCCTATCAATTAAATGACGGCCGTGATCTGACGCATCAGGGTTTTCGGGAATTTATCCGCCTGATGGAAAAATACAAGCCGAAATATTTTCTCCACGGTCACGTTCATCTATCGTACGGCGGCGCTCACAAACGATGCGACAAATACCAGAGCACAAACGTGATCAATGCCTACGAGCGTTTTATCTTTGATTATGAAGCAGAGGTGCCAAGCCCCCTGCGCTACGGGATTCCCGTACCGCCGCAGGAGTAAACGTGCGTATTGCGCGGCAAGTCTTTTCTTGATACCAAAAAAAGAATCCCGCAAGCAGGATTCTTTTGCCGTTTTAAGAACGCGCGGAAACTTTTTTTGCATCCTTCTGATTATCTATTTGCAGCCCGGATGCCCGGATCGTTTTTGAGATCAGGTATCTGGGCCGTCCTTTTACTTCCTCATAAATTTTTGCGATATAGTACCCGATGATGCCGAGACTTATCATAATAACGCTTCCGATGATCAGAATCAGAAGGATCACCGTTGTAAACCCTTCTATCGCATGTCCGCTGAAATATTTGATAAGCGTCTGGATGCCCAGAACAACTGCAAAAACGAATACGCAAAATCCCGCAACAGTCACAAACTGCATCGGGACAGTAGAAAACGCAACGATATTTTTCACTGCGTACTGCACAAGCGACCGCGTCGACCACTTGGACTCTCCCTCTGTACGCTCCTGCACATCAAATTCCACTGTCGTTTTTTTAAATCCGATCCACGAAGACAGAGCACGGAAAAATATACTCCGCTCCGGCATCGCAAGAAGCGCATCTACCGCCCTCCGGTCAAGCAGCTTAAAGTCCGATGCCCTTGACATATCGATCTTTGCCGCGCTGGATATAAGCCTGTAAAACAGCCCGGCGCTTGCACGGTGAAATGCGCTCTCCTTTCCGCGCGTGCGCTTCACGCCTTCTACGACCTCGTAGCCCTGCTGCCACAGCCGGTACATCTCGACAAGCGTCTGCGGAGGATGCTGCAGGTCACAGTCCATCACGGCGCAGCAGTCTCCCGATGCGTTTGCCAGACCCGCAAGCATTGCCGCTTCCTTCCCAAAGTTCCTCGAAAAATTGACGCCCGTGATATGTTCATTCGCTGCTGCCGTCTTTTCAATCTCGTCCCAGGTCGCATCTTTTGAACCGTCATTTACAAATACAAGCTCATATGGAATTTTCTCCTGTGCAAGAATCTCCCCGACAGTGTCAGCCGCTTTTCGTATCATTTTTTCTTCATTATAAGCCGGTAAAATTACTGAAAGCATATTCCGTCCTTCTTTCCTGTCATTTCTGCTCTCTGACCGCGCACCCCTACTCCGCTTTATAATCTCCGTATTCTCCAAGATCCATCAGCACGATACTGTGACTCGTCCTGCGCTGGCTGACCGGAATCATCTGCATATAATCTCCGTACAGATACGTCAGGTATTTGTCATACTCCTTCGGAACAGGGAACTTATATCCTTCAAAATCTACATAAACAGCTTCTTCCAGCCACTTCGCCGGAAAAGCGCCGCGCTTTAGATTTCGTCCCATCCCGTCATACAGGTAATCGCTCTTTTTATTCTTAAAAAATGTAAGGCAGAAATTCTGCGCCCAAAGCGCGAAACGCATCGGGATCAGATATTTCGCATGATCGACGATCTTACAAATGATCGGATGGGCGCCTCCGCCCTTAATATCCGTATCACCCCACTTATTGAACACAATAGAACGTGTCAGCATCGTTGCCATCAAATGAAGCTTCTGCGACCATTTGTGCTGCCCCGTCTTATCGTGGGAGAGCACATCGAAAAATATCCCGTTGTGCATATTGAGAAAATGTCCCGTAAACTCCGTTGCAAACATCGTATTATTGATGCGAAGCTTCGTAAACGGATTATAATTCCCCTTCTCTGTATGGGGAAGCTGTAAGAAAATATTGTCCGGCAGCTCCTCCTGTACAACGCTTTGGAACTTATCGTAATCCTCCCGAAGCATCATCACATCGGCATCGTCATCCCACGGAATAAATCCGTGATGACGGATTGCGCCGAGCAGAGTCCCTCCTGCCAGAAAATATTTGATATTATGCTTTTTGCATATCCGGTCAATCTCCAACAGATAGCCCAGCAATATTTGCTGTACCTTATCGAGCTTCCCGAGATACGTATTATCAAAAATAAATACTTCCCCCGTGTTCATCAGACTCTTTACGAGAATGATCGCGCCGTCCTCTGGCGATATGCGAGGTACAAAGCCATAATGCTCAATAAGCTGTGTATTGAGCCAGATGCCGTCCGGTAATGCTTCCTTTCGCTGCATCTCCTGCTCCTTTTCCCGCATCTCATCTTCACACATCCGGCCGCCCGTCATCGTCACGCGGCATTTCTCGGGGAAATTATTATAAAATATCATTGCCAGCTCTCCCGCCGAAGCATCAGAGTCAGGTCCCGATACATTGAAAATCTTATTTTCCGGCGTCCGTATAAGCACAAACTGGATCGCTGTCAGTACATCGTGGATACAGATATAGGAGCTGCGTTTTTCCGAAAGCGCAATCTCTACAGCTTCTCCTTTTACTGTTTTATCTGCCAGATAAGAAACAAAATGCTCCATCATCGGAATGCATGGACCGTAGATCAGCCCCGTTCGCAGAATATTGTACGAAATCCCCGCCGCCTTCGCAGCCATCACAAAACGTCTCTCTATCTCCTGAAGAAAATACTGCGCCTCATAACCATCCGCACACGGATCAGTCATCCCCGCCTCATACTCTGAAGCGGCAAATCCATGCGGAAGCTTTCCGTACACTCTTCCATCTGACAGGAGCAGAATACGCCTGCACGACAGCTTTGTGACCGCTCCAAGAAGTTTTTCAAACTCCTGCAGGTACGCAATAGATGCAAGGACTTTCGGTATTTTTTCACAGCAAAACCCGCTCAGGATCACATAATCTGCTTCCTCCGGTGAAAAGCCTTCCTCTGAAAAGACCTTCTCCATCCGCAGCTCTCCATCGGCTGCCGCAGCAGTCTCAACACGGATTCCGGCTTTCGTTCCACGCCAGGAAAGACCAGGCGGCTGCCTGCAAAAGCTCCGGCTGACCGCCGATGAGCAGCACCCTTGCTCCCTTTATCTTTTCTTTGGGGATCAGCTCCGATCTTACAGGAGCCTGTGCCCAATCCAGTTCAAATTCATTCAAATAATCACGCAGTAACATAGCCATCCTTACTTTCCTGTCAGTGTTTCTGTCTTTGTCGTATCTGTCACGATCCGCATCGGCGAAAGCGGTGAATGACTCTCATCCGGCAGTTCTGCACCCGGCAGATTATACGCCTCGCCCTTTTCGCCATACAAAAGTACGCGCAGCAGCGCTTCAGGCATACTCATTCCGCCCGTCACAGACACTCCCATATGCACCTTTTCGCCTAAACCTGCCTCGGACTCCTCAGTATATGTCTTTTCCCCCGCGGCTGTGCCTATACGCGCGACTGCGATCTGCACACCCTCTTCCTTTGCCAGACGGTGCGCCAGATTCTCCGCGAAGCGAAGCCTTGCGGGAAGGTCATCCGAAATTGCAGTATGGCAGACGTATCCCAGATCCTGCTCTTTTCGCGCCTTTTCTTCTCCAAAGCATTTCCCGTATACGCAGTTTCCGCTTACAAACACTGCCGCCGCCGGATTTTTTTTGGAAAGCACAGCAAACATTACTGTCAGATCATCTGCCGCGCGCTGCCCCTGCAGCCTGAAATCTTCCGGCTTCTGTGCTTCCCAGTCATCCTCATCCGGACATCCAAACAGGATCACATAGTCCCCCGACTCTGCCTTCTCCAGATCCCAGGATACGGCAAACGATTTTTCACTCTGCTCCGCAAGCTGCAAAAGCTGCTGCCCAAAACTTTTACGGCAGTTATTTTCTATACCTGCCAATATGATTTTTTTCCCGGCAAGCGCCCTTTGCAAATCCTCCGGCAAACACATGCGCTTTCCAAATTCCTGCTCCATCTGTATTCCTTCCTTCTTACACATCGCTTTTTGCATTTTGAAGCATCCGCCTTTTATCAGGCGTTCTCCTTCATATACTGCATCAGCCTCTCAAACATCTCCGGCAGATCCACCTGCGCTCTCCAGCCGAGCGCATTTATTTTTTCCGAATTGACAAGCATCCGCGACGTCGGCGCATATCCGAACTGATTCGCATCCTCAGGAATATCAAAGACAAGGTGCGAACCGCTCTTTGGGTATTTCTCTATCAGCATCTGCGCCATCTCCCGAATGGAGCAGAATGTCTCCTGATTGGAGATATTATAAGCCTCGCCTGATGCTCCGCGAAGCAGTACCGTCAAAAGTCCGAGCACCGCATCCGATGTATAGCAGTAGCAGTGCGCTTTGCTTCCGTCTGTGTGGAGCACGATATCTGTTCCGTTCATGATGCTGCGGGCAAACTGCGCAAATACGCGGTTCTCATTTTTTGCGATCCCCGCGCCAAAAGTCTGCGCCAGCCGTGCAGTCCGCACCGGAACTCCGTATTCATGCGCATACGCTCCGCAGAGCCCCTCCGCCATACGCTTGCTTTCTGAATAGCTGCTGCGCACCTGCAGCGGATCAATATAGCCGTAATCCGTCTCCCTGACATTGTAATGCTGGGCATCTACAACACCGTATGCCTCCATAGAGGAGAGATATACCATGCCGGAAACCCGTTTTTCTTTCGCGAATTTCAATACGTGCTCCGTCCCCTGAAACGTCGTCAGGATCGTTTCGACCGGACGATCAACAAACTCCTTTGATGCTGTAACGCTCGCTGTATGAAAAATATAGTCGACTGCCCCATCGTACCGGATCGGTTGGCCTATGTCGCCCGTAACGATCTCCAGACCGTCCTGCATATAGTTTGCAAACTGCAGCTTTGCTTTTTCTTCGTTTCTCACAAAAGCAAGCACTTTCACTTTAAGATTTCTCGCCTGCGAGGCAGATATGATCCCGCGTGCCAAAAGACTTCCCAAAAGCCCTGTCGCTCCGGTGATAAAGACGCTCTTTCCGGCAAGCAGCTCCCAATCTATCTGATCAGACGCGGCAATCTGCTCCAGATCTCTTTGTAAAACTGAACTTTGTTCCCAGATTTTATTTTTCATTTTCAGCCTTCCCCTGTCTTTTATAGCGGTTCATTTTTGCTGCCAGACGATCCGTCAGACCAAATCCAAACGCCTGCTCATTTTCCTTATACTGCAAAAGCGCGCGGAACATATAGACATCTTCCGGCGTAGTCACCTTGATATTTCCGCGGTTTCCGATCACCATATGCGGCTGTCTGCCAAGCGCGCGGTAAATCGTGCAGGCGTCCACCATATTCTCGTATCCCTCAGGAGTGCTGCGGATCGCCTCATGCGCTTCGATAATATCCTTTAGATAAAAACTCTGCGGAGCCTGTGCCGTATAGCTCTGCTTTCTAAGCGGCATCTCGTCCACCGTAGCGCCGTCTTTACTCACAAGCACCGTCTCATAGCAAAGCGTTGATGTGATCGCACTGCCATACTTTTTCACACTCTCAATATTGTCGCTGATCACTCCATACCCAACGACAGGACGCACGCCGTCGTGGATCAGCACAACAGAATCCTGCGGATTTTCCTGCGCCGCCTTAGACAGCGCGTGATAGATAGAATCCTGCGCTGTTTCACCGCCTTCTACGATTGCCGTAAGCTTGTCGATACGATAGTCGATCGCAAGCTGTTTTGCATAGCGGATATAATCGGCATTCATTGCCAGATAAATCTTATCTATCTCTTCATGCTCCTGAAAAAGCTGAAGCGTATGGATCAAGATCGGTTTTCCGTTGATCTCCAAAAACTGCTTCGGTACTCCTGCGCCCATGCGCACGCCGCTTCCTCCGGCAAAAATGATCGCAATATTCATCTTTTACCTCCTTCACACAGCCCCGCAAGCTCCAGTATCCGCTGCGTCGCATGCCCATCGCATGCGCCGACGTACTTTTTGTGAAAGCTGTGTATCTCTTCTTTGTGGACTTTTACCCATGTTTCATATTCCCTCACGGCATCCGCAAGCTCTTTTTGCGTCTGCGCGAGCGGAAACGGTATTTTTCTATAATCGAGATAAAATCCTCTGTTATTCTCATATTCCTGCAGGTCTGGCGCAAACAAAACCGCCGCCTTTTCATATAACAAATAATCAAACAAAACGGAAGAATAATCCGTAACAAGCACATCGGTCACCGGAAGAAGCTCCTCGGTCGGAATCTCACAGTTTGAAACCATACCGTGCGCATCAACGTGCGGATGCGCCTTTATGATCACATACCACGCATCGCCAAGCTCTCCTGCCGCTTCCCGCACCGCTTCCAGTCCTTCCAGACGCGGCATCGCCGCATTCCCCCGAAAGGTCGGCGCCCAGAGCATGATCTTCTTTCCTTTTGCCTGAGGGTATCTGCGATAAAAATCTGCACGGCATTTTTCGTTCCATGCCTCATCAAAGTAATAATCCGTCCTGCTCACTCCGGTCGCAAAAATACGCTCCTTCGGCATCCGAAGCGCCTGCGCGTGAACCGGCACGCAGATCTCGGCGCTGAGCGTCAGATACGAATAATTTCCGAACATATCGCCTCTGTAGTTTTTCGGAATATCCTGTCCTGTATCGTATGCGATCTTTTTCATCAGTCCGCACGAATGCCACAGCTGCACAACAGTCGTCTCCTTACGCTTTTTGCACGCCGCCACCGGAAGATAGTAGTCACAGATAAATACGTACTGTGCCGTCGCATACGCTCTCATAAAGCGCAGCAAACATTTTGCCATCGCTCCAAAAGAAAGCTTTCCAAAATCACAGACAAACAGCTGCACGCTGCATTTTCCCTTCTCTTCCAGTTCGCTTACGGCTTCATACGCACGCCGCATCGAAAACGGCATCTGCCCGTGATGCGCATCCGCGAAAATGACAGAGCCTTCTCTCACAGGCGCATGGCGAAAACATTGGTAGACAAGCGGAAGCACTGCATTTTGCAAAAGCATTTTTATATACTGTTTGATGCGGAACATACGCTCATCTCCTTTCCTTATGTTCTGCCGCCCCGCCTGCGCACTCTCTCGTACTGATACGCGTCCTCATAAATGCGGCGGCAGCTTTCACGGTCGTTATAAGCAAAAAAAGCGTCCTGCCGTCTGCGGTATTCTTCTTTTAGCATACAACCGTTTTCCATATAGGCGCACAGCGTATCTGTCAGCGCCTCTATATCCATACATATCTCTCCAAATCCCTGTTCTTCATAAGAGAATCCTCCGTCCTCGTAATGCGGCGGCAGCTCCTTTGGATGAAAGTAGACGATCGGCTTTCTCATATACGCGAAATCAAACTGAACTCCGGAATAATCCGTCACCATCAGACTGGACTGTGTCAGTATCTGCTCATAATCTACCTCCAGCGCAGTCCTGATCTCTATTCCTTCTCCTGATGTAAAATCCTTCTTCTGTGCGCTAAGTACCGGGTGAAGAAGATAGATAATCCGATATCCGTACTGCTTCGCAGCCTCGATCAGGCGCTCATTTTCCAAAAGGGACTGAAAAATATAAAAATACTGTGTCTTTTGAAATTCGGGATTGTAGCCGCGCATCTCGCCCATGACAGAATGAACTGCGAGGTACGATCTCCATGTAGGCGTGATCAAAATCTGTCTCTTGTCGTCATTTACCAGACCATCGTACCTCGGTATGCCGGTCAGCCGGAGCATTTGCGGCTTATAATCATATACGGCTTTCTGAAGATTTTCCACCTCGCAGCGCGATGCGCAGTAGTATCGCTTGTTATTATTGACGGCTCGATTCGAATCAACTCTTAGATCCTGCACGGAAAGTCCGTGCTGGATACATGTATTCGCAGCA
>ENA-ORMO01003472-ORMO01003472.1-human-gut-metagenome-genome-assembly--contig:-NODE-3472-length-10185-cov-2.440770_pt1 | contig 10185 bp, 15 predicted proteins | sample MGYA00242106_ERZ509001 | MGnify/ENA primary metagenome ERZ509001 (study PRJEB26280, sample SAMEA2338736) | human gut metagenome | biome: human gut; feature: human-associated habitat; material: faeces... | reverse complement strand
GTACTTGTGATGTCGGTGTTCGGATACAATTCCAGAACTTTAGCAGTTAATTCACTACTTAACGCAGGAACTGGGTGACGTGAAAAACCTCTCTACTATATTATTGTAGTGGGAGGTGATTCGTAGTGAAAGACGAGATTGTGATGGCGGTATTGCGGGAAATGACCCCGCTGCTAAGCCAGGAGCAGCTGGATACGCTGAAGGAGGTGATACGGGCTCAACTGAGCGGTTATGAGGTACAGAAGCGGGAAACGTCTCTTATGCGGACAGATCAAAACGGTATGAATTATCTGCAGGTGTTTTTAGAATCTTTCTGGCATAATGGAAAATCTGAAGGGACGATAGAACAATACCGGTTCCATTTGAGCCGAATGCTGTCTTATGTCGGAAAAAATGTGCAGGAGATCGAGGACGACGATCTGATTGATTACATGCATAAGTACAAGCAGATACGAAAAGTATCTGGCCGTTACCTGAATAGTATGAGACTGGTATTTAACAGTTTCTTCCGTTGGCTGCAGCGGAGGAAAATTATTCTACGTAACCCGGTCGATGGTTTGGATCCAATCAAATATCGACAGGTATTGCGAAAACCGTTATCTCCGGAGGAGATGGAAAAGATAAGGTGCGCATGCAAAGATGAACGTGAGCTTGCTATTGTAGAGTTCCTTTATTCCAGCGCTGTTCGCGTATCGGAGATGATACGACTCAATCGTGACGATATTAGGTGGGATTCTGACGATGTAATAGTGCTTGGGAAAGGAAATAAAGAGCGCATTGTGTATCTCAATGCCAGAGCGCGCATACATCTGAAACAATATTTGGATAGCCGAACAGATAACAACCCAGCAGTATTCGTAAGCCGTAAGTCTCCACACGAACGCCTGACGAGATCTGGGGTGGAATATATCCTTCGTGAATTGGGGGAGGCAGCCGGAGTGGAAAATGTGTATCCGCACAGATTCCGGCATACATCGGCATCTGATCTGTTACGGCTGGGAATGCCGATTGAGCAAGTCCAGGAAGTCTTGGGGCATGTAAAGATAGATACAACCCGGATATACAGCACTGTGACCAGAGAGCAAATCAAGGCGTCTCACCGTAGGTTTATGGCAGCATAATATTAGGAGCATGGCGTTTTAGGCCGGCAGAAGCCGGTCTTTTTGGCGTGACACAAAGAAGGTGATATTTTCTGAAAAAGAACCGAATTTGAGAAACTGAAAATATGAGATAAATAGTGAATTACCACAAATCCAACAAGGTAGATTAAGATTAAAATTCGGCGGGACTGGCTATCTTTCCAATACTGATAATTTAAACTTTTTCCCATTCCCTTTTAAAGATACAAATTATTCGATAGTCTTTACGATTACTGCTGTACGAAATGACACTGTTCGTATGCATGGAACCTGTTTCTTTGTTGAAGACAAAACAATAAATGGAGCAAAATTAAATATATATAACAAAGATCAAAATTATATTTCTTCGGATTGGGCCGATGTCGATTGGATAGCGATTAGAAATTCATAATATTATTTCCTCGTGCTATGCCATATATGTCAACTATAGCAATTCCTCCTGCAGTTGCGTTCACTGCTTCTATTACTAATGTCTTTTCGGTGAAATAAAAAGACATGTAAGTCAGAGATGATGCAGAATTTGGCGAAATATCTATTACTTGAAACGCTCCACTTTCCATTGCTTTTTCGTCTATAATGCAATAATGAGGATTTCTATGAGTTGTTCGGGCTTGGTTAGACGTATGAACGACTATCACATCATAATTGCTTATTTTATCATCTGATTCATTGTCAAAAATTGTGACTTTGGTAGGACTATTGTATTTAACTCCTATCTCCCTAATTTTTTTCCACGAAATTTTTGACGCGTTTAATTCACTATTTATCTCTCAAAATCCTAAAAAAAAGGAGAGAAGTATGCTTGAAATGAAATACATTGGAGAAGACACCGTGCACCAGGTGTCTTTCCGTAACCTGTCCAACCATATCTGCGAACTGACCGGGGACTTTCCGGCACAGACGGCAGGATTTACGTTGTCCCGAATCGGAAAAGATGATCACTGGGACTATAGCAGCTATACAACAATATATCGCCAGTTGGAAAATGGGGCGCAGTTTAGCAATGACGGTTCTGTATACGTTCCGCCTGAACCCACTCCGGAGCCGGAACCTCCTACACTGGAAGAAGTGCAGGAAACAAAGGTGGCGGAAATGAATGCAGCAATGGAAAGCGCGATCGCGTACGGCGCGGAAGTGCAGTTATCCGATGGAACAACGGAAAGGTTTACGCTTACAGATCGGGATCAGATATCGTTGATCGGGCTCCAGGTATCGGCAACTGTTCTTCCTGCGACACAAGACATGGATCCGGCAACGTTTCCTTGGCATCCGGCCGATGAAAGTGTCCACTGCAAATTCTATTCGCAAGAGGATATGCAGAAAATATCAACTGCCGGCTTCCAGTATGTGCTGTATCATGTGACATACTTCCGGGATCTGCGTATCTATATCCGATCGCTGACCGATACGGCGTCCGTGCAGGCGGTCACCTACGGCATAGCGCTTCCGGAAGCATATCAGTCCGAGCCGCTGAAAGCAATGCTGGCGGCCCAGGGAATATGAGGGCATTAAGGCCGCTGATCCTGATCGGGATCGGTGGCCTGCTTTATGTCCTGGTCGAGCTGGCCTTTCGGGGTCGGTCGCACTGGACAATGTTCTACGTTGGCGGCCTGTGCTTCTGGCTGATCGGCCTAATCAATGAGGTACTCCCCTGGGAGATGCCGCTATGGAAACAATGCATCATTGGCGCAGTAATTGTGACGGCTATAGAGTTCCTGGCTGGCTGCATTATCAATCTTTGGCTCGGCTGGGACGTTTGGGACTATAGCAATATGCCTTTCAATGTTTTGGGGCAGATATGCTTGCCCTTCTCATTGCTTTGGATTCTGCTTTCGGCAGTCGCGATTGTGCTTGATGATCATTTGAGATACTGGATGTATGGCGAAGAAAAGCCGCATTACACATGGACATAGGAGGGTGGTATGGAAAATGGAATAAGCCGGGAAGAACACGAAGAATTCCGCCGGCGAATGGAGGACGAGCACAAGCGAATCAATCACCGTATTGCAGATCTGGAAGAAACCGTCAGGCAGATCGGAGAGCTGACCGCGAGCGTGCAGAAACTTGCGCTGTCCATGGAGAACATGGCAGTAACACAGAAGCGGCAGGGAGAACGCCTGGAAGAACTGGAAGGCCGCGATGGAAAGATGTGGCGGAAGGTGAGCGGATACATAATAACTATGCTGATAGGCGCAGTGATAACGTTCGCATTGACGCAGATTGGTATCAACTGAAAGGAGACAATAAGCAATGATCGAAAAAATGAAAAACAGAGACTGGGCAGAATGGGCTGTTTCAGCAGGAATTCGTGCAATCAAAACCGTGGCGCAGACGGCAGTGGCGACGATCGGAACAGCCGCAGTGATGGGAGAGGTCAACTGGGCGATGGTCGGGAGTGCTGCGGTGCTGTCTGGTATCCTGTCCCTGCTGACCAGCGTGGCCGGCCTGCCTGAGACGGCAACAGAATAGATAGTTAAAGTCCTATGAAGAAATCAGCGATATCCGCCTGGTACAGATCTCTCAGCGCCAGAAGAACGCTGATCCGAATATTATGATCTCCGCGCTCCATCTGCGAGATAATTTCTCGGCTGATATTGATGCCGCGGATTTGAAGCTGGGCGGCAACCTGTTCCTGTGACAGGCCAGCCCGGCGACGCAGGACGCGCAGATTTTCGCCAATAGAGACATCCTGATTTAAAACGTGTGCCATATACGGCCTCCATTCCGTTATTATTCACAAAGCGGAATAAAATCATTCCATTTCTATTGATTTTAGGGAAATTTGACATACAATATTGGAATGAAAATGTTCCATTTTCAAAAACGGAAGGAGAACTGCATATGAATAAAACGGAAGAAGAATTCTGGAAAATGTTTGATGAAGCCCCAAAGGATATTCAGCGGATTGTAGCCCACGCAATCGAAAATCCGGAGTTTCGGGAAGAAATGCTGAAGCTCCTGTGGGCAGAAGGAGAAGAAGATGTGGAAAGGAATCGATGTAAGCGACAACCAAGGAAAAATTGACTGGGCTCAGGCCGCTGCTGCAGGTGTACAGTTTGCCATCTTACGCAGCGTCCGCCGGTCCGGCAAGGCTGATTATCAGTTCGCCGCCAACCTGGCAGGCTGCCGGCAGTACAATATCCCGGTGGCTGTCTATAAGTATACCTATGCAGTGACAGAGGCTCAGGCGCAGGAAGAGGCCCGTCAGGTGGTTGCCCTCCTGCAGCAGCACAACCTGGCCGCTGGCACAATGGTCTGGTGGGACGTAGAGGATCGCGACACCCTGCAGCCCCTCGGCAGGGCGAAGCTGACGGCGCTGATCCAGGCAGCCAGAACCGTGATCGAGGCAGCCGGATACCGGTTCGGCATCTATGTAGGCCTGTATGTATATCAGGAGAAATGGTTTGACTTCAACCAATTCGTCACGTCGCCCCTGTGGGTGGCCCGATACTATAACGGATACAACGTGATGCAGTTCGATAATGAGCCGAACCCAGAGAAAAAACCAGAAGTCGGCCGTGCCCTCTGGGGCTGGCAGTACACCAGCACAGGCCGCGTGCCCGGCATCAACGGTAACGCTGATCTGGACATCTGCTATCAGGATCCGGCCGGCACAGAAGAACCCGGGTCGGAACCGGGAACCCTCTGGTGCCTGTCCATTGCCGATGTCTGGACGGAGTCGATCGCTAAAGCTGCAGCTACGGCATACCCGGGCTGCCTGGTACATAAGGCCGCTGTTCTGGACGTGGGTGGTATTGAGATCTGGATCGCATCCATCGCGGATGTCTGGACACAGGCCCAAGCGGAAGAGGCTAAGAGGCAGTTCGCTGCCCTGGGAATCGCCGGCGTGGTACACAACATCCGGGTACTGGCATAATGCGGGAAAAGAGGCGGAAAGCAAAGCTTTCGGCTCTCAACTCACTTTTTCATGATTGCCAGAAATATGTTTTGCTTCTATAATTAAAATATCAATCACAAATCAAATCTGTAGAACAATTATTGATAACCTTTGGGAACCGATTCTTCCGTCCCAATATCCGTCAAAAGCCCCGCCACCTCCCGATAGGGCATGGTATAGCGTTGGGATAGATAGCGCATGGAGGCGCCCAGTTCTCCGTCAGGCCCGCCGTATTGGGAGATGATGAACTGTGCCAGTTTGGCGTTCGGTTCCTTAATGTTTACAGGAAACTGCAGTCTTTTTTCATAATTCCACATTCAGCCACATCCTCCTTCCCATGGAAGCGGCGCAAGGCCCCAGCTCCATTCTTTGCTGCAGGAGCCCGCAGTTGCGAGGTTCAGCGGGAAATACTGTTCAGCAAATTCTGCTGACATTTGATTCAGCATCCGGTTATAGTAGCTGAAATAACTCAGAGCATCCCGGTCATGGGGATGGGTATCCAGATATTCTGTCAGTTCCACCACGACAAAACTTACAATGCCGATATTGCGGAGACTGTGGGCCTGCTGGGCGTTTGATTGGGAAGAAGGGTTTTGACATGAACAGTTCATTTCACACATCTCCTTCCTGTAAAAGGTTTGTTCAGTTCAGGAAAAATCGTTCCGCAGCAATATGCTTTTTCCAAATCTTCAAAGATGCTGGTCATCTGCTGCCAAGGAACGTAGGCCATTGCTACCGGAAACTGGTCGCAGAAGTCATTCTTTTGGTGAGTATCCTGCATATAACTCCTCTCATAAAGCACCTATCTTTTTAATAGTATTATATGTTGGAGCTGCAGGTTCGTGAAAATAGTTTTCCCCAGATTCTATGCTTTCGGTTTGTAGTATTTTGCAGAGGGTGTTATAATTTTAATACTTGCTGAAATGCAGGCACAGGGATAAGCGGGGAAAAACTGCGACAGAAAGGCGGTAGAAGAGATGATTCGCAGAGAAGAGTTATCCTATCAGTTTATCAAGAAAGAACCCTTGTGCGGAAGCTGTGACGGAATGCGATATTATCTGGTTCGGGTGGGAGAGAGCATTCGGGCATATGTTTATCCGGATCGTTTTTGTTTTGTAAAAACGCCGGAGGAAGAGAAGGTGTGGAAGGATTTCCCGGATGATGCGGATTCCATGCCTCTCATTCTGGAATGGCTGAACGGACACCTTCAAGATGGTTTGGATGAGGGAAAATGACTGTAGCAAGGGATTATAAGCCGTATATGCGGCGGAAGGAGGAACGATGAAATACAGGAAATTAGGAAAATGGGGATTAAAAGTAAGCCAGATCGCGCTGGGAAGTTGGATGACGGATATTACCAGTTCTGATAAGACGGATGTGGCCAGACAGGTGATTGCGCAGGCTTATGATGCGGGCGTGAATTTTTTTGACTGTGCGGATAATTATGGCAGGGGAGCTGCAGAACAGTTCCTGGGAAGCGCGCTGAAGGGATTGCCCAGAGAGAAGCTTATCCTTTCCAGCAAGGTATTTTTCCCTGTGGGGGATGGACCCAATGACAGAGGGCTTTCCCGAAAGCATATATTTACGCAGATCGATCGTTCCCTGAAAAATTTGCAGGTGGATTATCTGGATCTGTATTTCTGCCATAGGGCAGATCCGGACACGCCAATGGAAGAAACCCTGCAGGCTATGAGCGATTTGGTAGCACAGGGAAAGGTGCTTTATTATGGCATGAGTGAATGGTCGCCGGTACAGCTGACGAAGGCACTTGGTATTGTGAAGGAGCTGCATCTGCGCCCGTTTTCTGTGATCCAGCCTCAGTATCATATGCTGGATCGGTATATTGAGGGTGAAATTATGGAGATCTGCCGGGAGAATGGCATCGGTATCGTATCTTTCTCGCCGCTTTCCCAGGGTCTGCTCAGCGGAAAATACAGGCTGGGACAGCCCATTCCGGAAGGGTCTCGCGCTACAAGACAGAAGGATAAGCAGATCAATCTGATGCTGACAGAAGAAAATCTTGAGAAGGTAGAGCAGCTTCTCAAAGTGGCGGAAGAACTCGGAGTGAGTCTGCCCGTGCTGGCATTATCCTGGGCGCTCCGCAGGCCGGAAATTACCAGCGTGATCAATGGTGCTTCCAGCCCTGCACAGCTTCAGAATAATCTGGCTGCAGGGGAATTTACCATTCCTGCGGATGCGATGGAGAGGATTGAAGAGATCCTGGATTATCATCCTTTCAAGAGAAAAGTAAATCAGGGGATACCGTTTAAACCAGCCCCGCCCGCTGCCGAACGGTGATGCTTCGCTGCAGGCTGAAGGAAAAATGCGTGTAGGCTGAACAGAATCCGCGTCCATTGACTTTTTTTTGACCGGATCATATAATCTCATCTTTGACAGTTGGGGAAATAAAAAACTGCTGTAAATGCACTATCTATAGGCTTTACGGCAGTTTGCTTCTAAGTTTTATTATATAGTAATGTTTTTTTAGCAGACATATTTTTGTGAAATGCTGATATTGTAAGGTTTTTGGCAATTATCAAATGATGATTTTAAAACCAAGGAAAGAATAACTCACAATTAATAAATTTTCAATATACTATGACATTACCATAAAGCAAAACAAATTACTTGACAGAAAAAGTGTAGGTTTTATGCGGCCTGCAAGATGTTTCTAATATTTTCAACTGTCAAAGACCCGAAAAATGCGTGTAGGCTGAACAGAATCCGCGTCCATTGACTTTTTTTTGACCGGATCATATAATTGCTTATTGATAAAAATTGTCGTTTACGGATGAGGAAGGCGATGGGATATGACGCTTTATGAGGGACAGACAGGAAAGCACTATACACTAGAGACGATAGCGGTGGAAGAGGAGATCGCCAGAAGGCTTCAGGCGCTGGGAATGATCGAGGGAACGCATGTAAAGCTGTTAAACCGTAAAAAGAGGGGGGCGCTGATCCTGTATGTAAGAGGAACCCGTCTGGCGCTGGGAAGCCATATCACCTCCCGGATAGAAGTAAAGGAGGATGAAAATGGCGGCTGATAACCATGTACATGTTGCCTTTGTGGGCAATCCGAATTGTGGGAAAACCACACTGTTCAATGCGGTTACGGGCTCGAAGCTGAAGGTGGCCAACTGGCCCGGGGTGACGGTGGAAAAGTATGAGGGAACCATCCAATACGAAGGGTATGAACTGAAGCTGGTGGATACGCCTGGGATCTATTCTCTCACCTGCTATACGATAGAAGAACTGGTAACGAGAAAATGTGTGCTGGATGATGATATAGAGACGATCGTAAACGTAGTGGATGCGTCCAGCCTGGAAAGAAATCTGTACCTTACGCTGCAACTGCTGGAACTGGGAAAGCCGGTTATCCTTGCGTTGAATATGATGGATATCGTAAAGGAGCGGGGAATGGAAATCGATCTGCACCGCCTGCCTGAAATGCTGGGGGATATTCCGGTCGTTCCCGTATCTGCGGCAAAACGGACGGGGCTGGATATCCTGCTTCATGCGGTGGTACATCATTATGAAGAGGGATCGAAGCGGCCCATCTTGGATTACGGAGCGGAAATAGAGGGAAAGCTCCGCGATTTGGAGGCCCTTCTTCAGAAGGATTCTCCCGGACATGCTGCGCCGCGCTGGCATGCAATCAAGCTGCTTGAAAATGATGAAGAGGTTAAGAAAGATCATCCTGCGGCTGCTGCGGCAGCAGAGAAGTATTATGAGAAAGAGATCGCAGAGGCACGGTATGCTTATATTGAGAATGTGATCGATGAGGTGCTTTTTTATAAAGCGAAGAAGGCGGCCAGTACGGATCGGATAGACCGGTATTTGACCCATCCGGTGCTGGGAGTGCCAATATTTTTGTGCATCATGGCGCTGGTATTTTTGATGACCTTTGCCGTCGGGGATTTCCTGAAGGGAGGATTGGAGTACGCGCTTGAGGCATTCTCAGGTCTGCTCAGAAGCGGACTGGAGGGAATACATACGGCGGATTTCCTGGTGTCCCTGGTGGTAGATGGCATTGTGGCGGGAGTGGGAGGCATTCTCACCTTTATACCCAACATTTTTATCCTGTTTCTGGCGCTCGCCATTCTGGAGGACAGCGGCTATATGGCGCGGGTTGCCTATGTGATGGATGGAATCATGGGACGGGTAGGGCTGTCCGGCAAAGCCTTCCTCCCGATGGTTCTGGGCTTTGGCTGTACGGTTCCTGCGATTATGGCCACGCGGGCACTGGAGACGGAGCATGACAGAAAACGGGTGATGCTGATCACGCCTTTCATGTCCTGCTCCGCACGACTGCCTATCTATGTGCTGTTTTCGGATATGTTTTTCCCGAATTGTTCTGTGATTGTGGCGTTTTCCATGTATGTGATCGGCATGGTGACGGCGATCCTGGTGGCCTTGATTCAGAAAAGGATGGAAAAGGGGAAGGCGAATCAATCCCTGCTGATAGAACTGCCGGAGTATAAGAGACCGAACCCGCGCACCATCCGCGTTTATGTGTGGAACAAACTGAAAGATTATCTTACCAAGGCAGGGACAACGATTTTCATCGCCTCCATTGTGATTTGGTTTGTGCTGAACTTTGGCATCCATGGCATGGTGACGGATCCCTCGGATAGTTTTGGGGCAGTGATCGGCCGCCTTCTGGTTCCGGTCTTAAAGCCTGCAGGCCTGGGGCTTTGGCAGATAGCAGTGGCGCTGATCTCCGGCATTTCGGCAAAAGAAGTGGTGGTATCGTCTTTTTCCGTGCTTTTTGGTGTATCGAATGTGAATTCTGCGGCAGGAATGGATTCAATTATCGCTCATATCAGGCTGTATGATCCCACGTTCGGCAGCCTGAATGCCTTCTGCCTGATGCTTTTCTGCCTGCTGTATGTGCCATGCGCTGCTACCATTGGAACGATCAGAAAAGAGAGTCACTCCTGGAAATTTACGGGAGGCATGCTGGTGTTTCAGCTATTGTTGGCCTGGGCGGCAAGCGTAATTGTTTTTCAGGTGGGATCGCTGTTTATGTGATAAGATATCCGCTTTTATGTGCGGGAGAGCATATGGAAGGATGTCCGGTCGGGGCTCATCCAAACAGAAAGGTGAGATTCAGAAAGCGGGACAGGACATGAATGAGAAAAATGGCGG
>ENA-ORMO01003462-ORMO01003462.1-human-gut-metagenome-genome-assembly--contig:-NODE-3462-length-10213-cov-3.162434_pt1 | contig 10213 bp, 10 predicted proteins | sample MGYA00242106_ERZ509001 | MGnify/ENA primary metagenome ERZ509001 (study PRJEB26280, sample SAMEA2338736) | human gut metagenome | biome: human gut; feature: human-associated habitat; material: faeces... | reverse complement strand
AGCTTATCCTGGGGATAGTTGATCTGAAAATGCAGCCCCCTCAGCACGCCCTTTCTGGACGAAGACTGATTATCCTGCACGAAGACCTGATCGATACCCGCTTCCTTATACGCCTCATAATGATAGGTCTCCATAAAATAACCGCGCTCGTCGCCGAATACCGCCGGCGTGATCACCTTGAGTCCTTCTATTTCACATGTTTCCACTGTTATTTTTCCCATTTATCCTCTGACTCCATTCTTTCTATCTATATCTATAAGCCCTTTGCGATCTCCACCAGATACTTGCCATAATCCGTTTTCATCAAAGGCTCCGCCAGCCGAAGCAGCTGTTCCTTGGAGATAAAGCCGCGCCGATAGGCGATTTCCTCAATGCAGGAAATATACATGCCCTGCCGCTTCTGTACCGCCGCCACGAAATCGGAAGCGTCCAGCAGGGAATCATGGCTTCCCGTATCCAGCCAGGCAAATCCACGTCCCAGCGTCTCCACCATCAGCGTTCCCCTGCGCAGATATTCATTATTCACCGTGGTGATCTCAATCTCCCCTCTTGCGGAGGGCTTTACATTCTTCGCGATCTCCACCACGTCATTGTCGTAAAAATACAGGCCCGGCACCGCATAATTGCTCTTGGGATGTTCCGGTTTTTCTTCAATTGAAAGCGCCTTCCCGTTCTCGTCAAATTCCACCACGCCGTATTCCCTCGGGTCTCTCACATAATATCCGAAGATCGTGGCTCCCTTTTCCCTGGCTGCCGCTGCGCGCAGCACCCGGGAGAAACTCTGTCCATAGAATATATTATCCCCAAGCACCAGCGCCACGCCGTCCTTGCCGATAAATTCCTCTCCAATGATAAACGCATCCGCCAGTCCCCTGGGGCTTACCTGCACCGCATAGGAAAGGGACAGGCCCAACTGTTCCCCTGTGCCGAAAAGTTCCCGGAACACCGGAAGATCCCTGGGCGTGGATATAATAAGGATTTCCCGAATATCCGCCAGCATCAGGGTGGAAAGGGGATAATAGATCATGGGTTTGTCATACACCGGCATGATCTGCTTGGAAATCGCTTTGGTGAGCGGATACAGCCTGGTTCCGCTGCCGCCTGCAAGAATAATACCCTTCATAGGATGAACCTCCGTCCGATTACACAGCAGCCGGTCACAGCTGGCCGGCTGCCGTTCCTTTTTTTATAGCCGTCATTCCCGTGGGAATCAATCCGTATGGTACATTTCCTCATAATATTTCTGATAATCGCCGCTGGTCACATTGCGCATCCAGTCTTCATGCTCAAAATACCAGGCGATGGTCTTCCGGATCCCTTCCGCAAACATGGTCTCCGGCTCCCAGCCGATCTCGGCGCGGATCTTGTCCGGCGCAATGGCATACCTGCGGTCATGTCCCTTGCGATCCTCCACATAGGTGATCAGTCCCTCATTGATATGTGCCTTCCTGGGATCAGAATCCGGAAGCATCTCACGCAGGGTATCCAGGATGATATGGATAATTTCAATATTCTGCTTTTCATTATGGCCGCCGATATTATAGGTCTCGAACAGCCTGCCCTTCTCCTGCACCATATCAATGGCCTTGGCATGATCCTCCACATAGAGCCAGTCACGCACATTTTTCCCATCGCCGTATACCGGAAGCTTCTTTCCATGCAGGGCGTTGTTGATGATGAGCGGGATCAGCTTCTCCGGGAACTGATAAGGGCCATAGTTGTTGGAGCAGTTGGTAATGTTCGCCGGGAAATGATAGGTGTCCATATACGCCTTTACCAGCATGTCCGACCCCGCCTTGCTGGCGGAATAAGGGCTGTGCGGCGCATAGGGCGTGGTCTCGTAAAAATATTCTCCTTCCTCTTCCAGAGAACCGTACACTTCATCCGTGGAAACGTGAAGGAATCTCTTGCCCTCCTGAAAGCTTCCGTCCGCTTTCTGCCAGGCCGTCTTTGCGCAGTTGAGCATCACCGCAGTTCCCAGCACATTGGTTCTCACAAATACCTCCGGATCGCGGATGCTGCGATCCACATGGCTCTCTGCCGCGAAATGCACCACCCGGTCGATCTCATTATCCGCAAAAATCTTCTCAATAGCCGCCTTATCGCAGATATCCGCCCGGATAAATGTGTAGTTCGGCCTATCTTCCACGTCCTTCAGGTTTTCCAGGTTTCCCGCATAAGTGAGGGCATCCACATTGATGATGCGGATGGAAGAATCATATTTCCGGAACATATAATGGATATAATTGGAACCGATAAAACCGGCCCCGCCAGTCACCAAATAGGTTCTCATTTCTTTTCTCCTTATTTTATCATTGTTTAGGCGATTGTTAAATCGCCAAACCCATCGATTTTACTGGGTTTTCTTACATCTTCTATATAAATTTTCTCTCCGCAGGTGGTAAAATAGCAGTTACCACACCAACCATCCACTACCCACGGAGGAGAAAATTTATGCGTACTAAATATCATCAGATCACTTTAAAAGATACCTTTTCTGACTATCAGGAAATGTTTCAGGAAGATACCCCTTCCTTTTTCCGGCTTCTGGGAGATACCCTTGACATTTCCGAAGTTATCCCTCTAAATTTTTACCATGCCTTTTATCAGACTCTCGGACGGAAACGTCTCTATCCATTGGAAGGTTTTCTCTCTGCACTTATCCTTCAGAAAATCTTTTCTATCCCTACGGACTCTCTGCTCATCCTTTTCCTTGGCCTCTGCCGGGAATTGCGGGACTTCTGCGGCTTCTCCAAAGTTCCCGATGCCCCTCTTTTTTCCCGCTTCAGGACCTCCTTTGAACCTTATATCGAGCAGATGTTCCACAAGCTGGTCGATCTCACCGAACCAATCTGCCACCTGATCGATTCCTCCCTTGCGAACGTCCTTACCTTCGACACCTCCGGCATTGAGCTTTATGTTACCGAAAACAATCCCAAAACTCTCAACTCCCTGATTAAAAGACTTAAGGCTTATTACAGGGATAATCCGGATGTCGACCCTTACAGGATGGCTTATGCTTTAATGCCCTCCCGGGCAGCCTCCTGTCCCGATGCCAAACAGCAGTACATCAACGGCCATTTCTGCTATGCCGATAAATTCGCGGTCCTTACAAACGGTCTCGGAATCATACGGCATATCACCTTCCTGGACGATGATTTTAAAAAGGCTCATCCTGAGATGACGGTAGATAAGAAATCGGATTCTCCGGACGAGGACAAGTCCATCGGGGACTCCTCCTCCCTTCATCCGGTCCTGTCCGGCTACTTTTCCCTTCATCCCCAGTTTTCGCCGGATACCTTCCTCGGGGATTCTGCTTTTGACACCATCGAAACCTATGGCTTCCTGAAAGAGGAATTCCATTTTTCCAAAGCTCTGATCCCTTATAACGTCCGTAACGAAAGTTCCCTGCCTGAAGTCGGATATAACCTTTACGGTTATCCCACCTGTCCAAACGACCCTTCCCTCGCCATGAAACATCTCGGGCATTGCCATGAAAAAGGCAGGGCCGACCGCGAAAAATGGGGCTGTCCAAAAGTCCACATGGTGAAAGGGCAGTATGTCTGCAGCTGTGACAATCCATGCAGTACTGCGAAAAAGGGACGCACTGCCTATACTTATGAAAACATGGACTTCCGCAGATTTCCCGGGATCCAGAGGGACTCTGAGGAATGGGACGCTCTTTATAAGATCCGTACCATCGTAGAACGCGCGATCAACCACCTTAAGACGAATATGTGCGTCGCCGGGCGGAAGTCACGCCATCATGTCGCTACAAAGGCAGATGTTTTTCTCGCCGGTATTGCAGGCCAGCTCACGGTAATCGTTGCCCACCGGCTAAGTTATCCACAATACATCCGGAGCTTAAAGCCGTTAATTGCCTGAAACAATATTTAATTTTCAGAAAACTCTCCAGGGCTTATTAAAATACGCCCAAAATCTGATGATCTATGTCAATTCAGAAACAATTCTGAAGATTGACCTGCTTTTCTCTCCTTATATAGAGAGAAGTTATCCACAATCGGAATGATTTACATTTAACAATTACCTAAATCTCTCTCTTTAATCATATTAACCCTACATTAAATATATCTCTTTACCTGTTTCAGCATTAACCAGCATGACGTATTTTTGAGAATTATTATCATTTATCTCCAAATACCAGATTGGTTCTGCCGTATATTGCTGATCTTCATTTATGTATGCACGCTCATAAAATTTTGCCCGAGTCACTGTATAAGTAGCTTCATCTAATAAGTTTTCATACTTTGTTTCTACCGTTGCTGCGATTTCGTCAAAACCTTTTAACGGTACATTTTCCCCATCTTCCTGGAAATCATAAAGACCATACACACGCAGGCTTTCTATCCCCCGTGTAGAACAAACAGCAACCACTGGACTGGACTCTGGCGTATCATATGCAAGAGCCTGTACCATAACTGATAATTCAGGATACACAGGAATCCCACTTACTGTCTGCCTTGCATATACGATACATACATCATCCTCGTTTGTCCACTCAGGCTTTCGTTTACTCTCTTCCAGCAATCCTTCAGCAACATATTGGTTTTCAATTTCCCGAAGTATATCCGCGCTCAAAGAAGAAGTCTGAAAAACTAAATTTTCTACTGCATATCCGGCATTTTCAAGAGTTTCTTTTACTTTTTGTACAGCATCCTGATCGTTTACAATAGATTCTGTCGCAGAAGTGCAATCAGCGGGCTCCAACAGACGGTTTTGCGGAGCAAAACGGACGCGATGCGGAGCGAGCGGACTTAACCTATATCTATTGAAATCTGCAGATACCTTATAATGATTGAGGCCATTGAAAAATGGTACGAATCATTTAAGGAGGATGCCTTATGTTAGATTACAAGAGCATCATTATCAAACGGTATGCACTGGGCCTGAGCTACAAGGAACTGGCTGAAGAGTTCAGTGCAAGTAAATCTGGAATCAACGACTTCATCCGCGCTTTTGAAAGGTGCGAAAAGCTGTCGTATCCGCTTCCGGAAGGGATCACGAACTATGCGATCTACGAACTGGTATACGGCCATGAGCCAGGTACCAACAGACGAAATGCCGGCTACGAACAGCCTGATTTCGCCGCAATCTTTAGACAGATGAATGAGCGTAAGAACATGACACTCGTCTATCTGTGGAGCCGTTACCAAAAGGATTGTACAGCCAGAGAGGTCAAACCTTATCAATACCGACAGTTTTGCGAACTGTATGCCCGCTGGTGCAACGAGAACTACGAGACACTGCATATCCAGGCGGTGATCGCTCAGAAGATGGAAGTTGACTTTGCAGGCAAAACTTTTGAGCTGATCGACAAACTTACTGGCGAGATCACGACCATTGTTGTGTTTGTAGCAGTTCTGCCCTATTCGCAGTATATCTATGCAGAAGGGATGGTCTCCACCTGTGAACTCCAGTGGATTGAGGTCAACAACCATGCACTGGACTATTTTGGCGGTGTTCCGACCATTGTCGTATGCGATAACTGCAAACAGGCCGTTACTGCCAACAAAGATTGGATCGATCCTGACCTGAATAAGGATTATGCAGCATGGGCTGATCATAACCATACCGTTATATTACCCGCCAAGGTACGCAAACCTAAATGGAAAAGCAGCGTTGAAAATGCTGTAGGCATCCTTGAGAAGGGGTTCTTTCACGATTTAGAAGAAAACCGTTACTTCTCACTGGAACAGTTCAACAGGGATCTCTGGTTAAAACTGGATGCTTTGAACCATGAAAACTTCAAAAAGAAAAACTATAGCAGATACGACCAGTGGATGGAGGAGCGGCAGGAACTGCTTCCTCTTCCGGCTGTTCCTTACGAATACATGGAGAGGCGGACTGCAAAGGTATCTGCTGATTTCCATGTACGCTTTGATAACGCTTATTACAGTGTAGATAAAGCATATCTGCATAAGAGCGTTATGATCGCTGCTTCTGCGACAACAGTCAACATCTATTCCATGAAAGGGGAGCTTATCGTCAGTTGGCGAAGGGCTTCCCGCAGGGGAGAATGGCTGACAGACCCAGCGCATTTGCCTGAAAGCTATAAACAGATGTCAGAGTGGAATGCTACTTACTTTACCAGGAAAGCAATGACAGTAGGCCCGAATACGGTCAAAGTCATAGAACACATACTGCGAAGCCGTGAGCATGAGGTTCAGACATATCGCCTGTGTATCGGTATCCTCAACTATACAAAGAAGTATAGCAAGCTTGCCCTGGAGGACTGCTGCAAACTGGCAATTGATACGAATCATATCTCGTACTCTTTTATTAAGAATTCAATTGCCGCTGTCGCTGAAGAGATCGGAAGCGCCGGTTTCAATACGAAGCTCAACGAAGAACGTAATAAAGGGGCGTTTGTCATGAGCCCGCATGCCGGAGACATTGAACGGCTTCTCTCCAAGAGCAGTAAACTTGCCGGGGAGGTGCGTGATGAAAAAGCTTGATCGGATCAATGAACTTGTAGATGAACTCAATGAACTGAAACTTGGATGCATGGCAGCATCACTTGACGCACTGTATCATTCAGAAACATTTGATGAACTGGATGCCGTATCGCTGCTTGAGCAGGTGATCGGACCGGAATACCAGAACAAAACATCACAAAGATTCCAGAACAGGCTGAAACGTGCCCATCTTTCAGGAGGTCCTCAATCATTGGATAAGTGCAAAGATTCTGCAGAGCGGATTTATCTGCCTTCCGATATCAACGCTACGCTGTCATCGTTGGATTTTATCCGAGAAGGATTAAACGTCTGTATTCTTGGACCGTCTGACAGCGGGAAATCATATCTGGCCAAAGCCTTGGGAATACAGGCCTGTCTGAATTACAGAGCTATGTATCATCATTGTGAAGAATTCCTTGAAACCATGGTCGCTCTGAAGCAGGCTGATTACTCAAAATATCAGAAGAAGATACGCTTTTACCTGAAGATGGATCTGCTGATTCTGGATGATTTCCTGCTTCACACGATAACGGATGAGCGCGAGATCAAAGTCCTCTTTGAAGTCATGGAAAAACGCAGTGAATTGTCAAGGTGCACGATTGTGTGCTCTCAAAGAGAGCCAAACAGCTGGGCTTCGATGATCCTCAATGACGAAGTATCAGCCAATGCGATACTGAAACGGGCAACGAAACACTACACTGTAGTGATCCAGCCCAGAAACTAACTGACAATAATAGGCGTTTCAGGGCGTCCGTTATGCTCCGCACAGCGTCCGCTCTGAAACGCATCGAAGTCCGCTGGGCTCCGCAGAATGCAGCAGAAGTAAACTTCTCCATATTCTCCGTATTAGTCACCCCTATTTGAGCATAATAAGCCGATTTTTCCGTTGATACTCCAAACTCCATTCCAATCCCTACATTTGTACCATCCGCTAAAACATAATAGTTTTCTTCCGGATATAGATCACTAGCAGGAGTATTATAATGCTCGAGAATTTCTTTTCCTTCTACAAAATTTGCATATGTCTTTTCACTATCCACAAAATGCACACTTTCCAAAATAAATTTGGGAATCTCTTTTCCGTTCCAATTCTCCGGAACTTCTAACTCACACTGAAACCTAACTTTACCTGATGCGGATTCCTTTTCATACGTCTGCGCATACGCATTTTGAGTCAGCATAATAAGCGATAACGCACATATACCTGAAATCATTATGTCTTTTCTCATTTTTCTGCTCTCACTTACAAATCACGGTGTATAACGTCCTTCTACATGTAAACTGCTTACATTTGCTTTGCTGATTACCCCTCCCTCCATTTCATAAACCTCGTCGCAAAGAACCTCTATATCCTCCCGGTTATGACTGGCCAGGATAATCAGTTTATTTTCTTCTTTCATTTTTAACAGAAGCTCCCTGATCTCTCTTACCCCGTTTTTGTCCAGACCATTCATAGGTTCATCCAGAATCAAAATTCCCGGATCTTCCATGATGGCCTGTGCAAGAGCAAGTCTCTGACGCATACCCAGTGAATACTTTCCAACCGGTCGCTTCAATGCAGGATCCAAACCAACCTTTCTCAGAACAGAGCAGAGATAGTCTTTGTTCTTTTTGTTCCGTAATGTATAAAGAAATTCCAGATTATGATAGCCACTCCAGGTCCGCAAAAAACCCGGATCCTCAATAATGATCCCCGCATCGGTCAGCATATCCTTATCTTTCCCCATCACTTTACCATTGACAGTTATCGTTCCCTCATCACAGGAAAGAAAACCGCAAATAGACTTAAACAAAACAGTCTTTCCAGAACCGTTGTGCCCTACAAGACCATAAATTTTGCCACTTTCACATAAAAGTGAAACATCCTTTAAAACTTTGTTATCTTTGAAGCTTTTACTTACATGAGATACTTCAATTACGTAATCCTGCCTGTCCATATATTTCACTCCTCGCTATATATCCTCATTTTCCCAGTTAAATTCTATTTTTTTTACCTTTATTAAAATAATGACCGTCATACACAAAATCCCTGCTATTAAAAATCCAAACATATAAGGTATAGATGGCAGCCAATAGTAACCATAATCCGGGGTTGCAATCCTTGCCAGTTCAGCCCATATCGTCGGGATAAAAAAGGCCAGTTTATGACGTATCATGGGATGTATATTCAGCACGGGAAATAGAGCGATTGTCAGGGCAAGACCACCTGCAACTGCAGCAATCTTATTCAAAAACAAACTTAGCAGGAACATCAGAACCCCAATAAATGTACAGATACAGGCACAAAGAAGAATCTCCAGCCCTATAAGCTGTAATGGCGAAAATTCAGAGAAAATCTCGTAATAAATAAACACAGAACTATCAAACTGCGTAAGAGCCCTTGTCGTTGCTGCCGTCCTCAGTAGCTTTCCCCATTCATTGCTCCATTCAATGTCCGGTAAAAGAGGGAGTATTGTGCAGATGACTGCCACAACAGTAAGAACAATGGAACGGATAAAAATCCCTCCTATTTGCCCTAATGCCCAACACTTTCTTCCTACACGGATTGCATGATACATATTCACATGCTGCATAAAAGGCACATCCGAGTTCGCATAAATTACTCCAAACCAAAACATAATCAGATAAGAAAAACTACACATCGCAAATGGAAATACGCACCAAGAGGACGGGTAGTCCACTGCAACTGAAAACTGTCGGATAGCCCCTACATATGACCGGCTGACTACAATCATCAATATTACAAAAACTGTCATTTTGCTATTGGCGATTTTCATCATGGAATTTTTCCAGGTATACTGTAATAACTTCATACTCCCACCTCTATAATCTGCTTTTTATTTTTTTGTAGATTCCCCAGGTAAGCAGTGCCGAAAAACACAAGCTACAGCCAAAGACTGTAAGAAAGTACTGTATATCCGTCGAAAACCGATTCAAGGTCGGATATATCAGCATTACGCTGAACCAGCCCTTTCCACGATATTCCAATAATATCTGCTGTATTAAAATAGGTGTGATCAATATCAGCATTTTATTAGAAACAAACATAGACAGAAATGAAGCCGCCAATGACAAGGTCCCTGCCAGCATTCCCATTTGCAATGCACATAAAAAAACATAAGACCAGTAGTGTTCTCCGGCAATCAGTGAACCGTACATTCCTTCCATAAAAATATCCTGTAATCCCTCTGAAGTCCAAGGTATCTTTAACCTTATAGACGCAACAAACAGAAGGCTTCCAAAAACCATAGTGATCACAGACGATCCATAAACAACCACTGCCTTGGATACCACATATTTCCATGTATTTCCTCTGTTGATGCTATATCTGGCATATTTATACTCCAAATCCTCACAAAACACAGTTGCATAAGAAAATGCGCAAAAAGCATAGGCAATCATAATCCCAGACATACTAACAGCGAAATGGTATGTATCTAGCGCATTTCCATTTACCATTCCCTCAGTAAATGCAGAATCTTCAAGTGAAAACCACATGGATATTGCAACACCCACAATGCCTAAATATATTGGATAATTTTTTATCAGACGACGGATATCCGTTTTTAAATAATGTGCTCTATTCATCCGCTTCTCTCCTTTTGTAAACGGCTCTTTTGCTACAGAAAAAAATAAATATACAAATACCTGCAGCAAAACCACTTACATCTATCAGGAATAACATCCTTTTTTTTATTTTTCTTTGTTTCTCCTTTTCTTTAATCAGCTCTTTGCTT
>ENA-ORMO01003460-ORMO01003460.1-human-gut-metagenome-genome-assembly--contig:-NODE-3460-length-10224-cov-2.688760_pt1 | contig 10224 bp, 4 predicted proteins | sample MGYA00242106_ERZ509001 | MGnify/ENA primary metagenome ERZ509001 (study PRJEB26280, sample SAMEA2338736) | human gut metagenome | biome: human gut; feature: human-associated habitat; material: faeces... | reverse complement strand
CATTAGGAAGCCGGGGAAGAACGAGATTTTGTGACCGGTTACCTGAAGCCGGTCTATGAAAGAGAAGGGCTGGGCGACAAGAAAATCTTTTTCTGGGATCATAACAAAGAGAGAGTGGTGGATCGCAGTCTGGAAACACTGTGCAGCGACCGGGCGAGAGCGGCCTTTGACGGAATATACCCCATTACCCAGGAGGCAGGTGTCGCCTTGGCGGTGCAGTGCTGCGAGCATCTGAACCGTGCCCTCATTGTGGAGCGGGAGACGGCGGAGCGGTTTGGGTACGAGGTGGTCAACGTCCGTCCTCAACCCAAGGCCGGTGGCTCCTTTGCCACCACCGCCTGGGAGCGGTTTGCCCATCCGGTGGCGGTGGAGCATGTCCGGGCTAAGGCGGGGATGGACATCGGCGGCACCCTCATTGGGATGCACCTGCGGGAGGTGGCCGTGCCGGTGCGGCTGTCCGTCACCCAGATTGGTCAGGCTCCCATCTTGTGCGCCAGAACCCGCCCCAAATTCATCGGCGGCGAGCGAGCGCAGTACTGCGATTTCTTGAAATAGAACAAATATATAATTAATATGCCTGTATTATATTATTAAAAATAGGGAGGTGAGATTGTGTGGCAGAAATTACAGGGATTGATCATTCGGAACAGACGGCAGGAGCGGGAATGGTCTCAGGCGGCGTTGTGTACGGGAATCTGTGAGGTTTCCTATCTCTCTAGAATCGAACGAGGCAAGGTGGAAGGGAGCTCGGAAGTGTTGGACCTTCTGTTCCAGAGGCTGGGAATTCAATGGCGGGACGATCCGGATTTTTGCAGGGAGGCATCTGAGTGGCTGGAAGATTGCTATGACCGCCTGTTTGCTGGGGAACGGCTGGAGGAGATTGCCAAGATGCTAAAGAGGCGGGAGGTGGAGCTCCGGGACAGCCCCTTTTGCCTGGACTGGTTTCTCCTGTTCTGGGCAGCCGCCGGGCAGAGCCCGGGTGAGCTTGGAGGCTTTGTTCCAGCCATGGATACCAGGCAGCGCAACTTATATATGTGCCTGACCAGGCAGTTCCAGGAGCTTCTGCGGGTGTCCGACCGAAGCTATTTTTTGCTGGAGGCGGGCAAGTGGGCTTACTCCCAGGAGGATTATAGTTTTGCAGTCGTCTGCTTCCAGCGGGGATTGGAGCAAGCTGCCCGGGAAGGGAGCGTATATGTGCAGTTTTGGTGCAGGCTGTATTTGGGCAACTGTTACAGCGATTTGAATCAGCTGGAACAGGCTAGAGAACATTATGTGGTGGCCAGCCGCATGATTCGGGCCCTAGGCGACCAGTCTGATTTGAGCCAAATTGCCTACTGCCTGGCTTCCACGGAATTGCAGATGAATCAGGTGGAACCGGCTTTTCGACGCCTGATGGAGCATCCGTTGGAACACGATCCTCTGTATTTTCACAAGCTGGCAATTTGCTATGAAAAGCTGGGACATTACCAGGAAGCCAGCGCAGCGCTGGACCGGGCATTGGAGTTGCCCTGTGAACCACCTATGGATTTGGAAGCACTGGACCAAATGTGTGCACTGGTGCGTTACAGGTTGGATCATGCGGAATATACAAAAGATCCCGCATATGGCAAAGTACTATGTAACTGCTTTGAGGTGATGCGGGAACGACTTCCGGTGGGGTTTATACGGTTTCACCTGCCCTGGCTAGAGGAGTGGTACGTTTCTAACCGTCAATATCGGCAGGCATATGAATTGCTGCACAAGTTTGTGCAATAAATGGTCTCCAGAAAGTGCGTAAAGCGGTTGTTTTGTGAGGAATTTTCGCAAAACAACCGCCTTTTCTTTGCTGAAATTCTGTGATATATTAATTGCGCACTCAATTCCACCTGCCGCTGTTGCGGCTACCCTGCACATGAAAATTAAAAATCGAAAGGAAGAGCAATGTGAAAACACGATTGAGAGCGCTATGCTTGGCACTGGTTCTGATCTTTACCATGGCCACCGGCGGCCTGGCGGCCGGAGACAATTCTTGCAAGCTGTCTATCACGGCCGGCTATCAAGACGGGCAGATCATGGCAATGGTGACCATGGAGGAATCGGAGGGCGTAACCAATGGTCGCCTGGCCGTTACGTATGATTCTGAGACGGTGGAACTTTTAGACGTCCAGGCCTTGCTTTCCTGTGGCGCATCCAGCGTGAATCGGGAAGGGGCAGATACGGTATCTCTGGCCTGGGTAGGCAGTGATTTCCCCACTGGGGAACATCCACTGTTGAAGCTGACGTTCCGGATCATCGAAGGGGTGAGTCAGGATGCAGCCTTCACCGCGGTGGCTTCTGAAATCTATGTGGGAGAAAAAAAGATAGACGTTACCTCCGACTCAGCTGTGGTGGTTGATAATCCGTTTGTAGATATTGATCAGCACTGGGCAAAAGCAGACATTTTGAAGACCTGCCATGCCGGTTTGTTCCGAGGTGTGACAGTGGACCGGTTTGCACCGGAAGGGACGATGGACCGGGCAATGTGTGTGACGGCACTCTACCGTTTGGCGGGCTGCCCCGATGTGGAGTCTGCAAAAACTGTTTTTACAGATGTGAAAGAGGGGCGCTACTATACCGATGCGGTGGCCTGGGCAGTCAAGCTGGGGGTGACCAATGGCATGAGTGATACCAGCTTTGCTCCCCACCGAGCAATCAGCAGACAGGAAATGGTGACTATGCTGTACCGCTATGCAAAGGCGCAGGGTCAGGAAGTGGCAGGTGCAGACGACCTGTCCGCCTATGGGGATGCAGCCAGCGTTTCCGGCTGGGCAAAGGATGCAGTAGCCTGGGCGGTTGCAACGGGAATCTTGAATGGGTATCCTGGCAATCATCTGCTGCCTGGAGGTGAGGCCACACGCGGGCAGGCGGCTGCAATTTTTAACCGTTATATGGGACTATAAGAGGAGGAAACAAACATGAAACACAAAAACCGCATACTTTCCCTCTTCCTGGTTTTGTGTATGCTTGCAACGCTGGTTCCAGGCTCCGTCTCAGCGGCAGATGGGACGCGAGAGGAAACGTCTGCTGTTATGGCAGAAAAAATTGAGAATCCCGGTGTGGAGCTGAGACAGGACTCTGAGGTGGAAACACTAGAACAGGAGCCGTATGACGAAACGGAAGTGGTGCGGGCCATTGTGGTCTTGGAAAACCGGAGCTTGCTGGAGCAAGGCTTCACTGGGGCGGAGATTGCGTCCAAGGGTACAGCGGTGACAAAGCAAGTGGAATCTATGGAGCTCCAGCAGGAATCGGCACTGCAAAAAATCAGAAAGCTGACAGAAGACAATCCGGCAACCCTCAAGTACCATTATCATGTGGCGGTGAACGGCATGGCAGTGGAGCTTCCTTATGGGACTTTGGAAGAAGTTCGGGCTCTGCCGGGTGTGGAAAAAGTTTTGATAGCGCCTCGATACGATGTGCCGGAGGATATGACCAATGGCAGTGTTGTGGCCAACCCAGCATTGTATGAAACGAAAACGATCACCGGTGCTGCGCAGACCTGGGAGACATTTGGGTATACCGGAAAAGGAATGCGGATTGCAATCATTGATACGGGCCTGGATATGGATCACCCTGCCTTTACAGCAGCACCTCCTCTGACGGAACGTTCTCTGACGCTTGACGAGGTATCCAATACACTGGAATCCTTGAATGCCTATGACCGGTATGTCAATCAGAGCGGTGTGAAATTGACGGCGGAAAATCTTTACCGCAGTGAAAAGGTGCCCTATGGGTTCAACTATGTAGATGGGGGCCTGGATGTAACCCATGACAATGATGAGCAAGGGGATCACGGCACACATGTAGCCGGTATTGCGGCGGCCAATGCTACACAGGATAGTGCTGCAGTGGGTGTTGCTCCTGATGCACAGCTCCTTGTAATGAAGGTATTTGGCATGAACGGCGGCGCGTATTTTGATGATATTCTTGCCGCGCTGGAGGATAGCTTCCGGCTGAATGCAGATGCAATTAATATGAGCTTGGGAACGCCTGCTGGCTTTTGCAGTGAGGAACCGTACATCGACGAAATTTTTGAACGAATTTTGGAAAGCGATATGGTGGTTTCGGTCTCTGCGGGCAACAGCTATTCCGCGGCCCTCATGAATGGATATGGCACCAACCGAAATCTGACCAAGGATCCGGATAATGGGATTATTTCCTCTCCCGCCTCCTATCTGGGAACGACTGTCGTGGCCAGTCTGGAAAACAATTTGATTATGAGTCACTACCTGCTGGTTGGTGAAGAGAAGCTGCCCTATTCCGATGTAGCGGTAAAGCCATTTACCGATCTGGCCGGAACCGTGGAATACGTTATGATTCCAGGCTTTGGCGATGTATCCGATTATGCCGGGCTGGATGTGGCGGGCAAAATTGCAGTTGTGTCCAGAGGCGAGCTGGCCTTTACAGATAAGCAGCAAAACGCCTATGACGCAGAGGCCCTCGGCTGCATCGTGTATGACAATGAAGACGGCGATCTACTAAATATGCAAGATGCTGGGCTGCTGCCCAATGTGGCGGTTACAAAGGCGAGTGGAGCCATTTTGGCTGCTCACGCAATGGACGGCGTGGGAACCATGGAGATTATGCCTTCTGACGAACATATGGTGCTGGAAAATCCTCTGGCAGGCCGGATGAGTGATTTCTCCTCCTGGGGTGTCGCGCCGGACTTACAGCTGTTGCCGGACATCACTGCCCCCGGCGGCAATATTTACTCGACCCTGAATCACGGGAAATACGGTACCATGAGCGGTACTTCTATGGCCGCTCCCCATGTGGCCGGTATGAGCGCCCTGGTGCTACAGTATTTGCGGGATTCTTACGATCTGACCGATGAACAGATGCATACGGTAGCAGAGGCGCTTTTGATGAGCACAGCTGTTCCGGTGCTGGAAGATTCCGGCATTGCCTATTCGCCGAGAAAACAGGGAGCCGGATCAGCCAATGTGTACAATGCCATTGTCAGTCCTGCATATCTGACCGTGCGTGGCGGAGCGCCCAAGGCTTCTCTGGGAGACGACGACAATAGGACGGGCGTGTACCGATTCTCCTTCGAGGTAAACAATCTGACCAGTGAGCCGCAGCGCTATACACTGGATGGAATTGCACTGACGGATCAGGCAGACCTCAGCCAGGAGGAGCAGGGCTACACCTTCATGGGAGAGACCTCTCGGGCCCTGGAGGCCAATGTGACGTTTACTTCTCAGAATGAAGCCCTGCCCAAGCAGTACGACGCCAACGATGACGGCGTGACAGATATGGCAGATGTACAAGTGCTGCTGGACAGCGTCAATGGTTTACCTGGGATGACAGAGCAGAAAAAGAGCGCCTTTGACCTGAACGGCGACGGCATTCTGGACACGGCCGATGTGCAGAAGCTCTATGAATGGATTCTGAGCGGATTCACACCACTGGACGTGCTAGAAGTGCCCGCCAATGGAAAGACCACGGTTTACGCCACCGTGACGCTTTCCGACGGAGATAGAAACTACATGGATACCTACTATGAAAACGGCATTTATGTAGATGGTTTTGTCCACTTGTATACGGAGAATGAAAACGCTCCAGATTTGAGCTTGCCGTTCATGGGCTTTTATGGCGACTGGAGTCGAGGCCGCATTTTTGATGGTGGCTGGTACTATCAGGGACGGGATATCAATGCGGTGGAGTATAACCGGTATCCCAATGTCATTTTTACAGATTTTGGGACATCAGACTATCTGCTGGGAATGAATCCCTATTTGAAAGAGGACTATGACCCGGCGCACAATGTGTTGTCGCTGAACGGCGATGGCTATATGGATCGGATTTCTGAAATTTATCTGAGTTTGATGCGGAACGCAAAAAAACTGGATTTCACCTGGACCAACGGGGACACTGGGGACGTCTATTTCCATACCTCTATCCCGTATGCCCGTAAGGCCTATTATAACAGTGGCTATAATCTGTGTCTGCCGCTGGTTTACAGCTGGTATTGCGATCCCTACTATTTCCGGGATGCAGACGGCAACAGCCTGCCGGACGGCACCAGATTGGAGCTCTCGATAGAGGGTTATCTGGATGACGGCGACGAACAAGCGGATGAGAGCGTTGTGATACCGCTCAGAATTGACAATGAGGCGCCCATCCTCTACACGGATGAGATTGCGTATCTGTATAACGAGCATGCCGATACCCGGCGCATTGAATTTTATGTTTCCGATAACTATGACGTTGCCGCAATTGCACTGCTGACCGGGGCTGACGCACCGATTCAGTATCTCCCGGTGGAGGACAGGCCCGGGGAGAAGGTTCTGGTTTCCGTGGATGTGACAGACTTTGATTCTGAATTTATTTTAGCAGTTTGTGACTATGCCTGCAATGAGACCTACTACAGGGTATCCTTCTCCGGCCTGCACAATGTGGATTTTGATTCCTTCTATGGGTACCGCCGGTATAGCATCATTCCCAGTGGCATCTACCTGCACGCAACTGACGCTTATAACGGCTGGTATTCCTTTGAAACAGCGGATACGATGCTCATGCATACCTCTATGTATAAAACTGGTGAGACGCAGGTGGCAGCTGCAGAGTATGTGGATGGATACATTCTGGGTGTGGATACGGAGGGTACCATCTTTACCATGCGCGCCGGCAGTTGGGACAGGCGGATCTTGGGTGAGCTGACGCTGGAGGGCGAGCGGTATCTGGCGCTGGATATGGCCTTTGATTATACAACAAAAACCATGTATCTGCTCACAGACGAGCGAAATCCAAAGGAAGGCGGCCATCTGGTAAAGCTGGACTACCTGACGGGCCAATTGACCGACCAGGGGTTGGTCTCTGGGATGGACAGCTACGGGCTAACGCTGGCATGTGACAATCAGGGCGTTTTGTATACAGTGGACTGCGAAACCGGTGGGCTGTATACGCTGGATCGGGATACGGCGAAGGCATCCTTTGTGGGAGCGACGGGCTATCTGCCCCAGGAACAGCAGTCTATGATGGTAGACCATAAGACCAACAGGCTGTACTGGGCAGCGTATCAGGGCTTTACCGGCGCCAACGTATTTTATGAAGTGGACAAACAAAGCGGCCAGTTGACCACGCTGGCAGTCACGGAGTACAACGGACAAATGACGGGCCTGTATAAGCCCTGGCAATCAGGGCAGACGCTGTACCCGGCAGATGCGCCGGTTACCAGTCTGCAGCTTTCGCAGGAAACCTTACTCCTGAGCAAGGGAAAGCGCGTAACGCTGCAATGTGAGGCGGTTCCCTACTATTCCAATTTGCCCGAAATTACCTGGAGTTCCAGCGACAACGGGGTGGCCACAGTTTCACAGGGGGTAGTTACTGCAGTGGGAGAGGGAACGGCTTCCATCACCGCTTCTACGGGCGAGATTACGGCTTCCTGCACGGTAACAGTCAGTCAGTTTGCAGGACAGATGTACCTCTATGATGCGGGAAACAATTCCGAGTGGCTGCAGTTTAACGCTGCCTCTCCGAAAGAAGCGGAATCTGTGACCGAGGCCATAGCCTCATGTGAGAGTTTTGATGCTGCGGCGTACCGAAACGGTTGGATTTATGCCTTTGACGGTGCGGGAGCCTTCTATCGTCTGGATCCGGATATGCTGCAGGGTCTCAAGTTGGGCGCTTCCGATGCACAGACGATGGCGTTGGCCAACAATTATGCTGACGGCTTCCTGTACGGATTGGAATACTGCGATGGCGGTCAGTATTACCTGGTGCGGGTGAATCCTGCTAACGGTCAAATTCGAAGGCTACAAGAACTGGAAGCTGCACGCTTTGGCAGTCCGGTCGGCGGCATGGCAATCGGTCCTGACGGCAGATTTTACATGATAACTGTAGAAGATGAAAGTAGTATGAAACTGCTAACTTTCCGCGTGGAAAATGATACAATTGTGCAACTGCAATCTGGTGCACTCCAGAATTGCGAGAGCTACAGCTATGGTTCCATGACATATTCTGCCGAGAATCACGGTTTGTTCTGGGCCGATGCGCAAGGGAGACTCATCTGGCTGAATCCGACAGATTTGGATCACATCCAGATGATGGATCTGGGGGGAATTGGAAGTACAGACGGCGGCTATGCCATGAACATGGGATTGGTGGCAATTCCCGACGAAGAACCCCATATGCCACAGGTCAAGCCGGAGCAGGTAACCCTGCAGGAGAGCTATATGCTCCTGGAGAATGGGATGGTTCAGGTAGGATTGGATGTGGAACCCTGGAATGCCGTTTGCCCGGTGGAATATGCGGTGAAGGACGCCTCTGTGGTGACTGTGGATGAGTATGGCAGATTGACCGGCCACAAGGCGGGCGTCACCACATTGGGCGTCTATGTGCCAGCGTTGGATCGCACGCTGGAGGCGACGGTTACCGTGGTTCCTTCTGCGGGAAGTCTGTATGGCTTCTTGGTTTCCGACTTCCAGGAGAGCTCCAAGCTCTGGATGCGTGTGGATGATTACGACACGAGTCGAACGGAGCATTTGACCGAAGAACCCTTCCCGTTCACGATCTGTGCCGGTGCGTTTTATGATGGAACCCTCTATGCCGTAGGTCAGGGCGGAGAGGAATATGGCGGTAAGAATTATTTCCTGCAAATCAATCCGGAGGACAATTCTTACCAGGTTTTGCAGCAGGTACCTTACGCAGTTCGGGACATGGCCTTTGATTACACCACAGGTGTGATGTATGCGATTGTTTCCGGCGGGTTCGTGCGGGGCGGATTGGCGCAGCTGGAGCTGCAAACTGGTCAGATCGCGTTGGTGGGCGATACTGGAATCACACTGGCGGCCCTTTGTTGTGATGCCAAGGGCGATCTGTACACCATAAGCGAAGCTGGAAATCTATACCGCCTGAACCGACTGACTGCGGAAGCAACGTTGGTAGGTAATACCGGCGTAACGGCCAAGTATGAGCAGTGTATGCATTATGACTTTAACACGGGCAATGTTTACTGGGCACAGGTAGATGAGAATCGGTCTAGTAGCCTGCGGTTGGTGAGTCTGGATGATGGTACTTCTACAAGCTTGGGACGAATTGGCCTGGCTGGAGCCATGATGACGGCCATGTATACGCTGCCAACTCAGGAACCTGCAGTTCCCAGACAGACTGTGCCTGAGCGTGTACAGCTGCCGGAGCGGAATACGGTTGCAGTTGGAAAAACGAAAGCCCTATCTGCTGTGGTGTTGCCTTATAGTGTTGCAGAAATGGATCGGACGTTGACCTGGACATCCAGTGCCCCCGATATTGCCCAAGTGGAACACGGAGTGGTCACCGGGGTAAAGGCTGGTACAGCCACCATCACAGCGGAGTCAACCGGCGGTGTTGTAGCCTCCTGTCAGATCATCGTAACGGAGTCGGCGCGCAGATTCTTTGCTTATGATGAAACCAATGGGCAGTGGATCAGCTTTGATGCCAATAACACAGGTGCGGTAACCACAGAGCGGAAGGATTCTGCAGATGAGGCTCCCATTGCGGCATCGGTCTATACAGGAAATACAATTTATGCCTATGACGTGGAAGGCCGCTTCTATACGGTGGATTCCACTGATTTCCGGAGAACTCTGGTGGGACAGGGGCTATATGGTCAAACGTTGTCCTGCGAGGTCGAGGATTGGTGGAGCGGAGAGCTTGTGACGGTGGAGTGCCCCATTCGCGTCGTGGATTTGTCCTACGATGAAGCGACCGGAAAGCTATATGGGGTTCTGGAAGGTAGCCGTGATGACGAGTACTACGTGAACGTTTCGGCGTTTGTAGAAGTGGATCCGAAAACAGGCGATACGGTGGAACTGCTACGGACGCAGGCGTTGAAACCGGGAAATTTATTGGTGCACAACGCAGTGGCTCTGTTTATGGACACCTACGGAACTGGGGTGATGTACCGGTGTGATCTGAATAGCCAAGATCAGACCATGGAAGAGTTGTGCAGGATTCAGGGCTACTGGGGCGAGAGCGACAGGGGCCGAAGCTTCATTCAGGACTGGTATTCGGGGGATGTCTATGTCATTCGGGATATGGGTGCTGGTTCTATCCTGTATCACGTGCTTTTGGGTGATGGAACATTGCAAGGAATCGGTGGAATTGGCAGTGGCATTGCAGTGAATAGTTTGTTTTTGAAGTAACATTCCCATTGGCTGCCGTCGATATGTGATTCCTGTTCAAGCTGGCAGTTCCTATTGCGGCTTTTGCAGTGGCGCGTGGCCGCCT
>ENA-ORMO01003455-ORMO01003455.1-human-gut-metagenome-genome-assembly--contig:-NODE-3455-length-10241-cov-2.394070_pt1 | contig 10241 bp, 6 predicted proteins | sample MGYA00242106_ERZ509001 | MGnify/ENA primary metagenome ERZ509001 (study PRJEB26280, sample SAMEA2338736) | human gut metagenome | biome: human gut; feature: human-associated habitat; material: faeces... | reverse complement strand
ACAAACCCGCCGCTCGCATTATTTCTGAAAATTGAGTTTTTAATGATTACATTAGCGCCGGCGCTCGCCACAGCAGATTTTTTTGTAGAATAATTGTTTTCAAAAATTGAGTTATTTATGGTGAGATTTCCGCTATTAATATCAACCGCACTATTAAAGGAGGAGTTGCCTGTAAATATTGAGTTTTCTATATCAACAGCGCCTGTTGTAGATACGATAACACCATGTCCGCCTGATATTGTGTTGTTTGCAAAGGTTGAATTGTATATGTTGACATCGCTGTCATTGGATAAAATTATACCGCTGCCCATTGCTTTGTTATCTTCAAATCTGCTACCGTGGATGTTGATTGTAGGAGTACGGCTCTCATCAACAAAGATTACAGCGCCATTAGGAGCCTCATTGTTTATAAATGTTGAATCATAGATATTATTATTGCCGCTAGTTAATATATGGAGCACGCCGCCATGACCTGTAGCCGAGTTATTTGCAAATGTCGAGCCGTAAATTGACAGATCTGCGCCCAAATTCTTAATTACACCGCCCCAGCTGGCGCTATTATTGGCAAAAACAGAATCCATGATGGTAGTTGAAGTATTTGAGTCAATATAAATTGCGCCACCGGAATAGCCGCAAGAATTTGAAGCAAAAATAGAGTTTGAAATCGTATTCAGCTGCCCGCCCAGCAATATTGCACCGGCATCCGTTGACGAGGAATTTTGTACAAATACCGTATTGTCAAGGAAAGAATTTGCTCCTGCAAGCCTGAAAACAGCGGAGGAAACCGTATTTGTATTGTTTGCAAAAACAGAATCGGTCAAAGTGAACTTTGTAGAGCCATTTGTTTCAATAAAAGCGCCTCTTTCCGTGCCATTATAGCCATGGACGGAAGCATTTACGTTCACAACATAATATTTGAGCGTTCCGTCGGCTTTCATAATAGCGATTGCACCGTCTGTACCCTCGGCAACCTCTGTCAACGCATAATCCCCGAACCCGCTCATTCCGACGGTGCTGCTATCAGCAAACTTGATGTTTTTTCCGCTTCCCTCAAAGTCTTTGCTATTGCCGTAAAAATAAGCCTCTGTATTTTGGATTTCGCTGGTATAATCATCGGTTTTTACGTAATTTTCGGTCAAAGAAAAGGTTTTGGGAGTATCAGTTGTTGCCAGAAAGTTGTACAGGTTGCTGTTTTTCAAATACCTGTGAACAACGATTTCTCCGGCATTAGAACCGTTTTTGATGTTGTATTTGTTGTCATTCGTATATGCAACAAAGTCCGAAACATCAATTGCCGGCGAATTTCCGCCGTTGAAAAGGGTTATGGTGGTATCGACTTTCGTGGAGTCTTTCAGGATGTTTAGTCCGGTGATTTTTATTGTCCCATCGCCGGTTACTGGATTTTGTACGGTAAAGTTATCGCTGGTTCCCTCAAAAAGATTCGTGTCAAAGAGGATGTTTGTCGGATTTGTCACGGACAAATCCGACAACGAAATAGTATCTATTTCGCCATTTGCAACACCGAGTGATCCACCATTCAAGTTCAAATCAGAATCAGAAAAATAACCGTTTTCCGGCGAAGAACCGTAATTACCGAGGGTTAAGGTGCCGTTGGTATTAACTGTCTGATTTGTTATTGTGCCGGTAATTTTAAGGTTTCCGGCATTATTTATAGTCCCTTTTGTGTTGTCAGACGACACATTTGCCAAATTTACATACCCGTTTGTACCTGATTGGGTATTAAGAGTGCTTTCGTTGATGATATTGCTAAGTATTTGAGTTATACCGTTGTTACCTGAAAGTATCGTGCTGCCTTTATTTTCCAGCGCGGTAGTGTAGTTTTTTATGAGGTAGTTGTTGATGGTTATAGTGTTAGATTCTGAAATGCTAAAGCCGGATTCATTGCCATTTCCGTCGAGAGTATAGCCATTACCGTTTATTGTAACCGACGGCAGGTCAGAAATGTTTCCATCCGCGGTCAAATCTTTTTTTATGTTGAGAATATCCCCGTTTTGGAACGCAGGGGAGTGGTCAATCAAGCTGTCGGGGGTATTTGAATAGTCAGCCACATCATATTGTGCGGCATAAGCAGGCACGCCAAAAGCCAGCGTCGCGCTCAGTGACGCCAAACAAAGCTTTTTACATACCTTATTCTTAACCATCAAGTAACCTCTTGGTTTTCCAGTGCTCAGGTAACACACTTATAATAAACGATTTTTGAATTTTAGGCATGGTTCATTTACTGTATCTCTCAGTACCTTACTGCAGGCGGGATACACCATTTAAGAAATATTAAGACAAAAATCCTTTATATTTTTATAATTCCCATTTTTAGGGGGGTTCTAACATGAAAAACGATTTTTTTTACAAAAATTTATAAATAGTGCGGAATCGCAAGGTTGAAGTTGGTAAGCCACGTCCTTGCGACCCTGAAACGAGTTCAGGGTGACGAAAAACAAGAAAGTAGGGTGGGAATAGCGACGCGGTTCCCACCAGCATCAAACAGGAATCCGGTGGGAACGTTTCACTTTTCCCACCCTACAACTGAATTGAACTCAGGGTGACGGTTTAATATTGTTGGGCTGGTATGCCCAACTACAAGAAAATAACCGGGAAAAACACTGACGAAAATATTAAATTATACAGGATAAAATAGCCTTTTGTATATAAAAATTATTTCTTTTTGTAAATTATCCGGGAGAATTAGTTCGGCAGGCTTATAATTTTCCTCAATTTATGTTATAACTAACTTATAATCAGGCATTTTATATATAGAATTTAGTAAAACAGCGTCAAGGCGCAAAAGGAGAGAATTTTATGACAGTAGGTCAATTCGTATTCATGCTGCACTCACACCTCCCCTATTACAGAAAAGCCGGAATGTGGCCTTTCGGGGAAGAAAACCTGTACGAATGCATGGCAGAAACCTATGTTCCTTTGCTCAATGCAATTTCGGAACTTTACGAAGAAGAAGGCATAAAAGCCAAATTAACAGTGGGAATTACCCCGATTTTGGCTGAACAATTGAACGATGAGCACCTTAAACAGGGCTTTATCGACTATCTTGACGCACGTATCAAGGCTGTGTCAAAAGATTTGGAAAGATATCCGGATCCTGAAGTAGCTCACTCACAGCACTTGAAATATCTTGCTAAATACTATTTTGACTGGTTTAACCACATCAAAGACAGCTTTATCAACAAGTACAATAAAGACCTTATTGCAGGATTTAAAAAATATCAGGATTTAGGATGTATTGAAATAACCACATCCGGTGCAACACACGGTTTTTCACCGCTTCTTGCCACTGATTCAAACCTGAATGCACAGTTCAAAATCGGTTCTGACACGACAAAACGCCTTTTCGCCAAAAAAGCTAAAGGCGCATGGCTGCCGGAATGCGCTTACAGACAGGGTTATGAATATGTTGGCAAAGACGGACAGAAAAAATGGCGTCCGGCAATTGAAGTTACGCTTCAGAACAACGATATTGAGTACTTTTTCACAGAATCTCACGTTATTGAGGGCGGAAATTCCATCGGAAACCGCCGCGTAATCGGTGTTTACGGAAATATCGAGTATATTCCGCTCCCTGAAAGAGAACCTACCGGATACGACACATATTCCGCATACTGGCTGCCTGATGCGCAGGTTGCAGTAATGGGAAGAAACGACAGAGCCGGATTCCAGGTATGGTCAGCTGCTGACGGCTACCCGGGCGACGGCTGCTACAGAGAATTCCACAAAAAAGACGACAAATCAGGTGCACACTACTGGAGAATTACATCTTCAACCACCGATTTGGGCGACAAAATGCTCTATGACCCCGTTCTGGCAATGTCACAGGTAAATCTGAACTCTGATCACTACACGACCTTGATTTATCACCTTTTGAATGATTACAAAATCACTCATTATGACAAAGAAGGGCTTGTAATGGTTTCCTTTGACACCGAGCTGTTCGGTCACTGGTGGTTTGAGGGCGTTGAGTTCATAAAACAGGTTATCAGAAAATTCAACAACTACCTCCCGCAGGTAGAAAGAATGACAGCCGGCGAATACCTCGCTGCTCATCCGCCGACGGAAGCTATTCAGATTCCCGAATCGTCATGGGGACAGGGCGGCCACTTTTATGTATGGCAAAACCACCTCACAGAATGGATGTGGCCTATCATTCACGGATGTGAAAAACGTATTATTGATATTGTATCAAAATACGAGCAAATCCCTGAAAACAAGCTTCTTCACAGAGCTTTGAACCAGCTGGCAAGAGAAAATCTTCTTTTGCAAAGCTCGGATTGGCCGTTTTTAATCACAACATGGCAGGCTAAGGATTATGCAACGGACAGATTCAGAGAGCATGTTGAAAGATTTGAAACAATCGCCGATATGATTGAATCAGGCAATATTGATGAACATACATTGTCCGAAATCGAATCTATTGACAACTGCTTCCCGGTAATCGACTATCGTGCATATCTTCCGATTGAGGAAGGGAAAATCCCGCAGCAGGAAGAAAAATTGAAGCCGTTGTATCAGTAAGGGCGGTAAAATAATTGGAAAAGGAGCAAGTAACATTGCTCCTTTTTTGTTTGGCAGGGTGTTTGGTGGGAACCGCTATTTAAAATTATCGCATTTTCAGCAAATTTTATGCTCAGCTTTTCCCACCCTACTTTTAAAATTGGAAAACTGTAGGGTGGGAATAACGAAGTGGTTCCCACCAGAACAAGAGCGATTCCCACCGGCAAAAAACGCGATAAATACCCTCTCATATTTTTTTGTTTTATAATATTTATAAAAACAAGCTAAAAATTGGAGAAATAAAGTGAGTATAAAAGAGATTTTGAAAGAAACTGCGGCGCAGCAAAGAAAAGCGCTTTTAAATAAAGAGATTTCAGCTGTTGAACTGGTCAAAGAAACATACAAACAGGTGAGAGCCGTTGACGGCGAACTCGGCGCGTTCAACTCCCTGTGCGAAGAACAGGCAATCGAAACCGCAAAAAACGTTGACGAAAAAATCGCTAACGGCGAAAAAATCCCCGCTCTTGCAGGCATTCCGCTCGCTTTAAAAGACAATATGAACTACAAGGGCAGCAAAACAACCGCCTCGAGCAAAATTCTCGAAAACTTTGTTTCGCCCTACGACGCAACCGTCGTTAAAAAATTAAAAGAAAATTTCATCCCGATTATCGGCAAAACAAACCTCGACGAGTTCGCCATGGGCTCCTCAAACGAAAACTCGGCATTTAAAAACGTCAAAAACCCGTGGGATTTGAACAAAGTTCCCGGCGGAAGCTCGGGCGGCTCAGCGGCAGCAGTTGCCGGATTTGAATCCACCATCTCACTCGGCTCTGATACAGGCGGAAGTATCAGACTTCCGGCTAGTTTTTGCGGGATTGTCGGCTTAAAACCCACCTACGGCAGAGTTTCAAGGTACGGATTGATTGCTTTTGCTTCATCGCTCGACCAGATTGGGCCTTTTGCCCGCTCTGTTGAGGACGCAGCCCTTTTGTTGGAGGCAATCAGCGGTTACGACAAAAACGATTCAACTTCTTTGAATCTTCCTGTTCCCAACTATGCAGCTGCATTGAAAAAGGACATCAAAGGCTTGAAAATCGGCGTTATCAAAGAACTTTTGGGCGAAGGCGTTGCACCTGACGTGAAAAAAGCGATTGAAAACGCAATTGACACTTACAAAAACCTCGGAGCGGAAATTGTTGAAATTTCTCTCCCGCTTTTAAAACATTCAATCGGCGTTTATTACATTGTTGCAACAGCAGAGGCGAGCTCGAACCTTGCCCGCTTTGACGGCGTAAAATACGGCCACAGAACGCCCGACGCAAAAAATCTGCTCGAAATGTACACAAAAACAAGAGCAGAGGGCTTCGGCGACGAGGTAAAACGCAGAATAATGCTCGGAACTTACGCTTTGAGCTCCGGATATTACGATGCATACTACAAAAAGGCGCAGCAGGTCAGACATTTGATTAAAAACGATTTTGACAAGGTGTTTGAAACTGTCGATGTGCTGCTTTCACCGACTTGCCCTTACACGGCGTTTGAAATCGGCTCAAAAGTCGAAGACCCGTTGAGCATGTACCTCACGGACATTGGCACAATCAGTGCAAACCTCGCAGGAATCCCCGGAATGAGCATTCCGTGCGGATTTGATAACAGCGGTATGCCCGTGGGAATGCAGCTTCTGGCGCCGGCTTTGCAGGAAGAAAAACTGTTGAATATTGCTTACAATTTCGAGCAGGCAACAGATTTTCACACAAAAACACCCGCGCTCGCTGCTCTAAAATAACTTTAAAAAGGACGTGTTATGAAAAAGATTGTAATAACTTTATTGATGGCATTTTCACTGTGCGCAAGTGCTCCGATGGCGTTTTCATACTCCACGGAAAGCGCAATGTACTACAATGAGGGGCTGGATTATTACCAGAACGGCGAATATTCCAAAGCAATCGAGGCTTTCAAGTCATCTGTTGCAAAAGACCCGACTTTTGTCGACGCGTATTACAATCTCGGCGCGATTTACGAATATTTGAAAAGCTATCAGTCCGCAATCGCCTGTTTTTCAAAAATTCACAAACTTGAACCAAAAGATTCCGAAACTATCATAAAACTTTCAGAACTTTACAGCAAAGTCGGCAACACCGAGCAGGCACTGTTTTTTATCAACAAAATCCAGCCCGACGACCAGTTTTATCCGAAGGCAAAAGCTCTGAAAGCGCAATATGATGTAAATTTGCAGCGTGAAAAAGCAAAACGCGCTCTTTCCAACATAAATCAGGCAAACGAGCTGAACAAAAGCGTAATAAACAAATTTTCGGGCCCCACAGGCATAGCAATCGACTCAAAAGGCATTCTTTATGTTGCAAGCTACACGGATAACAGCATTTACAAGGTAATGCCCAACGGTCAGAGCTATCTTTTTTCAAAAAGCCCCATGCTCGGCGGCCCGATTGGTCTTGCATTCGACGCGAATGACAATCTTTACGTTGCAAACTACGATAAAAACAATATCCTGAAAATCAACCGCGGCGGGCAGATTTTCGTGTTTATGAACAAAATTATCAACCCTTATTACCTTATGATTAAAGGAAACAACCTCTACATCACCGAACAGGGCAATAATACGGTTGTGAAATACAAGTTGTATTAGAATTTTTCCAAAAACCTGTCACTTTGAATTTGATTTGTAATGAAAACACGCCTTTTCGTCACCCTGAACTTGTTTCAGGGTCGCAAGGACGTGAAAATTAGGTTTCCTGCGGTAAGTTTTGAGCTTATCCACTTCAACCTTGCGATTCCGAAACGAGTTCGGAATGACAGCACGCGCACTTTCGTCACCCTGAACTTGTTTCAGGGTCGCAAGGACACGAAAATCCCGCTTCCGGCGGGAAGATTTGAGCTTATCTACTTCAACCTTGCGATTCCGAAACGAGTTCGGAATGACGATGCGCATTTTCGTCACCCTGAACCTGTTTCAGGGTCTTATCAGCTTGAAACACCCGCGCCCAACGCCCAAAATACCTGCATTTTTCCCGATACAAACCCAAAAGCCCCCCGAATTTCTGAAAATCCACAAAATTTAATCCCCCCGCTACACCATACAGGGGATTATTTGGAAATCGTCTGAAATGATGGTATAATTATTCAGAAACCGGAATTTTATTAAAGGAATTATAAATATGAACAAAAGTCAATCTTCGGGTATTTGGATAGTAGTTATACTCCTCGTTATCTGCCTTGCGGCAATGCTTTTCCCTGCAAGCACAACCAGCACTCAGGACATTTCATACAGCCAGTTGATGAAAAAAGTCAAAGCGTCGCAAATTGAATCCGTTTCAATAGACAAAGACGTCCTGACCGCAAAACCCAAAGGTGACGTGACTGTTGCTAACGTCGTCAGCCCTAATAAACAGCAAACTTCTGTTGTTTACCGCGTAATGGTGCCGACAAACGACCCTGCAATGTATAAAACTCTTGAAGAAAACAACGTTGATGTCAGCGTGAAAAAGCCGAGCGACTCTTCACGCGCAATTGCTGTCCTTTCGACGCTTTTACCCTTGCTTTTGATTATCGGTTTCGTAGTTTTAATGGCAAAAACCATCCAGTCCGGCGGCTCTCAGGCAATGTCTTTCGGAAAAAGCAAGGCAAAACTCATGCTCGATAGCAAAGTAAAAGTTACGTTTAAAGATGTAGCCGGCATTGACGAAGAAAAACAGGAACTCGAAGAAATCGTAGATTTCCTGAAAAACGGCGAAAAATATGTAAAACTCGGCGCAAAAATCCCTAAAGGCGTTCTGCTCGTGGGCGTTCCCGGTACAGGTAAAACCCTTATGGCAAAAGCCGTTGCCGGTGAAGCAGGCGTTCCGTTCTTCTCCATCAGCGGTTCGGACTTTGTGGAAATGTTTGTGGGCGTAGGCGCGTCAAGGGTTCGTGATTTGTTTGAACAGGCTAAAAAACATCAGCCCTGCATTATATTTATTGATGAAATCGACGCAGTCGGCCGTCAGCGCGGCGCAGGTATGGGCGGCGGACACGATGAACGTGAACAAACCCTCAACCAGCTGCTTGTTGAGATGGACGGCTTTGATGAAAACACAAATATCATCGTAATCGCAGCAACAAACCGTCCTGACATTCTCGACAATGCTCTATTGCGTCCGGGTCGTTTTGACAGACAGATTGTTGTTCACAGACCTGATATTCTCGGCCGTGAGCAGATTTTGAACGTTCATGCGAAGAACAAACCGCTCGCTGAAGATGTGGATTTGAAAGTTCTGGCAAAAAGAACCCCCGGATTTACCGGTGCTGACCTGCAAAACCTGCTGAATGAGGCTGCTCTGCTCGCTGCACGCGACAATCAAACCCATATCAACATGCACTACCTTGAAGAAGCCATCGACAAGGTAATCGCAGGCCCTGAAAAGAAAAGCAGAATCATTTCCGACGAAGAAAAGGAAAACACAGCATATCACGAGGTCGGGCACGCTTTGCTGGCAAAACTGCTCAAAAACAGCGACCCGCTTCACAAGGTTTCTATCATTCCGCGCGGTATGGCGCTGGGCGTGACGATGACTTTGCCCGAAAAAGACCACCTTACCTACAAAAAATCCCAGCTTCTCGACAGAATCACCATGCTTTTGGGCGGCAGGGTTGCTGAGGAGATAATTTACGGCCCTGACAGCATTACAACCGGTGCGCAGAACGACCTTGAAAAAGTTACGCAAACTGCAAGAAACATGGTTGCAACTTACGGAATGTCCTACAAAATGGGCAACATGGCTTACGGAAAAAGTCAGGAAAATGTCTTTATGGGGCGCGATTTCGGTCATCAGCGTGATTATTCCGATGAAATTGCCGCTGAAATCGACAAAGAGGTTAAGAAAATCGTTGACGAACGCTACAATCTCGCAAAAGAGCTGCTTCTCGGCAACCGTGACATGTTAGAAACAATTGCAAAAGAACTTCTTGAAAAAGAAACGCTCGACGAAGCAGAATTCAACGAAATTATGAAACGCGTCGAAGACGGCAGACACAACCACGGATTAGGATAAAAAACAAATAAAAAAACAAAAAGCGGAACAGGTTATCTTGTTCCGTTTTTTGTTTTGCTTTCAAAAAGCTTCAAATTACCCAGCATTGCCGGAACGGTAATCACTTTTGCGGCATTTTCACCTGTCAGGTATGTCGTTTTTCCCAGATGTAAAATGTCTACAAGATTGTCTGAGCTACGGATTACCTCATCGGCCTCAAAAAACATAACTGTTTCGATTTCGGGGTGATTTGGCAAAAAATTCATCATTCTTTTGTACGCAGTGCGGTACTTTGGCTTTTCAAAATAAATTTTAACAACCTCTAGCCCGTCGAGTTCCGCTCTTTTGTAGATGGGAGCAAGCTTTTCAACGAGCTTTTTCAAATTTTTGGGCTTGTTTGACCACTCAGCTTCTATATAGACAGCTGTTTTTTGTAATTTTACGTCGTTTTCTTCTTTTTTCACAATTAAATATACGTATTCTAAAGTAATTCACTTCTAAAATAACATATTAACAATAAAATATCAACATTTAGAGAGTTATTTTTTCAAACATATAATGATAATTTACATATATTATGAAAATCAAGAAAATAATAGCAAATAATCTGTATATGATAAAATGTTTATTAGATATTCAGGCTTCAGCTATAGTGGGAATTATTTTTGTTAGTGTTATAACAACATTAATTCC
>ENA-ORMO01003452-ORMO01003452.1-human-gut-metagenome-genome-assembly--contig:-NODE-3452-length-10253-cov-2.168759_pt1 | contig 10253 bp, 9 predicted proteins | sample MGYA00242106_ERZ509001 | MGnify/ENA primary metagenome ERZ509001 (study PRJEB26280, sample SAMEA2338736) | human gut metagenome | biome: human gut; feature: human-associated habitat; material: faeces... | reverse complement strand
ATCTTGTGGCAAAAAATCTAGTAACAGATCAGATTACAGTAAGTGTTGGCTATGACAAAGAAAACATCAAAACTGACTATACTGACGAAACTTCGAATGTACGGGTCTATATCGGGACTAAGTAGAAATGCTTAGTAACACAACTAGTGTTGCTACTGCGGGTGAGTAAGACTTCTGCCTTTATGAAAATCCGTGCAATGTTACAGGCATTGATGTGGTAGCAGGCTCAGAGATGGGAACCTACGGGTATATATGAACAGATAACGCATTCGGAACGTCGTAAGCTGACAGCGTGGAGATTTTACTGTCTATGAAACGTATCGAACGGGAAAGTCATCGTGAGATTAGCGATGATATAAGGGAGATAATGTCAGTGAAAGCGGTGGCATAGTACCGATGAAACCGTGATAACAAGCGGTGGAGGGATAGCCACTAGTCATACATTAGAGTAAATAAGTTACAAATGGTATGGGTTCGAGTAAGACTAAGAGATGTAATAACTCCTAGATAGGAGGTTACAGACCATACAAAAGAAAGCTAAGCTCCGGTACAACGAATATTACGATATGCAGAAAGCATTCGATGAGTTGTATCAGCAGAGCAAAAATGGTAACAACTTTTATAAGTTATTAGAAATTATCGGTTCAGAGCAGAATATTTGCCTGGCATACCGAAACCTAAAAACCAATAGCGGAAGTAAAACCGCTGGTACAGATGGTAAAACAATCGAGGATATCAAAGGTCTATCGGACAGGGAAGTAATTGAAACTGTCAGAAAACAATTAGCAGATTATCATCCGCAATCAGTCAGGAGGGTCTTTATTCCTAAGCCCGGAAGCGATAAAAAGCGTCCGTTAGGGATTCCATGTATCTGGGATAGATTGATACAACAGTGTATCTTACAGGTGTTAGAGCCGATTTGTGAACCTAAGTTTCATAATCACTCCTATGGATTCCGGCAGAATAGAGATGCCCACCATGCGGTCAGCAGAGTTGTCAGCATGGTAAATATGTATAAACATTATTATTGTGTGGATGTGGATATCAAGGGCTTCTTTGATAATGTAAACCACGGAAAGCTGCTAAAACAGATATGGACATTAGGTATACGAGATAAACGATTGCTATGTATCATTAGCAAAATATTAAAATCAGAAATTGAAGGAGAAGGAATACCGGACAAGGGTACACCGCAAGGTGGGCTGATTAGTCCGCTACTTTCGCTCATTGTGCTGAATGAACTTGATTGGTGGGTAAGTAGCCAGTTTGAACGAATGCCTACAAAGCGTCAGTACAGTCAGCAAATAGCAAAAAATGGAACTGAAATCAGAGGGCATGTTTATAGCTCCCTGCGCAAGTATACCAATCTCAAAGAGTGCTTTATTGTCCGTTACGCTGATGATTTTAAAATTATGTGCAGAAGTTATACTGATGCACAAAGATATTACCATGCGACAATAGACTTTTTAAAGTCAAGATTAAAACTCGACATTAGTCCGGAGAAGTCCAAAGTTGTTAATCTCCGAAAGAACTCTTCTGATTTTCTGGGATTCAAAATTAAAGTCCTGCCAAAAGGCAAGACCAGATATGGATACATTGCTAAAACTGATATGAGCGATAAAGCCATCAAAAAGGTTACTGCTGAATTAAAGGCAAAAGTGATTAATATAAGGAAACACACAACTGTTGGTAGAATCAATGCCTATAACATGGCAGTGATAGGGATACAGAATTATTACTGTATTGCTACCAACATATATAACAATCTAACGGATGTTAATTACGCTCTCTTACCAACCTTTAGAACCAGATTATCATGTATTGGAAGTACAATTCCGTTTGCGGAAACGCCCTATGAATTTCAACAGAAAACTGTAGGAATCAAGAAAGAAACCAAAATTATAACAGTAGGCAAAATGCCACTACTGCCACTTACAGGAGTTCATCACAAACATCCTATAAATTTCTCACAAGATATTACCAGCTATACGGCAAAAGGAAGAGAAAAGATTCATAAATCTGTCCAATGTGTAGAAACACAGGAATTACGAAATGTGATGAAGTATAGGAATCCTAATGAAAGCATTGAATTTAATGATAATAGTATTTCTGCATACCTCGTGCAACAGGGGAACTGCTATGTCATGGGAAATAGGCTGAAAGTACATCAAATGAAATGTATAAGGAAAATTCCAGTAGGTGAAGGTGGTACAGATAAGCATACTAATATCGCATTTATTTCAGAGGAAATATGGCGAGCTGTTATGACAGAGGATATTTCAGAAACTATCAGAATAATGAAGAAATTCAATATGGACGACAAGCAAAGACGGAGATTCAACCGATTGCGTGAAAATTATGGATTACTACCAATTAAGAAAAGATAACTTATAAATTTACTTGAGTATGATGGCACGCCGTATGATGCGAAAGCATCATGTACGGTGTAGAGCGGGGGAAAAGGTGGAGATTACTTCAAAGCCTTACCTATCGCTATCGATTCTGGTAGAGTGTGGGAAAATGCTCAAGAAAGGTTCCCCCAAAATGAAAGATGGGAAGCCTGTTCGGGACAGTAAGGGGAATGTAGTGTATGAACCCTATAAAATCAAGGTACTGAACACGATCAATTTCAAAAAAAGTATGCACTATAACCCGTTTATGTATATCCGTTCCGAAAAGGATATTCTGAAACTGGTAAATACGATCATCGCCAATACGAAGGGAGATGGCGATAAATCAGGTGAAGATTTCTGGGTGAAAGCAGAAAAACTGTATTACCAGGCATTGATTGGTTACATCTGGTATGAAGCACCGGAGGAAGAGAAAAATATCATTACTCTGCTGGAGATGATCAACGCATCCGAAGCGAGGGAAGATGATGAGAACTTTAAAAATGCTGTCGATCTGATGTTTGACGAGCTTGAACAAAGAGAGCCGGAACATTTTGCAGTACGCCAATATAAGAAATATAAATTGGCTGCGGGCAAGACAGCAAAATCCATTTTGATTTCATGTGGTACAAGACTGGCGCCATTTGATATCGCAGAATTGAGAGAAGTTATGAGTTATGATGAGCTGGAGCTGGATTCTCTGGGAGAGAGAAAAACAGCTCTTTTTATTATTCCGTCAGATACGGATGGAACATTTGACTTTGTAACTGCATTGTGCGTGAGTCAGATGATGAACATTCTTTGTACCAAAGCAGATGACGAATATGGCGGAAGACTTCCGATCCATGTGCGCTGTCTGTTCGATGAATTTGCAAATATCAAAATTCCAGATATGCAGAGATTGATCGCGGTTATCCGAAGCAGGGAGATCAGTGCATGTCTGATCTTACAGTCGCAGTCTCAGTTAAAGGCAATCTATAAAGATCATGCCGATACGATTCTGGGTAACTGTGACGCAACGTTATTTCTTGGGGGAAAGGAAAGTTCTACCTTGAAAGAAATGTCTGAAATGCTCGGTAAAGAAACCATTGACCTTTACAACACATCTGATACCAGAGGAACCAGCCGAAGTTATGGCATCAATTATCAGAAAACAGGTAAGGAACTAATGTCAAAAGATGAGCTGGCGGTCATGGATGGCGGGAAATGTATCTTGCAGCTTCGTGGCGTGAGACCGTTTTTCAGCAACAAGTTTGATATCACCAAACATAAGCGATACCGTGAGTTATCAGACAGTAACCCAAAGTATGCTTTTGATATTGAAAAATATATGAAGCACCAGTTGATTCTGAAGAAGAGTGAACTGATTGAAATTCACGAGATTGATCTCGATGAGGAAACAAAATGAATATAGAACGATGACAGGGCAGGTTTTGCAGTAAAAAGCAGGACTTACCTTTTTTGCATTCAGACACAGAGAGGAGGAATGTGAATGGCATTTTTTGCTAGTGCAGTAGGTGTATTACAGACTTTAGTAATTGCTCTTGGAGCAGGTCTTGGCATCTGGGGCGTTATCAACCTGATGGAAGGTTACGGTAACGATAATCCGGGTGCAAAATCACAGGGTATGAAACAGCTTATGGCAGGTGGCGGTGTTGCTCTTATCGGAACAACTCTTGTACCACTTCTTTCAGGCTTGTTTTAACCTTTGCTGCATGGTCTGTAAAGGCCATGCAGTATTTCAGAAAGTAAGGAGGAAGTAGCGGTTGTTTGATTTATTTGAAAAGATTGAGGAGGCCATCAGGGAACTTCTCACCAATTTTGTATCGAGCAATCTGACTACCATGTTCACCGATGTAAATGATAAGACCGGTACCATTGCTGCGGAGGTAGGACAGACTCCGCAAGCGTGGAACAGTGGTATCTTTAACATGATAGAGAGTTTATCAAACTCCGTGATCATTCCAATTGCCGGGATGATCATCACGTTTGTGTTGTGTTATGAATTGATCAGTATGGTAACAGAAAGGAACAATATGCATGAGATTGATACATGGATGTTCTTTAAGTGGGTGTTCAAATCTTTTATCGCTGTGTATCTGGTAACAAATACCTTTAATATCACCATGGCGATCTTTGATGTGGGGCAACATCTGGTCAACTCAGCGGCAGGCGTGATAGGGGGAAGTACGACCATTGATATAGCAAGTACCATAACTGAAATGGAAACTGCTATGGAGTCGATGGAGCTTGGTGAACTGTTGCAGCTTTCGTTGGAAACAATGTTAGTTTCGATGTGTATGAAGATTATTTCCATCCTAATCACCGTAGTTCTTTATGGACGTATGATTGAGATCTATTTATACACGTCAGTAGCACCGATTCCGTTTGCAACAATGACAAACAGGGAATGGGGTCAGATTGGAAATAACTATGCAAGAGGACTTTTGGCATTGGGATTCCAGGGATTTTTCATCATTGTGATCGTAGGCATTTATTGTGTACTGGTCAATTCAATGACAGTCGCTGCGGATATTCATTCTGCATTGTTCTCAATAGCAGCTTACACCGTAATTCTTTGTTTCGCATTGTTTAAGACTGGAGGTATCTCTAAGTCGATCTTCAATGCACATTAGAAATGAGGTGTGGATGGAAGAAAGGAAATATAAAGTAATTTACGCGGATCCACCCTGGCAGTACAGGGCATACACGAAAAAAGAAGGCGGGCGCAGTGCAGAGAGCCATTATCCGACTATGAATCTGGAAGATATCAAGAAACTTCCGATTGCTGGATTGGCTGATAAAGACTGTGCTCTTTTTATGTGGGTCACACTTCCGTGTTTAAGGGAAGGGTTATCCGTTCTGGATGCTTGGGGATTTCAGTATAAGACTATTGCATTTGTGTGGGTAAAGATGAATAAAAAGGCGGACAGCCTGTTCTGGGGAATGGGTTATTGGACCAGAAGTAACGTGGAGTTCTGCATTCTGGCAACTAGAGGGAAGCCGAAAAGAGTTTCTGCCGGAGTGCATCAGGTGATCATGACGCATATTGAGGAACACAGTAAAAAACCACAGGAAGCAAGGATCAGAATTGAAAAACTGATGGGAGATGTTCCGCGTATTGAATTGTTTGCCAGACAGAAAAGTGAAGGCTGGGATGTCTGGGGAAATGAAGTAGAAAGTGATATCACGATGAAAGGAAGTGAAGAAGATGGCATATGTACAGGTACCAAAGGACTTGACGAAAGTAAAGACCAAAGTGATGTTCAACCTCACTAAGAGACAGCTCATCTGTTTCGGACTTGGAGGAGTTACAGCTGTTCCAGTCTATTTTTTATCCAGAAGTCTTTTGGGAAATACGATGGCAGCAATGGCTATGATCTTAATAGCAATGCCATTTTTTATGTTTGCCATATATGAAAAAGATGGCAGACCATTAGAAAAGATTCTGATGAATATGATCCAGGTGAAATTCAAGCGACCTGGTATCCGACCATATCAGACAGAAAATTTTTATGCTGCCATTCAAAAAGAAATTAATGAGAAGGAGGTATCTGATATTGGAAAAGAAAACAAAGGAGCCAGTCAAAGACACAAAAAAAGTGCCGGTAAGAACTAAGGTTAAGGGTGGTCAGGAACAGGGTTCTATTCTTTCGGGAGAGCAGAAGAAAAAACTGGTAAAGAAAAAGCTCCGTGAAAAGAAGAACAGCAACGTTCCGAGAACGGCTCAGCAGAGCATACCATATCAGGAAATGTTTCGAGACGGTATCTGTCGTGTAGATGATACCCATTATACGAAATGTATCATGTTTGGAGATATCAATTATCAGTTGGCACAGAATGAAGATAAAACAGCAGCATTTGAATACTGGTGTGATTTTTATAATTATTTTGATCCGAGCATTTCCATTCAGATCAGTTGTATGAACCAGTATGTGAATGTGAGCGAGATGGAAGGAAGTATTGAACTTCCAATGAAAAATGATGAGTTTGATGAGATTCGTGAAGAATATGCAGGGGTTTTAAAGACGCAGCTTGCAAAAGGTAATAATGGTCTCATGCGTAAAAAATATGTGACTTTTGGCATTGAGGCAGAAAATGTAAGAGTTGCAAAACCGAGACTGGAACGTATCGAGACCGATATTATGAATAACTTAAAGGCTATGGGTGTCAGTTCCCATCCGTTATCCGGGTATGAGAGACTGAAACTTTTGTATCAGACCATGAATCCGGATCTGCAGGAACCGTTTTTGTTTAATTTCGATATGGTGGCAAGAACGGGACTTTCCACGAAAGACTTTATTGCACCGACCAGTTTCAACTTTGGGAATAAATCGTATTTTCAGATGGGAAACAACATTGGTGCTGTATCGTTCTTACAGATCTTAGCGCCGGAACTTTCAGATAAGATGCTGGCAGAATTTCTGGATATGGATAATTCTATTGTAGTCAATCTTCATGTGCAGAGTATCGACCAGGCAAAAGCGATCCGTCAGATCAAGATGAAGATTACGGACCTGGATAAAATGAAGATTGAAGAGCAGAAGAAAGCAGTCCGTTCCGGTTATGATATGGATGTACTGCCATCGGACCTTGTGACGTATGGAGGAGAAGCAAAGAAACTTCTGGAAGATCTGCAGAGCAGGAATGAGAGAATGTTTCTGGTGACGGTACTTATCATGAATACCGCAGATACAAAGAGAAAACTGGATAACATTATTATGCAGACAGCGGGTATTGCACAGAAATATAATTGTGCCTTAAAACGTCTGGATTATCAGCAGGAAGCAGGTGTTATGAGCAGCCTTCCGATTGGTATCAATCAGATTGATATTCAGAGAGGATTGACTACTTCGGCAACTGCTATTTTTGTGCCTTTTACCACAGAAGAAATATTCCAGGATGGAGAGGCACTTTATTACGGGATCAATGCTATCAGTAATAACATGATCATGGCGGACCGAAAACTTCTGAAGAATCCAAATGGATTGATCTTAGGTACGCCTGGTGCGGGTAAATCTTTCTCGGCAAAGAGAGAGATGACCAATGCTTTTTTGATCACAAGTGATGATATCATCATCTGTGATCCTGAGGGCGAGTACAGCCCGCTTACCCAGATGCTTCACGGACAGGTGGTTCATATCTCACCAAATAGTAAGCAGTATGTGAATCCGATGGATATCAATCTGAATTATTCGGAGGATGAATCACCGATCTCCTTAAAGGCCGATTTTGTATTGTCGCTGTGTGAATTGATCGTAGGAAATAAAAATGGTCTGGAACCGGTGGAGAAGACCATCATTGACCGTTGTGTGCGAATCATTTACCGAAAATATCTGGAAAATCCAGTACCGGAGAACATGCCGATTCTGGAAGATCTTTATAACTGTATTTTAGAACAGGAAGAGACAGAAGCAAAGCGTATTGCCACAGCACTTGAAATTTATGTCAAAGGTTCCCTGAATGTATTCAATCATCGAACCAACGTGGATATCAGTAACCGTCTGGTTTGTTTTGATATTAAAGAGCTGGGAAAACAGCTTAAGAAGATTGGGATGCTGGTAGTACAGGATCAGGTGTGGAACCGAGTGACCATCAACCGAGAAGCGAAAAAGTCAACCCGATATTATATCGATGAAATGCATCTGCTTTTAAAAGAAGAACAGACAGCGGCTTATACGGTTGAAATCTGGAAGAGATTTAGAAAATGGGGTGGAATCCCGACAGGAATTACCCAGAACGTAAAAGATCTGTTATCGTCTCGTGAGATTGAAAATATCTTTGAGAACTCTGATTTCATTTACATGTTAAATCCGGCGGGAGGCGACATCCATATACTGCTCCAGGAACAGGTTACGACAGACAGATCCTTGCGAAACAGTTAAATATCAGTCCTCATCAGCTTAGTTTTGTGACAAATTCTAATGAAGGTGAAGGGCTGCTTTTTTATGGGAACACCATTATCCCGTTCAAGGATAAATTCCCGAAAGAAACAAAGTTGTATGCGATCATGACGACCAAATTAAATGAGAGGTCGGAAATGAACGAATAGGATTGGAGGAAAAAGGATGAACGTAAATAAGAAAAATTGTGGTGGTTATAATTGTGTACCGGATGCAGTGTTGAAACAGTTGTTTGAGGATGTGGACAGCCTTGGCTGTATGCTTGGCGAGCTGGTTTCTCTCTATGAGAAAGAAAGCATCTTGAAGAAACATCACAGAAAGTATCTTCATGTAAGAGAATATGCAGATAAAAAATGTGGCCTCTACAAAGAAAAGATGAAGGAGATTGCAAATCATTGGATGGATCAGAAAGTTACATGCGAAGATATGGGATGTAAAAATCCTACCGATGATCCATACGTTGAAGATGTTCTGAATGGAAAGGTGGCAGAAGAGGAGTCTGGTGAACTCCCATCAGAAGAACCGGTGGAGTTTTCCAAACTTCCAAAGGGAATGGTTCTTATGACCAGCGATTCTCTTGGTGTGATGCATGATGATGTGATCTGCCTGACGGAAGGACTGGATGTGATGGTTGCCTTGTTAAGAGCAGTCATGGCGGGTTGTCCGATGAAGAAAGAAGACGTGGAGTCTGTTGTGAACATGACTTCGGATATGTCAGAAGAAGTGTTCCGACGCTGGGAGGAAGCAGAAATGATCGAGCTGGATTAGGAAGGAGACCGTTTGGATGCATGAAGAATTAGAAGTAGGAGCAAGAGCCAGACTTCCCGATGCGGAGGAAAAGCCTTCGGATGGAAAGAAAAAGAAGAAGCTACAATTTGAGAAAGAAGAATTAGATGGAGTCAGTGAAGATAAGAACGCTGACTCTTCTTCTTTTTCAGATAAAGAAACAAATACAAAAAATGCAGATACAGGAAAAAGCAGTTCGAAACGAATGAGCCGACTGGAAGAAAGATCCGAGTGTGCCAATGAAAAAGTAGAGCAGGCAAAAGAAAAACTGCCTATCGTGAAGGAAAAGGGCGGTATTATCGTGAAAGGTATTGATGATGTAGCGGTGCGTTTTGCGAAATGCTGTAGTCCGATCCCGGGAGATGAAATCGTAGGATTTGTCACCAGGGGCCGGGGCGTATCCATCCACCGCACGGACTGCATCAACATGATTAACCTGCCTGAGGATGAGCGGGGCAGGCTCATTGACGCGGAGTGGCAGATGGCCGAAGGCGCTACCAACAACGAGCAGTATTCCACGGAAATCAAGATATTTGCCAATAACCGGATTGGCATGTTTGCAGATATATCCAAGGTCTTTACGGAGAAGCAGATTGACATTACTTCCATGAATGTAAGGACCAGCAAGCAGGGCAAGGCCACCATCATCATGACATTTGACATTCATGGGACCGATGAGCTGACCCGGCTGACGGATAAGATACACCAGATTGAGGGCGTCCTGGATATAGAGAGAACAACAGGATAGCTGTGATGAAAGGGGAAGGATATGAGCGATATTAGGATTAAGACATGTGTATTGGGACAGGTGAGTACCAACTGTTATCTGGTTTATGATGAGCAGACCAAGGAGGGGGCGGTCATTGACCCGGCTGACAACGCTCCTTATATTCTGAACAAGTGCAGCGAGCTGGGAATCAATCTCACGGCAGTCCTGCTGACCCACGGCCATTTTGATCATATCATGGCTGTGCCGGATGTGCTCAGGGCATTTCGGGTAAAGGTCTATGCATATGAGACAGAGGAAAATATGCTGGCCGATACAAAGCTTAATATGACCGGAGGATTCAGAGGACCCCAGACCAGCCTGCATGCGGATGTGCTTCTTCATGACGGACAGGAACTGGATCTCCTGGGAACCAGATGGAAGGTGCTGTTCACACCGGGACATACC
>ENA-ORMO01003450-ORMO01003450.1-human-gut-metagenome-genome-assembly--contig:-NODE-3450-length-10256-cov-5.035977_pt1 | contig 10256 bp, 8 predicted proteins | sample MGYA00242106_ERZ509001 | MGnify/ENA primary metagenome ERZ509001 (study PRJEB26280, sample SAMEA2338736) | human gut metagenome | biome: human gut; feature: human-associated habitat; material: faeces... | reverse complement strand
TAATAATTATTGTTAATAAATGAATATATATTAATTGGGCGTCCAAAGTAGTAACCTTGAAAAAAATCAACACCCATTAATCTTAGTTCGTTAATTTGCTCTAAATTTTCAATTCCTTCAGCTATGGTCTTTATATTTAACTTGAATGATAAATCGATTATACTTTCTATAATGTAGCGAGTATTTTTTTTGACACAAATGTTCTGAGTAAATACCTTATCTATTTTGAGGAAATCAATAGGAAAGTATTGTAGATAAGATAAAACAGAACAATTTGTACCAAAATCATCTAGTGCCAATCCGATGCCTTTTTCTTTTAAATTTTGTAGAATGGATATAACTTGATTATTGATTAAAAATGGGTATTGTTCAGTTAATTCAAATATTAACAATAGATTTTTATTTCTGGAAAGATTTATACAATTATCAATAAAATTTTTATTGTATAAAATAGATGGTGTGATATTAACTGAGAGATAAAATCTTTTTTCATTAGTAAAACCCAATCTAGAAAGCGAACAAAATGACTCTTTAATCATATCAATAGTTATATCAGGTAGAACTCCTGTGGAATCAGCTAGACTTATAAACGCGTCGGGATAAATAATTCTACCATCTGATGTATGCCAACGGAGGAGTAACTCCCCACCTATAATTTGATCGCTTTTTGAACATACGATAGATTGAATATAGGGTTTGAACTCTTGTTTTATTCTTGCCTGTAATAATATGTTTTTAGATATCATATCTTATATAATTATGATGATTGGTTTACTCTGCATCTGTGAGTAATGACACAGCTATTGTGTGACCATTAGCTATCTTATTTATAATGTAACATTATTACTTATGATTTTTGACTCTTGAGCAATACTCCTAATATATTAAGTGTTAAATAACTTCAACAGATAAAATTGCACTTCCACTAAAGCTACCGGCAACGGGACTAGGATCCTGGAAGCGTACTTTTATTGGTACTTGGAGTAATCCTTTGCTAGCATTAACTTCTTTTTTTGACATTCCATTATCAAAATAAAGGATACAACTACCAGAGCCACACTTTGTTTTATTGTCTGTACCATCAACTATATCAGTAGCTTTTAGAGATAATGATACTTTTGCTAGTGCGTTGCAAGTTATTGATACATTGATTTGTTTCTCCACACCATTTTTCGCTTCTTCAGGAGTAATATTATCTCCCATGTTGATGCTTAGATTTTGTTCGCCAACATCACACTTCGAAATTATCGTTATATTAACGTTATTAGAGTCTACAACGGGAAAGGATCTTATGGCATCCGCAAACTCTTTCCAGCCACCATTTTGTCCGGAATAATTACCCTTGTTTTCTTCATAGGCAATTTTTACTGGTAACCGAATAGAATATACTCCTGGCCAAGCACTTCCTCGATCTATTTCGATATTTACACCACTGAGTGTTAAAGTCTCAAAATTATAACTCCCTCCCATAGCAGCACACCCATATGTATTTTCCCATCTATGGGTTCTTGAAGGTGTTACGATTGTCATTACCCCCCTTGCTTGAATAGGAGCAATATCAAGATCACTAAGTATTCTGTATTTTAGCCCTTCAGATGTTTCTTGCCATTCTTCAGGGTATTGTATCCAGTATCTGGATATTCCATCTACTGTTACAGGCTTACTAATACTCATATTCTCGGCATATCTTTTTATTACGGTTGAAATACCTCCGGCTTGGAAATCTAGAGGAAAAACTTGAGAGGTATTACCATCAAAAGTGATGTTAAGAGAGGCACTTGGTAATGTATTGTTAGACCAAAGAAGATTACAATAATTTGCAGCATTAGCTGAAAGAGACATAAAAGCATATAAAAATATAATTAGGAATGCTCTAACTTGTTTCATATCTTATCCTGCATGATATAAATTACATATATACTATTTCTACAAGTGCTGCTGCATTAAACTCTCCACTATTTACTATAGTTCCTTGTTTTTTATAAAGCTTTGCAGTGAATGTGAAGGCCGATTTCTCCGTATTTTTATCTGAAAGTGCGTTAATAATCTTATAACCATGATTAGATTCTCCGTTACCAATGATTAAATGATTAATAGTCCCTTCGCCTTGATAAAGGGCAATTCCTAAACCATTAATATTTGTTGCTAAAATATTATCATCGTCATTTAAGGTTGGGCCAGTTACTTTTACATATGCATTTCCTTGATGATATTGACAATTAATTGGAAAACTTATTTTTTTTATATATTCATTTATTTCAAGGTCAGTTGCTCTGATGTTTCCAAAATCGACATTAACAGGTTCATTGCCATTTATCTGACAGGGAGGGATAGCAATTTTTCCAGTAATGCTAATAGGGATGTCAATAGCCCATAAATTAGCTGACAATAAAAGTAATATATATAGACAAGATATATATCTCATGATTATTTATCTAGTAAAATGAGTGAAGAAAAAACATAATGATGATGACTGTTACTTGAGTAACTATCTGTTATTCATACGTAATATTAAGTGGTAATATTATATTTTTATTGTTGTGTTCTTTATATTCTGACATTGAGTTTGTATTGTTTGTTATCTCAATGTATTTTTCTTTGCTAATATAAAATTTAAGTTGATTGTCTCCATGTTTTAACGCTCTGATAGTGTGTTCTTCACTTATATAGACTAGTTTCTTCGGTGAAGTGCTTTCTTCTTGCGTACATTCACGTTGATCTAACACAATCGCTACACTATTCGTTGGTACTTGATCTGTTGTTTCTGTAACACCATTACCACACTGTGACACTTTTACTCTGAGGACATATTCTCTTTTGTCTCTTGGCAAAGGTAGTTTTATCTCTGAAGTTTCCAGAATACACGGAGAGGATACAAGAGTACCTTTTATTATAAGCCGACCTGTTCGTTTGCCAGTTTCAGTTATTGACTGGTGGTAGTCCTCACCTGCAACGAAAAAATTATCCCGAGTTACTAGCTCATCTGCTTGTAAAACACTGCTTGCACCATAACTTACAAGCAAAGTACATAGGTAAAGTCCTGTAATTGTTCTGTTCATATTCGATTAATCCAGAGAGTTCTTTTCCTTAGTACTCATGACCTAACTGGTATGCATCGGTCACCACTACAGTTGAACTTTAATACCGGGCGCCCGCCGAAGTCGTTGATGTAGCTCAGGTACGGTGTGCTGTATGCTCCGGATTTCACCGTCTGCGTGGACTTCGGTGCCAGCATCACGGCTTCAAACTCGCCTTCCTTCGCCTGTTTTTCGCTGCTGCCGAGACCTATCACCGTCACGTAATACGGCGTCGGGTTTTCAATCCGGTAACCTCCGCTGGTTTTGTTCAGCACCAGCTGGTCTTGCCAGACTGCATTGGGTTTCGCCTCAATAGCTTTCGGGCGATAAAACAGCTTGATTTTGGTCTGCAGGGCTATCTGCAGCACATTCGACTTATCACTCCTCGGCGGAATTTCACGAAGGTTGAAGTAGAACAGGGATTCCCGGTCTTGTGGCAGTTTGCTGATATCCGGGGTGCTGGCCAGACGGACCATACTTTTCGCTCCTGGCTCAAGACGCTGTACCGGCGGAGTGACCACAATCGGTCCGGTTGTGATTTTTTCCTGCTTCTCATTCTCTATCCATGCTTGGGCCAAGTACGGAAGCTGTTTGTTGTCATTGGCCACATTCAGCGTCATCGATTTCTCACCACCGTTAAAAATCGCACGCGTACGGTCCAGGGAGATGGCAGCATGGGCTGCCGGTACTGCGCTCAGGCACGCTACCGCCATCAGCGTTTTTTTCAGCGCCGGTTTCATTTTCAGCATCTTTTCTTCTCTCAGTTCTGACTCCGGTGTCACCTTGGTGCAACACCGTCCGCTTATTGATCTATGCCTGTATGGGGCTACTGACAGTCGGCCAGTGAAGATGGCCGGCAGTCACTCTGCCGTTCTGTCAATCCGCCTTACGGCAGGGCAGCAGCAGTTGCTGTGCCGGGTCAAGTTTCGCCGGAATATCCACCACACACTGTGTTCGGCCTTCCCAGCCGATATTAAGGGTTTCACCCGGATTCACCCCGCTAAGCCAGGCCAGACCGCTGTCTGCTACTATCCCGAGTTCACGGCCTTTGGCATTTATCACGCTGGCACCAAACGGCGGATAGCTGTTGTCTGACAGACGCAGCACGGCAAATAGACGGCTTCCCTTCAGGACTTCAAATTCTCTGTAACCAATGGCCCCTTCCGTCAGGACCGATTCCACCACTGAGCGGGTGGCTTCCATGTCTTCCGGTAATTTGTTCAGGTCCACTGTAGTGATGTTGCGGTAATAGCTGTTTACGTCCGTCACCACACCAATTCCCCAGCGGTTGGTGGAGACCCGGCCGCCGTCGACAGGCACGCCTACGACACCATCGGTGTCTACCAGCAGCCGGGTTCCTCCGTTCATGCCCCCTGAATGCAGGGCTGCTCCTTTCGCAGTAATTGTCGCACCACCGGATGCGCTCATACCGAATGACGTGTAACTGTTCTGCACGGCAGAGAAGTTCGCCGACAGGTTTGCCAGCGGACTGCTGTGGTTGTAGTACGCGCTTATCTGACTCTGTGATGGCTGGCTACCGCCACTGCTCACACCGGCGTTCAGGCTGTAACTGCTCAGCCCGTTGTTCAGCGTGTCGCTGTAACCCACTGTGTTGGTGTAACGGTCATTGCTCATGCTGCCGCTGTAGTTGGCCGTGCCGGTTCCCCATGGCAAGGACAGGCGCACAAATGCCGAATCGTTATCCTGGTTCTGGTATTTCGAACGGGATACGGACAGCCCCAGGGAGACGTTCTTAAACGCGAAGATATCGAAGTAACGGTTCACCAACAGCGTGTAATAGTCAGATGTCCGGCGGTCCCAGTAGGTCTGATGGCTGTACTGCAGGTTGACTGAGGTCTTCCACTCCTCGAAGTTCTTGTTGAGTGTGACGGTGTACAACTCCTTCTCACGTCCCGTGAAATCATTCCGGTAACGTGCATTGAGGTACTGCTCCATAGTCATGTAATTGCGTTCAGAGAAGCGGTAACCCGCAAAGGTGATATCCGCATTCACCTCATCAAAACGTTTGGAGTAGCTCAGACGCCAGGATTTACCCTGCTTCGTCTCTTCCCCAGGAATACGAGCTACGGATTGGGTCACATCAACAGATACCGTACCGAACTCATTCAGGTCGTGACCCAGCCCTACAGCCAGGGAGTTGTAATCCCCGGCAACGATACCTCCACCGTAAAGTGACCACTTGTTACTGATACCCCAAGACGCCTCACCGGCAGAAAAGACCGGCCCTTCCGTGGTGTGCTCATAGTTACGCGAACGACCGGAAACCAGCTTGTAACGAATCTGGCCAGGACGGGTCAGATACGGCACATATGCTGTGTCCACTTGGAAAGTTTTTTTCCGCCCGTCCTGCTCGATAACCTCAACATCCAGGCGACCACGCACGGAGCTGTCCAGGTCCTGAATGGTGAAGGGACCTGCCGGCACGGTGGAGTCATAAAGGATACGTCCCTGCTGCGAAATCACGACGCGCGCGTTCGTGTCCGCAATCCCTGAGACTTGCGGTGCATAACCGCGCAGTTTTGGCGGCAGCATGCGATCATCACTTTCCAGACTGGCACCGGTATAGCGCCAGGAGCTGAAAATCTCCGAATTGATGTAGTTCTCACCTAAGGTGAGATTTGAACGCCAACGCGGGATAGCGCGGTACATGTAGAAACGGCTCCATGTGAACTGATGGTTCGTACTCTGGTCATTTCCGGTGCTATGGTTAAGATTACCTTGATAGTCTGCGCGCAGACGCCAAGCGCCAAAGTTGGCACCTGCAGTACCGTTATAGCTCAGTGACTGTGATTGTTTATCCTGATGTGATTTATTTATTGTCCCATTTATATTGTAGTCAAACAGCAGTCCGGGTATACCATTTTCCCAGCGTGATGACGGTAACCAAGAAGCGTCTGAATACTCCAGTAATGACTGCGGTATATTAATGTTTAGTACACCCTCTGCCGGATTAGGGATTAACTCAACTCCTGGAAAAAGGTTAAGCTCTGCGCACTGTCCATTATTCCAGTATTTCACTTTCCCTAGTGACGATTCCGTTAGCCCCATTCGGCTGACTATTTCGGGTGAGAGACAGGGTTGTGGTAAAGGCTTTTCTCTCTCTATATCGGAACTAGGTGGTTCGATAAACATCACCTGAAAATCAGAGGGTGAAATATTTTGGCTATTAACCTTTATTTCCATCTGGTACTGTCCAGGCATAACATACCCAGCTTGTGAAAACCTAGAAAAATCAATATTTTGTCTATCTGTGGCATCTAAAACATCTGTATTAAAGTCAACTGCGTAAGCTGGTATGCCTGCAAAATCAAGCACCAGCACATGTGCCATATAAATAATTATAAAAGTAGCTTTTGTTTTCATTGTCGGCAGTTGCTTTTAAAAATAATATATGCATGAGTAGCATGAGATCTACAACCTGGATTCAGGACATGATTAGGACGGTAACCATCCAGGCTAAATGTCATGCGTTTTTTATTGTTGATTATAATGTGCTCATTCGTAATCCATCTTAAAACGTATTACGGCATAATAATCACCGGCCTTTAATGAGCTACCATTACGGACAATACGTAAAATATAATTCAGCTCTTCTTCACTTCCCTTTAGTAATAATGGTGGCATAGTTTTACCGACCCTTGCTGGATATCCATTATTATCCATAATTTGCAAATTTATACCTTCGGCCAAACCTGTTAGCCAGAATTTATCTGGTGTCTCACCGGGAATACCATCAAAAGTTATACGTACGTGATTTATTGTATGAAAATCACTATCGGTTTCGACAAGATCACAGTTACGTAACCGCAGCCTGAATTTTCTCTCAGGACCAACGGAACTACTTTGAATGTCTCGGATAGGAGTTGTTCCCAAATCAATTTCCTGATAAGCGTCCTCCATAGCCAAGGTACAGGTTGATTCAATTACCTGTCCCTTAAAGTTAGCCTGTCCATCCCACCATATTTGCTCTTCTTTCCAGTCTTCAGGTAAGGTCACCTTCAGAGGCTGAAAGTTTGGTGACTTTGGCTGGGCTGCTTGAATGATTGTTGAGACCAAGAGCATGATTGATAGAATTATACGCAAGCGCATATTAAACTCCTTTATTAAGAACCACGCTTGTATATGGAATCTCTGACAGGCGTGGTCGTTTAAAACAGGAGATGTTACTGATAATTCAGATTAAAGTTAGCAACGGCTGTGAAGTCACCTTCTTTGACCGAACCCTTAGAGGCTGCTTTGACCCAAGAAGAATAATGCAGAATGTTTTCATTTTCTTTCAGGCTCTGAGCATTACCTTCAGAACCGAAATGTACAAGACTTCCATCTTGGCTAGAGATTACTATTGCTGTTCCAGTATCTCCTGCAGTACCAAGCGCCGTATCATCACCAGTAAGAGTGGCACCAGAGAAAATTACCTTGACAGATTTATTAGGTTCACAATTAACAAGTTTAATATTTATATCTTTTTTGACAGAAATACCATTATTATTCAGGTGTGATTTAGATATTTGGCCAAAATCAATCGTTTGTCCTGCAGACTCTGATGCAATACCGCATGGCGCATCAATGATTGTTCCTTTGAAGTCAATACGCCCTTGACCTTGATCAACAGCATTAGCGGTGAAAGACAAGGAGAAAAGAAGAGCGATACCAGAAGCAGACTTAAACATATATACAACATCCTCCATCGGTAAATAAGTAACAATTTAAAAAGAGTTAATTTATATAAAATTTAGCAAGTTTGGCTACCGTGCTGTTTATCATAAGAAATTTTCTCATGCTTATCGAAAAATAGCCCTGTGCTACGTTGTGCCTCTCACATGCTTCTTTTCTACTTTTACCATGGACAAAAAAATCCTCCATAGCCAAAATTACCTTCTGGCTATTTATAGATGATATTTCAATGAGGTATCTAAAATGTTCCGTTGACATACTACCCGGCGTGATGTATCGATCGCCAGGTACTGTTTCCATCCTTTTATGTAACAACATACGTACTACCTAAATGAGGAGACACATGCAAATGTAAAAATTTCTCTCAATTTTATACATAAAAAACAAATATCCAAATCACACTTTCAGAATAAAATTCTGAATTCTGGTTCTTAAAAAGAATAAAATTCCATTTTTGTTGTATTTTGTGGTTTTTGTATTCTGTTTTTTTTAAAATGCGGTTTTTATGTTTTTTTTGTGGTTAAATCAATTTACGCGTAAATACTTAAATATCAAAAATTTATAGAGTTAAGGTTTTAATTTAATTAATTAAATTATATAACTTAGTATTCTTGCCCATAAGTCAGATTTCTTATGCTGCATGAGAATAATTCCTATATTTAATAATCATATAAAAAATTGAAAAACCGATAAAAAATATCGATAGATTTATCAGTGGCAACGTTATACTCTTTAACATTAGTTTAAAGCAACATCTATTCTGGTTATTTGTGAATCATATCTGATTTTGATATCGCATGAAATGTAATGTTATAACCATTATAGTGGGTTAGACTGCTTAATTCATCAGAGGTTCTTCATGCATAAGATTAATAGGAATTTCAGCTTTTAAATGATTACTATATTTAAACTCTCTGTCTCACGCTCTATTGATGAGCTTCTGGATAAGGTAAATTCTAAGATTATTGTGAGTAATGAGTGGAGAGTGCAAATTAAATGCTACGTAAAATAAAATTGTTTAGAACTTTTGAGCATAGTCACAGAGCTAACTCATTGTTAGGACTATAAAGGTTGTATAAATGTATTAAATTTTGTTACTCTGTCAAAAAAATGTAATTGCTGTTTAGTTTTGTGAGTAATATACCCTTAATGTTCCGTAGGAGTGTGTTATATATTTTATTGACTCTGATTTCTTACGCGATATAAATAATTGCTTTTTTCATATTTGCGCAGTAAATTAAATGTAAAAATATGTCGTTAGAGGATTTTGAAAGAGGTAAAAACAACTGCTTTGTTGGATGTTTCATATCTTAAACGACCTGTGACTTTATCTGAATGTTCTATGTGATATATATGGGGTGCTTGCTCACTTTTTGATTTGTTTAAAATAAAATTGCATTTATTACACGTGCCGTACTATTAATGTGCATGCTATATGATATCTTTGTAGTGATCATTATTTTGTGATTTGATATTTTTAATAGAAATTCCGATAGTTTATTTAATTCAATATCTAATATACTTGTTATTTTAGTGATATTTCATATGGAGGTAAGCAAACTAGCTATGTCGAGATTAAAATAAAACTTGGGTTTGGCACAAGTAGCAACTAAGAGCTATTCTACCCTTGTCTGTAGCGTGTATCTTACACAGAGAGAATAATTATGCTTCTTTTTGTATCTTATTGTTTTTTCAAAACATATTGTTGTAAAATAGGTTGTAAATGGTACTGTGTCAGATATGAGTTTTCACTATAAGAATTTTATCTTTCATTGAAAATGAAATGTATTTTAACTAAATGTTTTTTATTCAGTGAGTACAATATGGCCTGCACAGAACCGACACTTAGTATAACTTATGATGAACTACTCGAACACACTAAAGAGATACTTTACACACTTAGGATGTACAGTAATACACCCCCGGACTCTTTTGACAGGGGATGTTACAATGGGGCTATCATTCTATGGCATAAACTGGTGATGCAAATGTCAGCAGAGGAAAAACAGTGTCAGTCTGATCATAGATTGCTCCGCCTGTTATCTGGCTTGAGCTCTGATGAGCAAGGCCTGACTGATAATGTACAATCATAAAGTCTTTCATTAATGTAGTACATAATGGAACAGTTGAAGGGAGATTGGTATGGGAGAGGGAATCCCAATATAGTTACCTAACTTGTTGGCATCCAGTTGCCGGTCTGATTGCCCTGCTCTTACTCTACAAGTAGACTCATGGCTAAGTGATTAAACTATCATTCAGAGTTTAATCACATGTCAAAAATAGTATTAACCAACAAAAACACTATAAACAGCAAAATCAGTTTGCTAGTTGGTTCTTCTGTATGTGAGATGGATATATCCATCGAAATTGCATGTTTCAAAAGCCAGCTGGAAGAACGGGATAAGGGGCTGGGCATCCTCCAAAATGCGGCGACATACTTCGCGAAGCGCCTGAAATGAAGTATGTCTTTATTGAAAAACATCA